>Ga0209137_1001504_pt1 | contig 21980 bp, 19 predicted proteins | sample SaaInl5LU_22_DNA_FD_184642 | JGI IMG/M metagenome (GOLD analysis project Ga0209137, IMG submission 184642) | Marine microbial communities from expanding oxygen minimum zones in the Saanich Inlet - ESP_105LU_22_DNA (SPAdes) (version 2) | ecosystem: Environmental > Aquatic > Marine > Intertidal...
TGAAGTTCACGGTCGAGCTGATCGCACCGATCGCGATGGAAGACGGCCTGCGCTTCGCCATCCGCGAAGGCGGCCGCACCGTCGGCGCAGGCGTCGTGTCGAAAATCCTCGCCTGATCCTTCGGATCCGGCGAGGACCAGCCGACGCGCCGCAAAGGACCGTGTCGAAAATCCTCGTCTGATCGCAGATCGGGTCCGGGTCGCAGCGCGGCCTGCTGAGAACAAGAAGGGTCGCCTTAGGGCGGCCCTTTTGCGTTTTCGCAATCACCGCCTATCGTGCGACCGACACGCGCATCGGCTGTCGCGGTCACCTCGTCCATGAAGCGCCCCAGATCAGCGGCCAAGGCTTGCGCGTCCTCGGGGGTCAGCCGCGACGGGATCGCGCGGTCCCAGTGCCGCCAGATCAGTGCCAACCTGCCGAAGGGCAGGGGGAAATGCAGGCGGTCCCAAGTCTGCCAAGGCCAGACCCGCGAACCGGCATAGGTGAACACCACGATCGGGGCTTGGCTGGCGCGCGCCCATTGGATCGGGGTCGGTTTGGCGACACGCGCAGGGCCGCGCGGCCCATCGGGCGAGATCCCGATGGAGGTGCCGCCGCGCAGCAGTGTCAGCACTTGCCGCATCTGGCCCGCGCCGCTGCTTTTCTTGGGCATCGGTACGGTGCCCATGCCGAAATGGCGGTGGATCCACCCCACCAGCCGCCCGGCATGGCCTGTCGAGGTCAGGCTGAGGCAGGGGGCATGTTTCAGGTCGAACATCCAAGGCGTCAGCATGATGCGTTGATGCCAGCAGACGATGATCACCGCGCCATGCCGGTCGATCAGCTGGGCGACGTCATCCCAGCCATCGGCATCGCGGCGCGAGGTGAGCCAAGCAAAACGCAACCAAAGGCCAAAAATCGACGCGACCACCTTGTTGACGCCCCGGTTGGAGGCGATGCGTCCTGCCATACTCATCGGCACACCCTAAAAAACAGGCCTCCTGATTGAACGGCTTTGCAGGCCCGGTCAACCGTTGTGGTGGATGGTGTCGCCAGTCAGGCGCGGCCGCTTTCGCATCTGGACAATCGCGCGAAACCGCCCTATCCCGAGCGCCGGCCTAGGGGTGTAGCTCAGTTGGTAGAGCATCGGATTCCAAATCCGACGGTCGGGGGTTCGAGTCCCTCCGCCCCTGCCAGATTATCCAACAATGCCGATTAATGCGATCAAGCGCCCTGCCAACGGCGCAAAAGCCAATACCATTGGTCTGGGTCGGCCAGAATGCGTGCCGACAGGCTGTCGTTAAAGGCCTGCGTCATGGCCACGGGGTCGCTATGTGGGATCGGGTCTTCGAAGACCACGTTGAAATGATCGCCATCATCGCTGCGGATGCCATAGGCAGGCACCATCAACAGATCGTATTTCAGCGCGAGCTGTGCCGCTGCAAGCGAGGTGAGCGCCGGACGCCCCAAGAAGGGCAGGCGCACACCTTCGGCGTATTTCTCATCGAGCAAGATCGCCATGAAGCCACCCGCGCGCAGGTGCCGCACCAATGCGGTGGTGCCGATGCGGCCTGTCTCCAAGATCGGCTTACCGCCTGCCTCGATCCCGGCAAGCAGGCGGCGCTGGTAATGCGGGTTGGTTTGCGGGCGATAGACGGCACCGGTTTCCATGCCGCGTGCCTTGAGCACGGCGCGCACAGCCTCCCATTGACCGAAATGGCCCGAGACGATCAGCGCACCCTTGCCTGCCGCGCGGGCTGCCTCCAAGGCGGCCATGCCGGGGCCTGAGACGGTGAATGCCTCTTGGCGGCTTTGGAATTCCGCACAGTGGTAAATTTCGAACAATGTCTGGCCCATGCGCCGGCCCATGGCGCGGCTGAGCCGGGCGCGCTCGACCTTCGGCATATCGGGAAAGACATGCGTGATCTCGCGCTCGAACCGGCGCCTTGCGATGGGAAACCAACGCAAGACCCAGCCCACCGCCGAGCCAAGCGCGCGCGAACGCATCGCGAAACCCTGCCAGCGCGACCACGTCAGCGCGGAAAGCAGGGGAATGTAACGCAGGTGGTTCCATGTCGAGCGAACGGGGCGCGGCAGCATCTTGCTTAAATGGCCAGTCGCGCGCCGATTGCCAAGGCAAAACGGCACGGCAGGGGCCGGGCGGCTTGCGCGGCGTGGTCGAGATGCGTATATGCCCCTTCAACACAGACAAGAGATCGCGCATGGCCAATCCGTTCCAGTTCCTCCAACAGACCCGCTCCGAGATCGCGAAAGTGGTCTGGCCGTCGCGCCGCGAGGTGTTGGTGACCACGGCGATGGTCTTCGCCTTGGCGGTGGTCTTTGCGATTTTCTTCTTTTTTGTGGATTGGTTGATCCGCAACGGTCTTGAGCTGATCCTGACCACCTTTGGCTAAACGCTGGCCGCCTTTGGTTTTCCGGGCCTTGATTTTCCGGGGGCGGGGGGGTAAGCGGCAAGGCAATTCCCCGAAATGATGGCGTGCATCGAGTCGTGATGCACGCTGTTTCTTTTTCGGGCGCCCAGCTTGGGCATTGATGTGAAACGAAAATGCGGCGTGCCTTTGGGTGGCCGGGACAAGGAACGGGATCACGATGGCGAAACGGTGGTATTCGGTCAGCGTCCTTTCGAACTTCGAAAAGCGGATCGCGGAACAAATCCGTACGGCCGTGGCCGAAAAAGGTCTCGAAGAGGTGATCGAGGAAGTCCTCGTGCCTGAGGAAGATGTGATCGAGATCCGTCGCGGCAAGAAAGTCACCGTGCCGCGCCGCTTTATGCCCGGCTATGTGCTTGTGCGGATGGAAATGACGGATCAGGCGTATCACGCGATCAACTCGATCCCGCGCGTCACCGGCTTTCTGGGCCCGCAAGGCCGCCCGATGCCGATGCGCGACGAAGAGGTGAATTCGATCCTCAACCGCGTCGAAGAGGGTGAAGCCTCGCCGCGTTCGACGATCACCTTCGAGATCGGCGAAAAGGTCAAAGTGGCCGATGGCCCCTTCGAGGACTTCGACGGCATGGTCGAAGAAGTCGACGAAGAGCACCAGCGCCTCAAGGTGACGGTGTCGATTTTCGGCCGCGCAACGCCGGTCGAATTGGAATTCACGCAGGTCGCCAAGCAGGGCTGAGTGAATCCATTTGAAATGACGCCCGTTTCGCGCTAGGCGGCGGGCTTCTTCGGATCGTGCGACGCGCGATCCGATTCACCGTGGGAGGCGCGGCGGTCGCGACCGTCAGACCGGACCACGTCCACAAAGGCCGCGGGGCGCGCCCCAAAGCTGTTGGTAAGAAGGAGTAGGCCAGATGGCCAAGAAGCTTGCAGGCAAGATGAAGCTGCAAATTAAGGCGGGGCAAGCCACACCCTCCCCGCCGGTCGGTCCTGCGCTGGGTCAGCGCGGCATCAACATCATGGAATTCTGTAAGGCGTTCAACGCCAAGACCGCAGACATGGAGCAGGGCGCACCCTGTCCGACCGTGATTTCCTATTATCAGGACAAATCCTTCACGATGGAAATCAAGACGCCGCCTGCGTCCTATTTCCTCAAGAAGGCTGCTGGCCTCAAGCCCGTCGGCAAGCGCAATCGCCCCAAGGGCGCGACCAAGCCGGGCCGCGAGACGATCGGAACGATCACTCTGGCGCAGCTGCGCGAAATCGCCGAGGCCAAGATGAAGGACCTCAGCGCGAATGATGTCGAAGCGGCGATGCAGATCATCCTTGGCTCTGCCAAGACGATGGGTATCGAGGTGAAAGGGTAAGTCATGGGTAAGATTGCAAAACGTCTGCAGGCCGCCCGGACTGCCTTTGAAGGCAAGATGGATATCTCCGTCGAGGAGGCCGTTGCGCTGATCAAGGCCAACGCTGCTGCCAAATTCGATGAAACGCTCGAGATCGCGATGAACCTCGGCGTTGATCCCCGTCACGCCGACCAGATGGTCCGCGGCACGGTCAACCTGCCCAACGGCACCGGCAAGACGGTGCGCGTTGCGGTGTTCGCGCGCGGCGCCAAGGCCGATGAGGCCAAGACCGCCGGTGCGGATATCGTTGGTGCCGAGGACCTGATGGAATCCATCATGGGCGGCAAGATCGATTTCGATCGCTGCATCGCGACGCCTGACATGATGCCGATCGTCGGCCGTTTGGGTAAGATCCTCGGGCCACGCAACCTGATGCCGAACCCCAAGATCGGTACTGTGACCATGGATGTCAAAGAGGCCGTCGAGGCGGCCAAAGGCGGCCAGGTTCAGTTCAAGGTCGAGAAAGCCGGCGTGATCCATGCCGGTATCGGTAAGGTCAGCTTTGATGAGGCCAAATTGGCCGAAAACGTCCGCGCCTTTGTCGACGCGGTCAGCAAAGCCAAGCCTTCCGGCGCCAAGGGTGCCTATCTCAAGCGCATCTCGCTCAGCTCGACCATGGGCCCGGGCGTGTCGATCAACCTCGACAGTGCGACCGGCAACTAAGCCTTACGACATGCGAATGTGAGGGAAGCGGGCAGCGATGCCCGCTTCTTTTTTGTTCAAACACACGGCATGCGGCGCACCGCTAGTGCCTATTTGCCACAAAAATATCGGAATTCACTGTTTTTTGCCCACACGCGGTTGCGATAACTTCATAAGTTAAGCATTTTGCTCTAAAGATGCATCTTATTGTTGATGGGGCAGTCATGAAGAATTCTATCGGTGCGATCCTCTTGGGCGGCGTTTTCATTGCTGGTGCCAGCGCGGCACAAGCAAACGGTGTCGGCGCGGGCGAGTTGGGCATTACGCCGCTCGTGGTTCCGGCCGAGCGCACAACGCAATTGGCCTTTCCTTCCGTGTTCGGTGTGGCCTCGGCCGTTGCGGCACCCGGTGGTAGCGGCTTTGCGGCGCTGAGCTATGTCAACCCGCGCGGTGGCGTGACGGGCAGCGACGGGGATGGCGACTTTTCATTCGGCTACACCGTCGGCAACCCAATCGAAGGCGTCAGCGCCACGGTTGCCGTCAATATCCTCGGTCTCGATCCCTTCGGGGAAAGCGGCACCTTGTCGGTCAACTTCTCGCGCCTGCTGCGCGCAGGTGGCAATTCTGCGACTTTCGTTGGCTTGGCCGCGGGCAATTTGCTCGGCTGGGGTGATGCGGAAAACAATGATACCACCTACACGATCGCGGCCTCGCATCTTGTCGGGATCACCACCGCCGGCGGCGTCGAAATCCCGATGCAGGTCTCGGTCGGCTATGGCAATGAGTCGACCCTGTCCGACGACGGGCTTGGCGTCGCGGGTCCGGGCGCATTCATCGGTCTTGGTGTCGGTGTGACCGAAACCCTTTCCGCCAGTCTCTCGGCCACGCAAACACAACTCAACGTCGGCTTCTCGCTCAGCGTTCCGCAAGTGCCCGGCTTGGGCCTGTCGCTTGGTATGTTCGATGTCACTGACAACACGAGCCGCCAGCAGGTATCGGTTGGCGCGTCTTTCTCGTTCTGATCATTCAATGTTTCGCTGCCCGAAGGAGCAAAAAATGGCTATTCGTAAACCGCTCGCATTGATGGTCGCTGCGGCCATCGCACTCGCTGCACCCATGGCCCATGCCGGCAAAGATACTGTGCCGAGCTCTGCCACGGTGTTCAGCCCTGCCTTCACCGCTGTGCTGGCGTCTGTGTTCAGCGAAATTCGCGCTGGAACTGCTACCACCGTGCTCAGTGCCGGTGGTGGTGGGACTGTCACGCTGTCGAGTGGCGCGGTCGTGACCGTGAATGCCGACCGCACCGTGACCGTGACCCTTGTCAGTGGTGCAAGCACGACCTTCACCTCGGGTTTCATCGCGTCGTTCTTCTCGGCCTATCTCTGAGGTTGCGAAACTTTCGACAGGATAAACCGGCATCGGGGCTTGGCACCCGGGCCGAATGGGGCTAATTCAGCCAAACGCAGAGAGCGGGCGATTCGTCGCTCGCTTTTTGTATTCGTCCGAGACGGTGGGTTGGGTGTGATCACCCGATAAATCCTGCCCGAGGCGGGATCAGACCGAATACCTTGGGCTCAACGTTGAGCGCCTGGTGGTCTTGGACCCGTTGCCGAACGGACCAAAACCGCCGGAGCGATCCGGTACCACTGAGCCGGGGGGTGACCCCCAAACTGGAGTAAACCTGTGGATAGAGCCCAGAAAGAGAAAGTGGTCGAGGAACTCGGCCAGATCTTCGAAAGCTCTGGCGTCGTGGTGGTTGCACACTACGAGGGTCTCACGGTTGCCGAGATGCAAGATCTGCGCGCCCGCGTTCGCGGTGCAGGCGGGGCCGTGCGTGTCGCCAAGAACAAGCTCGCCAAAATCGCCCTTGAAGGCACCGATGTCTCTGGCATCGCTGATCTTCTGACGGGCATGACCGTTCTCGCCTATTCCGAAGACCCGGTCGCAGCCGCCAAGGCCGCGGACGAGTACGCCAAGGCAAATGACAAATACGTCATCCTTGGTGGTGCAACGGGCGGAACTGTTTTGACTGCCGATGGTGTGAAAGCCGTCGCGAAGATGCCGTCGCGCGAAGAGCTTATCGCTCAGATCGCGTCTTGCATCGGCGCGCCTGCCTCGAACATCGCCGGTGCTATTGGCGCACCTGCTTCGAATATCGCGTCCATCCTCACCACGATCGAGGAAAAGGCCGCGTAAGCACCCGATCAAGACCCGCCGCTTGCGGCGTTGGAACACATTCATACATACGGAACCTGAAAAATGGCTGATCTGAAGAAACTCGCAGAAGAGATCGTCGGTCTGACCCTCCTGCAGGCGCAGGAACTGAAGACGATCCTCAAGGATGAATACGGCATCGAGCCCGCCGCTGGCGGCGCTGTCATGATGGCCGGCCCAGTTGGCGACGCCGGTGGCGCTGCTGCAGAAGAAAAGACCGAATTCGACGTCGTCCTCAAGGACGCCGGCGCACAGAAGATCAACGTGATCAAAGAAGTGCGCGCGATCACCGGTCTGGGCCTGAAAGAAGCCAAGGACCTCGTCGAGGCTGGTGGCAAAATCAAAGAAGCCATCTCCAAGGCGGAAGCAGACGAGATCAAGGGCAAGCTGGAAGCAGCTGGCGCCGTGGTCGAGCTGGCCTAAGGCGAAGATACGGCTGGCCCAACACGGGCCGGTCGACACCAAATATAGCTGGGCCCAGAGCATTTCTGGGTCCAGCTATCGGCGTCTTGGCAAGGGCCCCATCAGGGGCGTTTTCCAAGACGGTGACAACAGGATCGGGATTTGCCGGTGGGACGGCAGACAGATTGATCCGTTACCTCTTGTTTCAGGGTGCCGTTCCGCCGAGGCCCCGGCGGCGTGAGCGGTGCAGCGAAACACATGGAAAGGTGCGTTAGAGCATGGCTCAGACCTACGCAGGCCAGAAGCGAATCCGCAAATACTTCGGCAAAATCCGCGAAGTCCTCGAGATGCCGAACCTCATCGAGGTTCAGAAATCTTCCTATGATCTGTTCTTGAATTCCGGCGATGGCCCCGCGCCGCGCGAAGGCGAAGGCATCATGGGTGTCTTTCAGTCGGTCTTCCCGATCAAGGATTTCAACGAAACCGCCGTTCTCGAGTTCGTCAAATACGAGCTGGAAGAGCCGAAGTTCGACGTGGAAGAGTGCCAGCAGCGCGATCTGACCTATGCCGCACCGCTCAAGGTCACGCTGCGCCTGATCGTGTTCGATGTCGATGAAGATACCGGCGCCAAGTCGGTCAAAGACATCAAGGAACAAGATGTGTTCATGGGCGATATGCCGCTGATGACGCCCAATGGCACCTTCATCGTCAATGGCACCGAGCGCGTCATCGTTTCCCAGATGCACCGCAGCCCCGGCGTCTTTTTCGACCATGACAAGGGCAAGACCCATTCGTCGGGCCGCCTTTTGTTCGCTTGCCGCATCATTCCTTATCGCGGCTCGTGGCTGGACTTCGAATTCGACGCCAAGGACCTGGTCTTTGCGCGGATCGACCGTCGCCGCAAACTGCCCGTGACCACGCTGCTTTACGCGCTTGGCCTCGACCAAGAAGGCATCATGGATGCCTATTACAACACCGTCACCTTCAAGCTCGAGAAGAACCGCGGCTGGGCCACGCGCTTCTTCCCCGAGCGTGTGCGCGGCACCCGTCCGACCTTTGACCTGGTCGATGCCGCCACGGGCGAAGTGATCGCCAAGGCCGGTGAGAAGGTCACGCCGCGCACGGTCAAGAAACTGATCGAAGATGCCAAGGTCAGCGAGATCTTGCTGCCCTTCGACCAGATCGTGGGCCGCTACGCTGCCAAGGATATCATCGACGAGTCCAATGGCGCGATCTACATCGAAGCCGGTGAAGAACTGACTTGGGAAACCGACAAAGAAGGTGATGTCACCGGCGGTACGCTCAAGGCGCTGATGGATGCGGGCATCACCGAGATCCCCGTTCTCGACATCGATAACATCAATGTGGGCGGCTATATCCGCACCACCATGGCGGCCGACAAGAACCTTAACCGCGACGGCGCGTTGATGGATATCTACCGCGTCATGCGCCCCGGTGAGCCGCCGACCGTCGAGGCCGCATCGGCCTTGTTCGATCAACTCTTCTTCGACAGCGAGCGCTACGATCTTTCGGCCGTGGGCCGGGTCAAGATGAACATGCGCCTCGATCTGGATGCACCAGACTCGCTGCGGACGCTGCGCCGCGAGGATATCATCGCTTGCATCAAGGCGCTGACCGAGCTGCGCGATGGCAAGGGCGACATCGACGACATCGACCATCTGGGTAACCGCCGGGTGCGCTCGGTCGGCGAATTGATGGAGAACCAGTATCGCGTGGGCCTGCTGCGTATGGAGCGCGCGGTCAAGGAACGCATGTCCTCGGTCGAGATCGACACGGTCATGCCGCAAGACCTGATCAACGCCAAACCGGCTGCTGCGGCTGTGCGTGAATTCTTCGGCTCCAGCCAGCTGTCGCAGTTCATGGACCAGACCAACCCCCTGTCGGAAGTGACGCATAAGCGCCGCCTCTCGGCGCTTGGACCGGGCGGTTTGACCCGTGAGCGTGCCGGTTTCGAAGTGCGCGACGTCCACCCGACCCATTATGGCCGGATGTGCCCCATCGAAACGCCGGAAGGGCCGAATATCGGCCTGATCAACTCGCTCGCCACCTTTGCGCGGGTGAATAAATACGGCTTCATCGAAACACCCTATCGCAAGGTGCAAAACGGCAAGCTGACCGATGATGTGGTCTACATGTCCGCGACCGAGGAAATGCGCCACACCGTGGCGCAGGCCAACGCCAACCTCAGCGAAGATGGCCAGTTCATCAACGAGATGGTCAATACCCGCCAGGCGGGCGAATACACGCTGGCACCGCGCGATCAGGTCGACCTGATCGACGTGTCGCCCAAGCAGCTGGTGTCGGTTGCCGCCTCGCTCATTCCCTTCCTCGAGAATGACGACGCGAACCGCGCGCTGATGGGATCGAACATGCAGCGTCAGGCCGTGCCGCTGTTGCAGGCCGATGCCCCCTTCGTGGGCACCGGGATCGAGCGCAAGGTTGCCATCGATAGTGGCGCGGCCATTCAGGCCCGCCGCGCCGGTATCGTCGATCAGGTTGACGCACAGCGTATCGTTGTGCGCGCGACCGCCGATCTGACCATCGGTGATGCAGGCGTCGATATCTACCGCCTGCGCAAGTTCCAGCGCTCGAACCAGAATACCTGCATCAACCAGCGCCCGCTGGTGAAAGTGGGCGATCTGGTCGGCAAGGATGATGTGATCGCCGATGGCCCCTCGACCGATATGGGTGAATTGGCGCTCGGCAAGAACGTCGTCGTCGCCTTCATGCCGTGGAATGGCTACAACTACGAAGACTCGATCCTGATTTCCGAGCGGATCGGTCGTGACGACGTCTTTACCTCGATCCATATCGAGGAATTCGAAGTCGCCGCGCGCGACACCAAGCTGGGACCAGAGGAAATCACCCGCGACATCCCCAACGTCGGCGAGGAAGCCCTGCGCAACCTCGACGAGGCGGGCATCGTCTATATCGGTGCCGAAGTGGGCCCGGGCGATATTCTGGTCGGCAAGATCACCCCCAAGGGCGAAAGCCCGATGACGCCGGAAGAAAAGCTCTTGCGCGCGATCTTCGGCGAAAAGGCTTCCGATGTGCGTGACACATCCATGCGCCTGCCGCCCGGTGATTTCGGCACGGTCGTCGAAGTGCGTGTCTTCAACCGCCATGGTGTGGAAAAAGACGAACGTGCGCTGCAGATCGAGCGTGAAGAGGTCGAGCGTCTGGCCCGTGACCGCGATGACGAACTCGCGATCCTCGAGCGCAATATCTATGCGCGCCTGAAGTCCATGATCCTCGGCAAATCCGCGGTCAAAGGGCCGAAGGGCGTGAAAGCCGGTGCCGAGATCAACGAAGAGCTGCTTGGCACGCTGAGCCGTGGCCAGTGGTGGCAGCTTGCCTTGGGCGACGAAAAAGACGCCGCCGAAGTCGAGGCGCTCAACCAGCAGTTCGAGATGCAGAAGCGCGCGCTTGATCACCGCTTCGAGGACAAGGTCGAGAAGGTTCGCCGTGGCGACGATCTGCCCCCCGGCGTGATGAAGATGGTCAAGGTCTTCATCGCCGTGAAGCGCAAGCTACAGCCCGGCGACAAGATGGCGGGCCGTCACGGCAACAAGGGCGTCGTGTCCAAGGTCGTCCCGATGGAGGATATGCCCTTCCTCGAAGACGGCACACCGGTCGATCTGGTTCTCAACCCGCTGGGCGTGCCTTCGCGGATGAACGTGGGCCAGATCCTTGAAACCCATATGGGTTGGGCGGCGCGTGCCTTGGGCCTCAAGATCGACGAGGCGCTCGACGAGTATCGCCGCTCCGGCGATATGACCCCGGTGCGCGAGGCGCTGCGCCTTGCCTATGGCGACGATACCTATGAGGAGGCCTTCGGCGAGATGGCCGAGGAGCAGGTGTTGGAATCGGCCGGTCACGTGACCCGCGGCGTTCCGATCGCCACCCCCGTTTTCGACGGCGCGAAAGAGGCCGATGTCAACGACGCGCTGGCACGCGCGGGCTTTGATACCTCGGGTCAGTCGGTGCTTTATGATGGCCGTTCGGGCGAGCGTTTTGCCCGTAAGGTCACGGTGGGTGTGAAATACCTGCTCAAGCTGCACCACTTGGTGGACGACAAGATCCACGCCCGTTCGACCGGCCCATACAGCCTTGTCACCCAGCAGCCGCTGGGCGGTAAGGCCCAGTTCGGCGGTCAGCGTTTCGGTGAGATGGAGGTCTGGGCGCTTGAAGCTTATGGCGCCGCCTACACCTTGCAGGAAATGCTGACGGTGAAGTCGGACGATGTGGCAGGCCGCACCAAGGTCTATGAGTCGATCGTCAAAGGTGAGGACAATTTCGAAGCCGGCGTGCCGGAATCGTTCAATGTTCTCGTCAAGGAGGTCCGGGGTCTGGGCCTCAATATGGAACTCCTGGATGCGGAGGATGAGGAGTGAGCCGGATGCCGGGCTGAAGCCCGGCCTACGGCAAACGGGTAGGCCGGGCTTCAGCCCGGCATGCCCCATCCTTTCCGCAATATTCGAGGTATCAAAATGAACCAGGAACTCACGAACAACCCGTTCAACCCGCTAACCCCGCCCAAGGCTTTTGACGAGATCAAGGTCTCGCTGGCCTCGCCCGAGCGTATTCTCAGCTGGTCCTTCGGCGAGATCAAAAAGCCCGAAACCATCAACTACCGGACCTTCAAGCCCGAGCGCGACGGCCTGTTCTGCGCCCGCATCTTCGGGCCGATCAAGGATTACGAGTGCCTGTGCGGCAAGTATAAGCGGATGAAGTATCGCGGCGTCGTCTGCGAGAAATGCGGCGTGGAAGTGACCCTGCAAAAGGTCCGCCGCGAGCGGATGGGCCATATCGAACTGGCCGCACCCGTCGCCCATATCTGGTTCCTCAAGTCGCTTCCCTCCCGGATCGGCCTGATGCTCGACATGACGCTGCGCGATCTGGAGCGTATTCTCTACTTCGAGAACTACGTGGTGATCGAACCCGGCCTGACCGATCTGTCCTATGGCCAGTTGATGAGCGAAGAGGAATTCCTCGACGCGCAAGACGCCTATGGCTCGGATGCGTTCAGCGCCAATATCGGTGCCGAAGCGATCCGCGAAATGCTGGCCAATATCGACCTCGAGGCTGAGGCCAACACGCTGCGCGAAGAGCTGAAGGAAGCCACGGGCGAATTGAAGCCCAAGAAGATCATCAAGCGCCTCAAGATCGTCGAAAGCTTCCTCGAGTCGGGCAACCGCCCCGAGTGGATGGTGCTGACCGTGATCCCCGTGATCCCGCCCGAACTGCGCCCGCTGGTGCCGCTCGATGGTGGCCGTTTCGCGACATCGGATCTCAACGATCTTTATCGCCGCGTGATCAACCGCAACAACCGCCTCAAGCGCCTGATCGAATTGCGTGCGCCCGATATCATCGTGCGCAACGAAAAGCGGATGCTGCAAGAAGCGGTCGATGCGCTGTTCGACAATGGCCGTCGTGGCCGGGTGATCACAGGTGCCAACAAGCGCCCGCTGAAATCGCTCTCGGATATGCTCAAGGGCAAGCAGGGCCGCTTCCGTCAGAACTTGCTCGGCAAGCGCGTCGACTTCTCGGGCCGCTCGGTCATCGTGACCGGCCCCGAATTGAAGCTGCACCAGTGCGGTCTGCCGAAAAAGATGGCGCTCGAACTGTTCAAGCCCTTCATCTACTCGCGGCTTGAGGCCAAGGGTCTGTCCTCGACCGTCAAGCAAGCCAAGAAGCTGGTCGAGAAAGAGCGCCCCGAGGTGTGGGATATCCTCGATGAGGTGATCCGCGAACACCCCGTGCTTTTGAACCGCGCACCGACGCTGCACCGCTTGGGCATTCAGGCGTTCGAGCCCGTGCTGATCGAAGGTAAGGCGATCCAGCTTCACCCGCTGGTCTGTTCGGCGTTCAACGCCGACTTCGACGGCGACCAGATGGCCGTGCACGTGCCGCTGAGCCTTGAGGCGCAGCTGGAAGCGCGCGTATTGATGATGTCGACCAACAACGTTCTGTCGCCTGCCAACGGCGCTCCGATCATCGTTCCGTCGCAGGATATGATCCTTGGCCTTTATTACGTCACGCTCGAGCGTGAGGGGATGAAGGGTCAGGACATGGTCTTCTCTGATGTCGATGAAATCCGCCACGCGCTGGACGCGGGCGAATTGCACCTGCATGCGCGCGTCAAGGCCCGCATCAAGCAGATCGACGAAGAGGGTAACGAGGTGTGGGTGCGTTTCGACACCACCGCCGGCCGCGCGCTTTTGGGCGATCTTCTGCCGCTCAATGCCAAGGCACCCTTCGACCTGGTCAACCGCCTTCTGCGCAAGAAAGAGGTGCAGCAGGTCATCGACACCGTCTACCGGTATTGCGGCCAGAAAGAGTCGGTCATCTTCTGCGACCAGATCATGGGCATGGGCTTCCGCGAGGCGTTCAAGGCCGGGATCTCCTTTGGCAAGGACGACATGGTCGTTCCCGACACCAAATGGGCGCTGGTCGATGAGACCCGCGATCAGGTCAAGGAATTCGAACAGCAGTACATGGACGGCCTGATCACACAGGGCGAAAAGTACAACAAGGTCATCGATGCTTGGTCGAAAGCCAACGACAAAGTCACCGATGCGATGATGGATACCATCTCGGCCAAGAAATACGACGAGAACGGTGCCGAAATGGAACCCAACTCCGTCTATATGATGGCCCACTCGGGTGCGCGTGGCTCGGTCACCCAGATGAAGCAGCTGGGCGGGATGCGCGGCCTGATGGCCAAGCCCTCGGGCGAAATCATCGAGACACCGATCATCTCGAACTTCAAAGAAGGTCTTACCGTTCTTGAATACTTCAACTCGACCCACGGCGCGCGCAAAGGTCTATCCGATACGGCGCTCAAGACGGCGAACTCGGGTTATTTGACCCGTCGTCTGGTCGATGTGGCGCAGGACTGCATCATCCGGATGGAGGATTGCGGCACAGAGAACGTCATCACCGCAACCGCCGCCGTCAATGATGGTGAAGTTGTTGCCTCGTTGGCCGAGCGTATCTTGGGCCGCACCGCGGGCGAAGATATCTGCGTTCCCGGCACCGATGAGGTGATCGTGGCGCGTGGCGAGCTGATCGACGAGCGTCGCGCCGATGCGGTGGAAACCGCTGGTGTCGTGTCGTGCAAGATCCGCAGCCCGCTGACCTGTGAGGCCGAAGAGGGCGTTTGCGCCTCGTGCTATGGTCGTGACCTTGCACGCGGTACACGCGTCAACACCGGCGAAGCGGTCGGCATCATCGCCGCCCAGTCGATCGGTGAGCCCGGTACACAGCTGACGATGCGGACCTTCCACATCGGCGGCGTTGCCCAAGGTGCGCAGCAATCCTTCCAAGAGGTGAATGTCGACGGCATCGTGCACTTCGCGAACCCCACCTTGCTGCAGAACCCGGCGGGCGAGCAGGTCGTGATGGGCCGGAACATGCAGCTTGTCATCAGCGACGAGCATGGTGCCGAACGCGCCAGCTTCAAGCTGGGCTATGGCACCAAGGTGCATGTCGCCGAGGGCCAAAAGGTCAGCCGCGGCGATCGCCTGTTCGAATGGGACCCCTACACGCTGCCCATCATCGCCGAGAAATCGGGGACGGTGAAATTCGTCGATCTGACCTCGGGTGTCTCCATCCGTGACGAGACCGATGATGCAACGGGTATGACGCAAAAGATCGTGTCCGATTGGCGCACAGCGCCCAAGGGCAACGAGCTGAAGCCCGAGATCTTGATCGTCGATGCCGATGGCCAGCCGGTGCGGAACGATGCGGGTAACCCCGTCACCTATACGATGTCGGTGGATGCGATCTTGTCGGTCGAGGATGGCCAGACCATCCAAGCCGGTGAAGTCGTGGCGCGTATCCCGCGCGAAGGTGCCAAGACCAAGGACATCACCGGGGGTCTTCCCCGCGTGGCGGAATTGTTCGAAGCCCGTCGTCCCAAGGATCACGCGATCATCGCCGAGATCGATGGCTATGTGAAATTCGGCCGCGACTTCAAGAACAAGCGCCGGATCACCATCGTGCCGAGCGACGAAAGCCAAGAGCCCGTGGAATACATGGTGCCCAAGGGCAAGCACATCCCCGTGGCCGAGGGCGATTTCGTCCAAAAGGGCGACTACATCATGGATGGCAACCCAGCCCCCCATGACATTCTCGCCATCATGGGTGTGGAGGCCTTGGCCGAGTACATGATCAACGAGGTGCAGGAGGTCTATCGTCTGCAGGGCGTGAAGATCAACGACAAGCATATCGAAGTGATCGTGCGCCAGATGCTCCAGAAGTGGGAGATCCTCGACAGCGGCGAGACCACGCTGCTGAAGGGTGAGCATGTCGACAAGGCCGAGTTGGAAGCGATGAATGCCAAGGCCGCGGCCGATGGCCGCCGCACGGCGGATGCGCAGCCGATCCTCTTGGGCATCACCAAGGCAAGCTTGCAAACCCGCAGCTTCATCTCGGCGGCGTCCTTCCAGGAAACGACCCGCGTGCTGACCGAAGCCTCGGTTCAGGGCAAGGTCGACAAGCTGGTCGGCCTCAAGGAGAACGTCATCGTGGGCCGCCTGATCCCGGCGGGCACCGGTGGTGCCACCCAGCGCGTCGAGCGGATCGCCAAGGCCCGTGACATGACCGTGATCGAAGCCGCCCGCGCCGAAGCGGCGGCCGCAGCGGCCCTTGCCGCCCCGGTCATGGAAACGGCAGAAACTGGCGACGAGACGGAATAAACCCCGCCTTTCGCGACCCAAAAGACGCCCCGCCTTCATCGGTGGGGCGTTTTCTTTTGTGGCAGGTGCTTGGGGTGTTTCGCTGCGCGGCGCTTTGGCCTAACCTGTGGTGCAAACAGGCAGCATATCGACGCCATGACCACGCGTAATGATAAACAGATTATCGGCGTCTGCCGCTTCTCCTATCTCGGAGAGGGCGGTTTCCAAACGCAAAATCAGGATTTCGAGAAAGCCGCGCGCATCCTCTACGATGTGCCGCGGATGCTGCGCCGCTTTACCTATTTCGAGAATATCTGCCTGCCATCGCTTGCCGCGCAAACCGATCGCGATTTTTTCCTCGTGGTTTTGATCGGCGACACCATGCCCTTTCGCTGGCGCAAGCGCCTGAAGGGTTTGATGGAGCAATACCCCTTTCTCGAGGTTTGCACGCTGGAAGCGGCGGGGCCGCTCAATTCCACACGGCGTGCCTTTCGCCGCGCGTGGAACGGCACCGCGACCTATATCACCGGGTTTCGCATCGATGATGATGACGCGGTCGCTTGCGATTACATCGCGCGTACCCGCGAGATTTCCGATCAGCTTTTGACCTTGGGATGGGCTGATACGCAAACGCCCGCCGCGATCTGCTTTCATCGCGGCATCTATTGGGACATGGCCCGCCCCGAAGAGGAACAGTTTTGGGATTTCTCGGAGAAAGAGCCGCTTGGCTTGGCCTCTGCGATGATCACAACGCCCGAGGGCATGACGAATATCTACCGGTGGAACCATCGCAAGCTGGCCAGCCAAGTCCGCTGTTGGATCGATCCAAACGAGTATATGTTCGTGCGTACCCTGCATGGGCATAATGACAGCGACCGCTCGATTCCACCCGATGCGCGCGTTCTGCCCGCCTGGCAGGCCAAGAAACTGTTTCGGGAGCGCTTTGGCCTCATGCCCAATAGATTGCAGGCGTTGATCCAGCAAACGACGGACGATGCGACATGAGCACACCGCTCAGCCCCAATTTGCGGGGCGCGCTCTACATGACGCTGTCGATGGCGGCTTTCACGCTGAATGATGCCTGCGTCAAGCTGGTGGCCGAAACCGTGCCGCTGTTCCAAGTCATCTTCTTGCGCGGCTTGGGCACGACGATCTTGCTGGCCATTTTTGTGCAGATGACAACGGGCCTGCGCCCATCTTGGCCGCGGCGCGATCGCCCCTTGATCGCCGGGCGCACCTTGGCCGAGATCGCGGCGATGGTCACCTTTACCTTGGCCTTGACCAATATGGCGATCGCCAATGCCACGGCGATCTTGGCAGCACTGCCCTTGGTCGTGACCTTGGGCGCGGCGCTTGTCTTTGGCGACAAAGTGGGCTGGCGGCGCTTGTCGGCGATCTGCATCGGTTTTGTCGGCGTCTTGTTGATCGTGCAGCCCGGAACGGATGGCTTCAACATCTGGTCGCTTTTGGTGTTGTTGTCGGTCTTGGTGATCACTGCGCGCGATTTGTTCACCCGCGCCTTTAGCCCGGCGGTGCCGACGATGACGGTGGCGGTTCTGACCGCTGGGGCGGTCTGTCTTGTGGGCGGTGTGCTGTCGCTTTTCACGCCTTGGGTGGCGCTCGATCTGCGCGAGGCGGCGCTGATCGCCGCGGCGGCGGTGTTGATCATCGGCGGCTATGTTTTCGGGATCATGGTGATGCGCGTGGGTGAGGTCGGCTTCGTCTCTCCCTTCCGCTACACCTCATTGATCTTTGCGCTGATCCTTGGGTTGGTGGTGTTTGATGAGTTCCCCAACGCCTTGGCCCTGATCGGGGGCGTGATCGTGGTGAGTACGGGTATTTTCACGCTTTTGCGTGAACGCATGGTCGCACGCGCCAGTCGCCGCAGCGCGACCAAGGCCGCGATCACGCCGGGGGCACCGCATGGGTGATCATCTGCAAGTGCAGGGTCTATGCCGCTTTTCGCTGCCGTGCACGGGTGGGTTCAAGAAATACCATGCCGATTTCGCCGAACGCCGTGCCGCTCTTTATGCGCCTGACCGGCTCGATGCGCGTTGCTTATGGTTTGAACATGTCTGCCTGCCCGGTCTGGCCCTGCAAACCGACCCGGATTTCACCCTGCATGTCGTCCTTGGCGCGGATCTTCCCGAACCTTGGCGCGGGCGGATGGCGGCGCTTTTCGCCGAAATCCCGCAAATCCGAGCACATTGGCGGACCCCCGATGATCATCGCGCCATCTGCCGCGAAGTGCTGTTGGGCGCACGCGACCCGCACGCGGCTGCGGTGGCTGAATTCCGCCTCGACGATGATGATGCCATTGCGGTGGATTATGTCGCCCAACTTCGCCGCAACTGGCCCAAGCTCGCGCGGCTGGCTGGCCCAAACGGGCGTGTGGCCCTCGATCACGGGCGCGGGATGGTGTTGCAGGCGCGGCCCGATGACCAGATCCTTGTCCATCCTTTGCTGACACTTTGCTGGTCGGCGGGTCTGAGCCTGTTCATGCGGCCGGACGACACCGGGATCATCATGGATTTCCCACATCACCGGATCTGGCAGCGCGTGCCTTTCGTCAATCTGACCGAAAGCGTGATGTTCATCCGTGGGGATCATGCCACCAATGATTCTCGCACGCCCTTTGACGCGGCAACGCCCGTGCCCTTGCCCGAGGCCGAGATCGCGGAGATTCTCATGCGGCGTTTCGGCATCGACCTTGCCGCGTTTCGTAATGCTTGGCCGCTGCGTGCCGGGCGCGGTTGACACCCGGTCCGACTCCCCGTAAAGACGCGCCACTTGGCACGGGTAACCTCGTGCCGCTTACAGAATTGTAGTGGTCATGATCCGGGCCTTTGATGTGCCCCGATCCTCTGAAACTTCCACCGCAGCGTCCTCCAGGTAGGGAAGGGATGCTTGCGGCTTTGGTGTTTTCGCGCATCGCGTGGAAAGACCGCCGACATGAGAGAGCAAGACGGGGAACCGAATGCCGACGATTCAGCAGCTGATCCGCAAGCCGCGGCAGCCCAAAGTAAAACGCTCCAAGTCTCAGCACCTGGAGTCCTGCCCGCAGAAACGTGGCGTGTGCACGCGCGTCTATACCACCACTCCGAAAAAGCCGAACTCGGCGATGCGGAAAGTGGCCAAGGTGCGTTTGACCAACGGTTTCGAGGTCATCAGCTACATTCCCGGTGAAAGCCACAACCTTCAGGAACACTCCGTGGTTCTGATCCGTGGCGGCCGTGTGAAAGACCTTCCCGGTGTGCGCTATCACATCCTGCGCGGTGTACTCGACACGCAAGGCGTCAAAGATCGTCGCCAGCGTCGTTCGAAGTACGGCGCCAAGCGCCCCAAGTAAGAGGATACAGAGATGTCCCGTCGTCACGCCGCTGAAAAGCGCCAGGTTTTGCCCGATGCCAAATATGGCGATATGGTGCTGACCAAATTCATGAACAATCTGATGGTCGATGGTAAGAAGTCGATCGCAGAGCGTATCGTCTACAACGCGTTCGAGCGGGTGGAAGCCAAGCTGAAGCGCGCGCCTGTGGAAGTTTTCCACGAAGCGCTCGACAATGTGAAGCCCGCCGTCGAAGTGCGTTCGCGCCGCGTCGGTGGTGCCACCTATCAGGTGCCCGTCGAAGTGCGCCCCGAGCGCCGTGAAGCGCTTGCCATCCGCTGGTTGATCAACGCCAGCCGTGCCCGCAACGAGAACACCATGGAAGAGCGCCTTGCAGGCGAGCTGATCGATGCTGTGAACTCGCGCGGTGCCGCGGTGAAAAAGCGCGAAGATACCCACAAGATGGCCGATGCGAACCGCGCATTCAGCCACTACCGCTGGTAAATAGAATGGACGGTCCCATCCGGGGGCCGTCCTTCCGACATGTAACCCAAGCCTGAGGACCTCCCCCATGGCACGCGACTATCCGCTCGAGCGCTACCGCAACTTCGGCATCATGGCGCATATCGACGCCGGCAAAACCACGACGACCGAGCGCATCCTCTATTACACCGGCCGTTCGCATAAGATCGGCGAAGTTCACGATGGCGCGGCCACCATGGACTGGATGGAACAAGAGCAAGAGCGCGGGATCACGATCACTTCCGCTGCGACCACGACCTTCTGGCAGTGGCAGGAAGACCCGACCGCAGAAGGCACCCCGGATACCAAGGTGCGCTTCAACATCATCGACACCCCCGGCCACGTTGACTTCACCATCGAAGTCGAGCGTTCGCTGGCCGTTCTCGACGGCGCTGTCGCGCTGCTCGATGCGAACGCCGGTGTCGAGCCGCAGACCGAAACGGTGTGGCGTCAGGCCGACCGCTACAAGGTTCCGCGGATGGTGTTCGTCAACAAGATGGACAAGATCGGTGCCGACTTCTTCAACTGCGTGAAGATGATCAAAGACCGCACCGGCGCAACCCCCGTTCCCGTGAACTTCCCGATCGGTGCCGAAGATCAGCTCGAAGGCATCGTCGATCTGGTCACCATGGAAGAATGGGTCTGGGAAGGCGAAGATCTGGGCGCATCCTGGGTGCGTCAGCCGATCCGGGCCGAGTTGCAGGACCTTGCCGATGAGTGGCGCTCGGTTCTCGTAGAAAACGCGGTCGAAATGGACGACGCGGCGATGGAGGCCTATCTCGAAGGCCAAGAGCCCGACGTGCCGACCCTGCGCAAGCTGATCCGCAAGGGCTGCTTGTCGATGACCTTCGTTCCTGTGCTTGGTGGTTCGGCCTTCAAGAACAAGGGCGTTCAGCCGCTTCTCAACGCCGTGGTCGATTATCTGCCCGGTCCGCTCGATGTGCCGGCCTATATGGGCTTTGCACCGGGCGACGAGACGGAAACCCGCAACATTCCGCGTTCGGCGGAAGACGCGCAGCCCTTCGCTGGTCTGGCGTTCAAGATCATGAACGACCCGTTCATGGGCACGCTCACCTTCACCCGGATCTATTCGGGCCAGATGAAGAAGGGCGATCAGCTTCTGAACGCGACCAAGGGCAAGCGCGAGCGGATCGGCCGCATGGTGATGATGCATGCCAACAAGCAAGAAGAAATCGCCGAGGCCTTCGCCGGCGACATCATTGCGCTTGCAGGTCTGAAAGACACCACCACGGGTGACACGCTGTGTGATCCGGCCCATCCGGTGGTTCTGGAAACCATGACCTTCCCCGATCCGGTGATTGAGATCGCGGTCGAACCCAAGACCAAAGCCGACCAAGAGAAGATGTCTCTCGGTCTGCAGCGTCTGGCGGCCGAAGATCCGTCGTTCCGCGTGGAAACCGATATCGAATCCGGCCAGACCATCATGCGTGGTATGGGCGAACTTCACCTCGACATTCTGATCGACCGGCTGCGCCGCGAATTCAAGGTCGAGGCCAATATCGGTGCGCCGCAGGTGGCCTATCGCGAGACCATCGGTCAAAAGATCGAGCATACCTACACCCACAAGAAGCAGTCGGGTGGTTCGGGTCAGTACGCCGAGGTCAAGCTTGAGATCTCGCCGACAGAGCCGGGCGAGGGGTACTCCTTCGAAAGCCGCATCGTTGGTGGTGCGGTTCCCAAGGAATACATCCCCGGTGTCGAAAAAGGAATCAAGTCGGTCATGGATAGCGGTCCGCTTGCGGGCTTCCCCGTGATCGATTTCAAGGTCGCGCTGATCGACGGTAAGTTCCACGATGTGGACTCCTCCGTTCTCGCCTTCGAAATCGCAGCCCGCATGGGCATGCGCGAAGGTCTGAAGCGGGCGGGTGCCAAGCTGCTCGAGCCGATCATGAAAGTCGAAGTGGTGACGCCCGAGGATTACACCGGCGGCATCATCGGCGATCTGACATCGCGTCGTGGTCAGGTGACCGGCCAAGAAAGCCGTGGCAACGCCATCGTGATCAACTCTTTCGTCCCGCTGGCCAATATGTTCGGCTACATCAACACCCTGCGCTCCATGTCCTCGGGCCGCGCGCAGTTCACGATGTTGTTCGACCATTACGAGCCGGTACCGCACAACATCTCGGAAGAGATCCAAGCGAAATACGCATAACCGGGGCGGCGGGGTCAAACCCGCCCTACCCACCACCGTAGGGTGGGGCGCTGCCCCATCGACCCGATAAGGAGGCCATCATGGCAAAGGCAAAGTTTGAACGTAACAAGCCGCATGTGAACATCGGCACGATCGGTCACGTGGACCATGGCAAGACGACGCTGACGGCTGCGATCACGAAGTATTTCGGCGAGTTCCGTGCGTATG
>Ga0209137_1001505_pt1 | contig 21977 bp, 11 predicted proteins | sample SaaInl5LU_22_DNA_FD_184642 | JGI IMG/M metagenome (GOLD analysis project Ga0209137, IMG submission 184642) | Marine microbial communities from expanding oxygen minimum zones in the Saanich Inlet - ESP_105LU_22_DNA (SPAdes) (version 2) | ecosystem: Environmental > Aquatic > Marine > Intertidal...
TAGAAACTTAATTATTCCAACATATCCAAACGGTGCTAAAGTTAATAATTTTGTATATACTGAATTAAACAGTAAAGACAATGACGATTTAACTAAATTACAAAATAGAAGAGATTTAGCATACGCTGTTCAAAAAGAAACACAAGATCAAGTATTAAATTTAATTATTAAAGCATCAGAAATGACCGGAAATAAAAATATTGTACTTAGTGGTGGGTACGGTCTTAACTGTGTTGCAAATTATTTTTATTTAACAAAACTAAACGAGTTAGGAATAAATTTATACGTTGAACCTATATCAAACGATGCAGGAACTGCTATTGGAGCTGCACTTATGATTTACAAAGATATAGTAAAAGATAATACAGTATCTAATATAGATCATAATTTATATCTCGGTCCTATTCATAGTTATACAAACAAAGATATCGATGATATTGCAGGAAAGTATAATGCAACAGTTTCTGATGCTACACATAGCGATGTTATTAAATTAATGACTAGTAAAAATATTGTTGCTAATTTTCAAGGACGTTCAGAAAATGGACCACGTGCGTTAGGCAATAGAAGTTTAATGTTTGATCCTACATTTAAAGATGGTAAAGATTTTGTTAATATGATTAAGCGCCGCGAATACTTTCGGCCGTTTGCAGGGTCTATCCTAGAAGAGGATGCCCACGAATGGTTTGACTTACGTGGCATGGAAAGCTCGCCTACAATGATGTATGCTGTAAATTGTCAGCCGGGTATTGAAGAGAAGATACCTGCTATTATTCACGTTGACGGTACTTGTAGAATTCAAACAGTGAACAGAGAACAAAATCCTCACTATTATGATATTATTAAAGCATTTAAAGAAGAAACAGGATGTCCAATTATCTTTAATACATCGTTTAACTTAGGCGGTGAGCCATTAGTTGAAACACTCGACGATGCAATATGGACGTTACAACAAAGTGATATTGAATACTTGTACTTGCCAGAATATAATAAATTACTAACCATACGTAACTAATATAAAGGATACACCCATTGTCAGAAGAACTTACATTACAATTTTCAGAACTGCCAAATATTGGAGTATTGTCAACACAGCTTCCCCAAGAAATGTTAAGTATTTTAGTTGACGAAGTTGAAAAGATTATATCGACTAATTTTAATTCACACGCTGCATACAATCAAAACTTATTAGGACATATGCAACATGAATATGATTTAGAAAATTGTATTAATATTGTTGAACCCTTTGTATTATATCTAGCTAATGCATATAATGAACAATATAATTGGTTTGATAATAGTGACGAAAATTACGAAAATGATCGTACAAAACAATTAAAATTAACAGATTTATGGGCAAATATACAAAAAAAGCACGAATTTAATCCGCCACACGAACACACTGGCATTATGAGTTTTGTTATATGGATTAAGATTCCGTACGACCTTGCAGACGAAGAATCGTATTTCCCTCCAGTAAGTGGTAACGCAAATAGAACATCAAAATTTTCATTTCATTACTCTAATTTAATTGGACAACACCAACACTATATGGTTAATGTTGATAAAGATCATGAAGGAACTATTGTTATGTTTCCTTCAAAATTAAACCATAGTGTTAATCCGTTTTATACTTCTGACGACTATAGGATATCGATATCCGGAAATATTAGGTTAACATCATGACAAAACATTTTAATAAACTTTTACCTGACTGGTTACATCAAAAAGTATTAGATCAAGTAGAATCTTCATCGATTGATTGGCATTTTCCAGGTAATGGTATAGATTTAAATCTTAGTTGTTTTATGCGAAAAGTATATGATGCTGAACAAAACTATTTAAATTACAATAATCTAGATAGTCTTAATTTTGCATTAGAATGTTGGATTAATGAAAATCAGTGGTTTAATTTTAAAAGTTTAAATCGATGTATTGTAAACTTCTACACTCCAAACATGACTATGGGATGGCATACTGATCACAGCAATCCAAACTTCTACACATTAATTTATTATGTCAACGACAGCGACGGTGGTACACAAGTAGAAGATAATATATATGATCATAAAGAAAATAGCGGCATACTACTTAATTCTAATGTAAATCACATCAATATCGAATCACAATCTCCTAGACGCATAAGTATAGCATGGATTTTAGAAGGATATCCTAATGAAAGTATATGATAATTTTTTACCAATTTGGTTGCATAACACAGTAAAACATCAACTTGAAGATCCAGCTGTGAGTTGGTATTTTCCTAGTACAAATGATGAAGATTTGTCCAAGGCTTCATTTTGTAAATACCATTATAATCATCTTGCACAATACGAAAACTGGGACGAAGCTAATAGCTTAATATATGTATTAGATAATTGGCTAGATAGAAATAAAGAATGGTTTGAATATGAACGACTACAAAGATGTATGACAAATCTTTATGCAAAAGGCCAGTGTCCTAGTATGCACACAGACATCGAAGAAGACGGATACTATAGTTTACTTTATTATGTCAACGACAGCGACGGTGGTACACAAGTAGAAGATAATATATATGATCATAAAGAAAATAAAATATTGTTTTTTAAAAGTAATATACTACATGGAAGTGTTCCGACAATAACCAGCCCAAGACGAATAACAGTAAATTGGGTGTTAAAAGGAAAGATAAAAAAGCCTGCTTAAAGCAGGCTTTTTCTATTCGGATTCTTGCTCTGCTTGAGCATCTCCTATATCTCTAAAGTCGCCAAAATCAGTTGGCGGTTCAGGGACATCTAACCACTTAGGAGATTCTATTGGTGTAAGTGGACCAGGAGCTTCAGGCCATTCAATATCTTCAGGTCCTGTTAAATTGTCCCAATCAAGAACATCTGTTATGTTCCTTAGACCTGCTCTATAAGTTGCCCAAGCTGCAACTTCTTCAGTAGTTAATGGTGCATCTGCTAATTGTGTCCAGTCAGACATTAAAAATTTAAATTGTCGAGGACCGTCGACCCAACGTTTATATTTTTCTGCTTTTGATATTGTATAAACAATCCAACGTTGTTCTATTGTACCATCTTCATTTTTTTCAATTTCACCTTCATAATATTCTTGATGCTGTCCAATTGTACTAGGGTCAGGTTGATTTGCATACAAAACTTCTGCAAATCCTGCTTCTGCTAATAGCTCATCCGTAATTTCTTTAGTGTCTAGTATATACACCATATTTTCGTGTGTAATAAGCGACTCTAACGGTTCACCATTTTCATCTATTTTTATAAAAAATGCCATTGTTGTAATTTTCCTATTTAATGTTTATTGATCGCCGGTATTAGTACTAGGGTATGCTCTTCCGCTGCCCCACATGATTCTAACAGCACCTGGTCCTCCCCAGCCGCCGCCATGCGATGTGCCGCCTCCGCCGCCACCGCCGCCGAAGCAGCCGCCGCATGCGTGTCCATTACCTCGACCATTTGACCACGGTTCGCCAGGTTTACCACATGTGCCGCCTGAGCCGCCTCGGCCGCCTGATCCAGTTTGGTGCGAGTAACCGCCGTTGCCACAGGTTCCGTTATTGCCTTGACCATTTATACCGGTGCCGCCGCCGCCGCCACTGCCGTATGTAGAACTGTGAACTGCTGTTGCGTTGCCACCGCCTCCATGACATCCAGTGTAACCTGAATTTGAATAGCGACACTGATTGCCAGCATAGCCGCCTCCAGCGCCGCCGCCGCCAGCTGTATTTGGATATGCAGGAGTTCCGCTTGCGCCTCCTGCAGACCCTGTGTAGCCGCTGCCGCTAATCGAACAACAACCTGGGCAACATCCGCAACGTCCGCCATTTGCTTGCATTACGCCCGGAAAACAGCTACAGCCGCCACCCGACTGACTCCAACATCCGCCGCGGCCTGCTTTAATTGTATAACTCTGTCCAGGTGTAACTGGAATTCCGTTAGCCCATGTAAGTGCGCCACCAGCGCCTCCACATACTGCCCAGCCGTAATAGCCGCCGCCGCCAGCTCCGATAGCAGCAACACTAACAGTTGATACACCAGCTGGAGCAACCCATGTGTATGTACTTTCTCCGCCACTATTATTAGTAGTACCGTAATAGAGTTGTTGTCCTACTGGAGGATTAATAGTTGTACTCCAAGTAAATGCTCTACTAATAGTAAATCCGTTTGCTGTAGCATTTATAGTGAAGTTATATGTATAACTACCTACAGCATCAGTTGACGAACCACTAATAACACCGTTTGATGAATTTAATGTTGTACCACCTGGAAAGCTTCCAGATGCTAATGAATAAGTAATAGATCCCGAACCTACTGTTGCTGTTACTGTTTTACTAAGAGTAGAACCTGCGCTAACAGTTGATGAACCAAGATTAGAGCCAGTAGACCAAACTGGAACTGCGTTTGTTAATGATACGCCTAGTGTCATGTTAAAACGTTTGATAACAGTACCTTGTTGAGCTTCAATTTTTATGGGATACGAAGACTGTGTTGCACCACTTAACGAACCACTAATAACACCACTACTAGATAAACTCAAACTCAATGGAAGTGCTTCAGTTGCTATAAACGTAACCGGATCTGGAAGTGACGTAGTAACATAACCATCGGCAATCAAATCAATATTTAGTGTTGAATTTTTATTGTATGTACCTATATTTTCAGCACCTTGTATTGCTGTCGAACCCCAATACAGTCCACCAGATACACCACTCGATGTTAAAACAGCGCCTTCTGATCCTGTTTTATCAGGCATATTTTCCCACTGTGTGTAAAAATTTGTACCATCGGATTGTACTGCTACAGTAAATCCATCTTCAATAACATGACTACTTGTTAAGTTTCCACCTGGGCCATCAAACACTCCGCTTGGTGTTTGTAGTGTAATATCTCCACCTGAGTTATTCCAGTAATATGTGTTTACTCCAGCATACGGTGAAGGATTTGGTAAGTTTACAGTATACGGTCCAGAACCAGCTAATTGTACTACTTGTCCGGCCTGTATAAATGTTTCTGTATGAGCACCAGTTATTTTTCTTGATGCAGGCAAGCCGCCTGTACTATTATTTAACCTTCTTCCCATTAGTTATCTCCTAAATACTTATTGTTATTTATCATTGTTAAACTGCGCTTGTTTCAATGCCCATTGCTAATGCATTTACACTAGATGCACTAGATCTAACAACTAACAATTTATTAGCTTGCATAGCAATTCCAGTTCTTTCAAGAACATTGTTAGGCAAAATTGTTGCCTCATATTCTAAATACTCAGAATTGTTTGGTGTGCCAGTATCACATACTGCTAGTCTTACTTGTATAGCAGATGTTCCTCTATTTACAACGCTAACTGTTGCGATTGTAAATGTGTCTGCTGGACATGTATATAATGTTGTGTTTGCTCCTGCTGATAAATCAGCATTGCCTAGTATTCCTGTTGCCATTTTATGTGTTCTCCGTTATGATAAGAAATAATTCCATGCTTGCGGATATCCATTAATACCCACGTTAAAGTTCATTGGTGCAGTTACATCAATTGTTACGCCTGTAGGAGTAGTAATTTCTGTGCCTATTATTTTGACTTGACCAGCAGTAATACTATTTACATTAAGTGTTGCTGCACCGCCACCAATCTGAGATGTAATATAAGTTTTAATTGCTCGCTGAGTCGGAAGTATATTATCCGAATCTGAAGCAAACGTTCCGTCTGCTGAGAATTCAGTAATTAATGCACTAGTGCCGCCAAGTGATACTGATCCTAATTGTAATTCTTGCAATCCGCTAATGTTAAATGCATCAGCATCTAGTGTTGCAATACCTGTTGATTGTTCTACACTAAACAATTCGCCAACTCTAAAGTTACCATCTTGGTCTGTACTTGTGTAAAATACTCTGCCGCCGCCTCTTTCGTAAGTTTCCTTAGTAGCGTCTGGATTAATTAATGGAATGCCTGGATAATTAGTATTTGCAAAATTTCCTGTACCAATATCTAAGAAGTCATGTCCTGTTAGACGACATTGGCTATAACGATATCTTATTGTTATACCCTCAGCATGCTCCGGCGCATCCGTAACACCAATTTCTGGACTTACTTGTAATAATGCACTATATGGTCCAGTTCCTAATAAGTTTCTTACAGTAACTAGTTTATAATAAACATTAGATATGCCTGCAATTTCTACATTAGATCCTGCAAGAGGAACCGAAGTAAGTCCTTCTACTTGAATATACGATCCAACTTGATATTGGTCTGCATAACCATCACCTGTTGGCACAGCACTAGCAAGAGAGTAGCCTGTTCCTCTATCAGTCCAGGTTGGTTGTCCTAGAACTCCGTCTCCATATCTAACTAATGTAGGAGCTTCAACAGTATTACTAGGATCTGTAATAGTTAATGTAGGTAAACTAGTATATCCCGAACCCGGATCAGTTATTCTAATTTCTACAATTTTTCCATCTTCAACTCTTGCTCTAGCCTTTGCAGTATCTGCATATAGGCCGCTTGGGGGTGAACTAAATGTAAGTCTTGGTTCAATTAAGTAAGAAGTACTATCGTCTAACGATGAAGATATTGCAGCGCCAGTTAAATGATCCCAGCCTGCTGTATCATCGCTCATCTTTTTAATTGTAGCAATTTTAGTTCCTGAATTATACGTGTCGATATAACCGTATTGTCCAGCGCCTAAGCCAGTAAGGATATAAATTGCCATTCCAACAAATGCAGCACTTGTATTAGTATCTGTGTTTGATAATGTTATTTGAGTAGATGTTCCTACTTGTGCATAATTACTTGCAGTAACGTAATCAGCGCCGCCTTGGTTGTCTGATGGATCAGTTAATCTAACTTGATAAACAGCGCCATTTTTAACTGTTGGTGAATTAATCACTGCACCTACTCCATCGCCGGAAACTACAAATTCTGTAGCATCACCGACTGTACTAACTTGGAATGTTAAATTTGGTGCACCGCCGCCGCCTAAATCCGAGTCTTGAATAGTAATAGTGTCTCCTGGAGAATGTCCACTGCCGCCTTTTACAACTTTTAACGTATTAACAAGTCCACCATCTTCGATTGTTATATCAAATTCTTGGTCAATTCCGCTTCCGTTAGATGTACCTACTAATCCGTTATAAGATCCTACAGTCCGAGATGCATCTGCTGCACCTATCGATCCTACTGTTTTAATTGCAGTAGTTGATGTAGTATAACCAACTCCTGCATTTAGATATTCAAACTGTAAAATTTCATTTCCGTCTGTAAAGATACTTTGTACTACAGCATCTGTAGAATAGTTGTCTACAGATCCAGTAATTGGAGTTTCTGTTGAATCAACTCCTTCAGATACTGTTCCAAATGCACCATATGAAGAGTTACCGTTAGTAGCACGGATTTTACCGCCGTTTTCTGCTAAGTAACCAATATGTCCATAATATGAGAACACACTAACAAGTTCTGTTCTAGCCAAGTTAGTACACCATACTCCAATGCCGTCACTTAGTACTTGTGTAAAATCGTTAGCAACAATAGAGTCGTTGCCGCCTGCGTGTAAATCGCCATCAATTTTACAACCAACGCATCCTGTACCAAATGTTGTTACGTTTTGCACATAAGGTGATTTTGTACTAATCCACACACGATCGTCATTTGGTCCCCAACCTGGATCAAGACTTACATACGAACCTGCTGTTGGGCGCTTGGTTCCGTAAGCATTGTCTGCACCTAGTGTTCCATTTAATCCACTTACTGTGCAATTTCTTAAACCAGTTCCGTTTCTTGCATAGAACATATCTTCTAAAGTAGATCCGTTAACCGCATTAACATAATATCGGGCAGCTAATATTGCTTTATAATTGCCTGTATAATTTAAATCGTATTGTACTGCATCAATATAACGATCAATGTCTCTACGACACGAAGCTTCGTCATATACATATGCCGGATATGTAGCAGTAATAAATGCAATTACTTCATCTTTAATAAATTCTCTGTTAGCTTCAAGTACTTCAATGGCATACGTGTATTCTGTTGTAGCTACTGGAGTATTTGTTCCAACAATAGCAGGCTCTGAGCCCACTGCATTGATTTTAAAATCAATATATTCTTTAATATCAGTAACTATTCCTGCTGCTGCTGTTCCTGCCGCTGAAGAGCCTGCAGGTCTAGTAGTTACTTGTGTTTCTGATGTATTTTTTGTCCATCCAGCTGTATTATTTTCAACAATATTATCAATAAACGATGCTAAGTGTGTTATTGCTGCTAAACTATATGTAACATCGCCGGAGTCAACAAAAGATCCTCCTGCAACAATTTTTGTTGATCTTAGTTCGTCGCCTACTACTGCTGTATTCTTTGGAATAATAATAGGTAGAATTTCATTAAATTGTCCTGTTTTAACATTAATAGTACTGTTAACTTGTATTTCTGCAGGAATATCTGTTGGTACAGCAGCTGTCAATGCATTAGATGTAATTTGTACTAATGCAGCAGCCGAAGCCCTAGCATCTGCTTCTTCAATATAACCTGCATTTTTATATTGTGTTATTGGCGATCCTACAGCATTTTCTGTTTGATAGTTTGTTGCTGGATCTAATTGTTGTAACACAGAATTCATTACTGTTACAGTATATACTAACGCTGCTGCTGTTTCGCCATCCTCGTCAGCAATTGCAGCAATTAATGCATTACCATCAAAATATGTTAATGCTGCTGCTCTACTTTTTTCGTTTCCGCCGTGAGTAAGGTCATAAATTACAGCATCTACAATTAACCCAACGTCCCTACGACAGGTTTCTTTAGTATATGTAAATGCACTTGTAAATGGCGCAATTTCATTTGCAATTTGATAGTCTACCCATTCAACTGTTTCTGCTTGGATAAAACTTTTATTTAAAGTTAACAGATGAGCTGCATTAGGTCTTAACGGACCTTTTTCAATTTGCTCTGCTGCATAACGAATTGTTTTAAATGGTTGATCAATTGTTCCACCGTAAGTTGGTGCTGGACTATCGACTCCGTTTACTGGTTCAACATAAAAAATATGATTAATACTACCTAAAAATGACCATTCAGGTGCATTGCCTACTGAATTGACTTTTAATACTTGACCTGCCTGTCCGATAGGAAGTCTTGCTGGACCTGAGCCGCCATAATATACTAAGTCGCCTGCTGTTGTAATAACCGATACTTCTGGTCCTCCTGACATAGTATTCCAGTAATCACCGTTTGTATCTTGGTCTGGTCTGTTTAGTGCTGCTATTTCATCTGATGTATGTCCTTGTACACAGACATAACTATTAACACCTGTACTAACAACATCGCCTAGCTCATATATTGTTGAGTCGGTCCATGCGTCTTTCCAAAAGAAACCACTGTTTAACTTTTCCCAGTATAGTAAATTTGGAGGAGTATTATTAAAGTTGTCTGCAATACATATATAAGTAAATCCATTAAGTCTAACTACGTCACCTACTTCGTATGCATAATCACTACTATCTTCAGCCCAATCACCTAAAAATTTAAATCCAGTATTAAATAATTCCCAATCATCAGGGTTTACTGTAGGTTTGGCCTGTCTATGTATTGTTTTAGAAACATAAGTATATCCACCGTATGATACTATATCGCCAGGTTGATATCTTGTATCATTATTCCAGCTATCTTCAAATTCTAATCCGGGAACAAAAATAGACCAGTTACTTTCGTCTGTTTCAAATTCTAATGTACTAGTATGCGGTGATGTGCAAATCCAAAGGTCCCCGCCCCATTTTACAATGTCATTAATTTTATAACGAGTAGGAGTATAAGTCCAGTCGCCTAAATAAACAATACCTTTGTGTAAGTATTCCCAGTCTGGCTGATTAGCTTCTAAACCGCTTGTAATTGTTGCTGCTGAAGTATGTCCATTAATATTAACATATAACTGGCCGCCATATCTTACAACGTCATTTGCTTTATATCGTGTATTTACTGTCCATTCATCTTTCCAATCAAAACCTGAGGAAAATAAATTCCATTTTGCAATATCAATTTCGAGACCGATTGCAGCATCACTATTACTAGTATGGGCTTCTGTACACAAGTACACTAATGCTCCGTACTTTACTAGATCATTTATTTTATATCTAGTAGATACTTGCCAATCTGCTTGGTAGTCAAAACCTTCTGCAAATAAATCCCAAAGTAGTTGATCAGCTTCTAGTCCAGCAGATGATGTTACAGCCGATGTATGTTCTGTGTTTGCAATATAAAGATATCCGCCATATTTTACAATGTCATTATCATAATATAACGTACTAGTTGTCCAGTCTCCGCGCCATTTTTGGCCGTCAGTCATTTTGTTCCATTTATCAGCATCTTGTAAAAACTGAGGAGAACTAGTATGTCCTGCTGTGCAAACATACGTAATGCCGCCAGCACGAACAATATCATCTTTGTAATATACAGTGTTGGTAGCCCAGTCGTCCTTAAAAACAAATCTAATTCTACCTAGTTTAAATTCAGCCATGTTGCAGTTCCTTTAATATATTTATCATATTCTTTATTTAAACATTGCACGAGCTAACATAGAGCCTGCAATACCCTTCTTAAAGTTTATTGTTCTGTTTACTTGAATAGTACTTCCACCTGTTGTACTAAATGTATTACCGGTAACTTGTACTTCACCAGCAATTAATGTATTTGTCGAAACATTTGATGTTCCGCCGCCCAGCCTACTTTCAATATAAATTTTAACTGCACGTTGCGTTGGAATAATGTTATTAGAGTTAGCAATAAAGGCGCCATCTTTAGAAAATTCTCTAACAACAACTGCTGTTCCGCCTACTTGAATCCCGCCCAATGTTAATTCCGTTAGACCATTAAGTTCGAAATAACTAGCATTAATACTTACAATACCTGTTCTTTGTTGCACTTCAAATAGCTCGCCGACTCTAAAGTTACCATCTTGGTCTGTACTTGTGTAGAATACTCTGCCACCACCTGCTTCAACAACTTCGTTTGCAGGTTTAGGATCATTAACTCCTTGATATCCAATTACATATAAACCAGGATAATTTGTTTCTAATGCATTACCTGTGCCAATATCTAAGAAATCATGACCTGTTAATCTTACTTGACTATATCGTTGTCTAATAATCATACTAGTTGAATGATCAGGAGATTCTGCTCTATCAATAGTTGGTGAAACTGTTAATGTTGCTGCATAATTTCCTAATGACCCTGTTGGAGTAGTAAATGACACAACTCTATATGTTACATCATCAATGCCGTCGATAACTAAGTTATCTCCTGGTCCAGGAATTCTACTCATATTAGATACAATAAGGTCGCCGCCGATTTGGTAAGAATCTGCTAATCCGTTTCCAGTTATAGAAATTTTAGCAGATGCATATTCTGTTCCTCTGTTAGTAAATCTAGGTTGCGGTAATACCCCAGAATTAGTTCTTGGCGTAAATGTAGCATCTACTGTATTATTAGGATCAACTAAAGCAATTCCCATACTATCATCGGTGTATCCGCTACCTGGCTCGTAGATATGAAACTCTTTTATTCTACTTGAATCGACTATTGCACGTATCAACGGCTTAGCTCCAGTAGTTAACACATCGATATTAGATTGCGATGATTGGTTTGCTAAGAATCTTGCTCCATTATCAGATTCTCCAGCAGCAAAAGTTGTATATCCGCCGGTTCTAAAAAGAGTTTTGATAGTACTATCTTCCATTTCAGATGACCATACGTATCCACTGTTCGACATACTAACAACATTTGTAGTTGATGTTATTGCTGCAAAAGTTCCTTGGCTATATTCAACCTTAGACCATGCACTATTTGTATCTTCATCAATTGATGAAGAATACCAAGTAACGCCATCGAAACTATACATTCTAACGTCACTGCCGTTTTGTACAGCAACAAATCTATTATTACCATACGCAATCGATGTCCAATTTCCGCTCGGTACAGTAACACTTGTCCAAGAAGTACCGTCAGTTGATGATGATGCTGTGCCGCCGCTTTTTATAGCAATAAACTTGCCTGAACCATATGCAATATCTGTATGCTGACTTGACGGTAATGCTCCGCCTGCTGTCCAAGTATCACCTTGATTGTCGGAATATGCAACGTTTGTGCCGCCGCTTGGACCGCCAGCAATTACTACTAATCGAGAACCATTATATGCTCCTGCTGTCCAATAATCAGTTGCTGGCATAGTTTCTGATGCCCACGAAGAGCCGTTACTGGTTCTTGCAATAGAATTAGTATTTTGCGTAGATTGTAAAAATATAGCACTGCTGTCTGCAGATGCTACACTAGTCCATGTTCCTGCTGGTATTGTTATAGAATTCCATGTTGTTCCGCCGTTAGTTGATAATCCGCCGGCTGTTCCGCCTGCTTGTGCGCCAACCCATGTATTACCACCTAACCAAGCAACTGCTCCGAATATAGTAGGAGTAATATTATTAGTTACATTAAATATAGGTTCGTCAACTGATACTCGTGTTTCGATTGAGTATCTAGTTGTAGCATCTAACACCGGTGCTAGTGGATATCCAGGATATAAATGGTCCCAGCCCTGTTTTCCATCTGATTCTCTAGACACAATAAGGTCTTTTGATACTGCATTATATCCAGTTATTACACCATACTGTCCTACACCAGTACCTTGTGTAATAATAATCCGCAGTCCTTCAAATGCAGCAATAGTATTATTATCAGCAACAGATATTCTAATTCCTAATTCGTCGCCTCCTTGAGCATAGTTAACTATTTGTCCGTAATTAATGCCGCCGGCTACACTTGAATCGCCTGGATCTGTTAGTCTTAATTCCGAAATGCCACCTTTTCTAAATTCATCGTACACTACTGTTGCATCTGCGCCAGGTCCTGAAACAGTTCCAGATGCTGTAGAGTATCCTAGTCCTGCATTACTGTAACCTAAAGTAATTAACTGATTACTATTTGTGAATACTTGAACTACATTTGCTGGTTTGCTTCGATTATTTACTACTGCTGTAATAGGAGTTTCTGTTGAATCAAATCCTTCAGCAACCGATCCATATGTACCATAAGAGTTATTGCCGTTAGTACCTCGAAGTTTGCCGCCGTCGGTTGACAAATAACCTATATGGCAGTAGTATGTAAATACAGAAACAAGTTCCGATAATGCATTGTTAGATGCCCAATAACCAATTCCGTCTGGAATAATTTGTGTAAAATCGTTTGCAACAATTGACTTAGTTCCGCCATTGTGTAAAGATCCGTCAATTCTCATTCCAACACACCCTGTACCAAACGTTGATACGTTTTGTACGTATGGAGATTTAGAAGTAATGTGTACACTAGCATCATCAGGGCCTGTGCCCGGATCCAGTGATACAAATGCTCCAGCAGATGGTCTTCTTGTTAGAAATTGATTTGGTGCTCCGAGTGTTCCACTTAATCCTTGCAGTGTACAATTTCTTAGTCCGCCGCCGTTTCTTACATAAAACATATTTGCTGTTTCGTGTCCGACTTGAGGAGTAACTATTGTACTTCTTAATTCATCACCTACTACTGCTACATCTGCTGGAATTGATATTGGTAGTATTTCTTCGTAAATTCCAGTTTTAACATATATAGTTGCCGGTGCTCTTGCAGCTTCGTCAGCTAATATATAATCACACGCATATTTAATTGTTCTAAAAGGTGCTGATATTGTTTTGCCACTTGAGTCGGAATCAGTGCCTTCTATTGATACATAATAAACTTTAGTAGCTAAGTCGTGATTTTCCCAAGATATTGCAGTTTCTAAATCGTTAACTTTTAGAACAGTGCCTTGAACTCCGACAGGCAAGTCAACAATATCTGTACCGTTGTGTGTTCTAAGATCGCCTCTATCTACTAAAACGTTATCAGCTGATCCACCAACTTTTATAACCCAGTTTGTTCCTGCGCCTGCTACATCGCTCTTAGGATTTTCGCCAGTGTGTTGCTGTAATGCACTATATGCAGTTCCTGCATACACTGCAATATCACCCGGAAAGTAAAGTCTTGTGACATTCCAATCTCCTATATATTGGTTACCTGTAATTAATACTTGCCAGTTAACTGTAGATGTAGGATATACTCCTGCTGCATGATCAGTTCTCGCAACGTAAACATATCCATTGTTTCTGACAACATCGCCTGTTTTATAATCAGAATCTACTGACCAATCACCTACAAATTTGTAAGAGGCTATTAATAATTCCCAATCGCCAGTATCTTGTAATATACCATTTACTGAAGGAACACTGCCGATATTATTTGTTAGTGCAGTATATATGTAGCCGCCATATTGTACAATATCACCTTTTTGGTATTGTACAAGAGTAGACCAACTTGCTTCATAACTTAGGCCTGGAAGCCATAATTCCCAGTTTGTTACTTGATCATCGTTTGCTAATTCATCATCTATAGATGTATGAGTTGTTATACATCTCCATAAAGAAGGACCGTATTTAACAATATCACCTACACGATAGTATGTAACATTAGCATAATCTTCTTTATATTCTAAACCCGAAATAACAACTTCCCATTTTGAAAGATTATCTTCTATGTTCAGTGTACTTGTATGGCCTTCAATACAACGATATACAGACCCATTATATCTTACAATATCATCTTTTACATATCTATTTAAATTTACAAGATCGCCCTTCCAAAAATCAGAAACTGTTACAAGTGTCCAAGAACTTTGATCGTCTTCAAGTCCAAGTACAGTAGTAGTTGTTGACTGATGTTTAGTATTACAAACATAAACATTACCATTGTATCTTACTACGTCACCAAGCTCGTAATATGTTAGTATTGTCCATTCGTTTAACCAGTTGTCTGTAGTAGCAAGTATAGCCCAGTAAATTGCGTCTCCAGTTAGTCCTGTTTGTATAACTGCGTTAGAAGTGTGCGGAAAAATACATTTATATATGTATCCATTCCATTTTACAATATCATGCTCGTCGTAATATGTATTAATTTGCCAAGGGCCGTCCCATACACTTCCGGTTTGCATAATTTCCCATTTTGGAACTATATCAAGTTTATCAAGATAAAAATCAGCATTAGAGGTATGCCCAACAAGACAAACATAAACTGTGCCTTGATAATATACTACATCGTCTTTGGTATATTGTGTTTCTGTGGCCCAAATATTTTGCCATCTAAATCTAATTCTGTCTAATTTAAAATTTGCCATTTTTATTAACTTCCGTAATTATTGCCTGCAGATGAATCATTATCATCATACGTATATTTGTGATTAATTCTAGCAACTAGCTCGCCTTCATCATTAACATAGTACCATATATTTTTTGTATCCCATCGATATTGTTCATAATTTAAATTATCGTAAACTAAATTATGATTAACATCTCTTCCTTCAGTAAAATCTTGTCCTTCAACAAAATCAGGATAGTTCTGTGTTGTGTCACCCGGGTTGTTAATTGTTAAACTATCGGTTTTTGACATTTGGTCTACTTTACCAAGAAATAATTCTCCGTGATCTGTTCTACGTAATCCGTAAAAATATCGATCTTTAAGTGTAGACATCATGTCTTCAATACTTGTACCTGTGTAACTACTCATAACCTTTTCCCTTATACAATATCTACATAACTAATTACTGCATCAATTGAATCATCTTCATCTGACGAAATATATAACTGATTAGACGGTGAAAGTATTATTTTTTCGCCGCCGCTAAGTGCCTTTAAACTACCATGTGGTGGAATCATAACATCTTTAATAAAATAACCATGTACACTATCAGAGTCTTTTATTGTGACACTTGCATACACTACTGATTCTGTTAAATTTGATAACTGTAGTCCAATAATAGTAGAGCGTGTACCTGCACCAGTTTCGATTGCAAGTACTGGCAATTCTCCTATGTCTTTTAATATTTTATTTTCAAATGTTGTTGCCATGTTTTATCCTAAAACTAATATATATTCTAATACTAAATTTTCAGCTGCGTTATAAGTAATAGCACCTGATGATCCAGCAACTGAAACCCAAGATGTACCATTAAATATTTCTAAGTATTGCTGGTTAGTATTAAATCTTGTCATTCCTACTTCTCTGTATGGTGGAATAGGCCTCTCAAGATCCGTTCCACTTGGTACTATAAACGCTCCTGTTCCTTCAATCTTTACATATCCTGTTCCGGAATTTCTAAAATAAGTTGTTCCATTATTTTGAGTATTAGTTATCGAATTACCTTTAAAAGATAAATTATCAATAGCAACACTGCCTATTCCATTACCAGTAAGATTTAAATCAGTATTGGGTGTTATAGTACTTATTAAATTTCCGTCAATACCGATATCATCAACTTCTATTCTATCTGATCTCAATCTATTAGAATCTATATCTGCTACCAATGAGCCATCTGCATAGAATCTAATAGTATTATCGTTAGCACCCGGAGTTAATTCTGATGTAATGTATGTGTTTAAATCTAAATCATACACACCGTTTAATGCGATCCAGTTTCCGTCATATCCTTCAAATAGATTATTATCGGTATTATATCTTATCATACCGTTAACAGGCGAAGCTGGACGCTCTGCTGTTGTGCCTGTAGGTAAATTCAGTGCGCCGGTTGACTGGACACGTAAGGTTCCGCTATCTGCATTAAGTATTATGTCGCCACTTAAACTTTCAATAGTATTTCCGCTAATGCGTAAATTTCCAGTGTCAATTTTTTCACCGGTAATAGTTGTTTGACTACCACCTGTATTAATTGTTACTCCGTCTTGTGTAGTAATATTAACTGCACTTGAACTAAACGACACAGTGCCATCTTCTTGACTTACATGAAATAAGTCACCGACTCTAAAGTCACCTTTGTGATCAACACTATTATATCTTACTTGAGCATTGTTAGTTTCTACTACTTCATTTGCTTGTATAATAGTCAACGGATCATTAGTTGTAGATTTTCCATTACCTATATATGCCATATTATGGCTAACTGCATACATAATAACGCCCGGACCGTCTCCGACTAATCCATAATTGCCGTACACACTTGCACTACCTATTAATCTTATTTCTGCACCAAAATCTGTTTGATCTGCTAATGTAACATATGTAGCTGTAGCGCCATTACTAAAACGTAAATCTTGCGCATTAACAATATCGTCAATAATGTTCGTAGACCCGTCAGATATATTATTAAAGTGTAATAATAATTTAGTATCTGTGTCGCCTGTAAATTGAGATGTTATCGGTGTAAAGGCTACTGTATATCTTGCTAATCCTTTCGTAACTCTAAACTCATCTACATATCCGTCTAATTTATTTGCAGCGTCCCATCTTGCGCCGATTATTAAAGGTTTTGCAATTCCGTAATCCACTGGCGATACTGTCCAAGTGCCTTCTAATGTGCCGTCTAAAAATAGTCTTGTGTTGCTTCCGTCACGACTAACTGCAATATGATACCATTGTCCTGTTGTTAGTGTTGTACCTGTGATTCTATCTGCACTGTAAGAATAAAAACGTAATTCGCCGCCGGCATCAATATAAACTAGTGGTGCAACATCTGATCCTGCACCTGCTCTAAAATCAAATAAATTTGTTGTAGCAGCTACGCTATTAAAATAAAACCATCCTTCTACAGTATAATTTCCTGTTCCAAATCCAAAATCATTGTTACTACCTACACCAATATAATCAGTAGTACCATTAAGTTCTAAACTACTAGTTCCAAACTTTTTAATCGTAGTATCTGTTGTTGGTGTTCCGTATTTGTTTACAACCTTGCCCCCTCGGGCAGTAGCAGTTACTAATCCTGTTAAATTTCCGTTTACATAAAACTTGTTGTCGGCGTCAACACTATCAATAGTGCCCGTTGCAATAACTGTAGTACCGTCCGTATCGTAATATGTAAATGTATTTCCAGCAGTAATCGATCCGCCGGTTAATCCATCTACCCTTACTGCTGTTTTACCTGTACCTTTTAAGCCAGTAGTTCCGTCAAATGCATATATCGACCTATTAGCAAAGTATGTAAATGAGTTTAACCACTCAACTCTAGCTCCGTTAGTTACTGTAATAGAATCTACACCCGGAGTAATAAAAGTAGCTGCGTGGAAAAGCATTGAAGCTTCATTGCTGTTAGAAATTGCAGTTGCTCCGTCAATGTATGCGCCTTTGCCAGCATCACCTTGGTTAAAACCTCGAGGGTCACTAGAGCTTGTAACACTTCCTTGTGTAATAACACTTACATTTTTAATATAAGGAGATCGATTAGTTGTTCCTGATACTGTAAAACCCGGAGCAAACTTAAATGCATATCCTGTATTATCGATACTATTATAATAAAATTGTCTAACAGTTAGTTCTTCAATTGTTGTGCTGCCGGTTAACAAAAATGCATCATTATTTTGTGTCGCAACTGTTGGTTCTATGTTTACACTTCTTAAATTATGTCCTTTAACTGTAACTCCTGCTGGCACAGTTATTGGAAAAATTTCTTCATATACGCCCGGATAAATGTGAACTGTATCACCTTCTGATGCATTTTCTACTGCATGTTTGATTGTAAGAAACGGATCGTTTGGATGTGTTCCAGAATGCGTGTCGTCGCCGTTTTCTGCAACATAGAATAAATTTCCTTGGCGTAGATTTAGATCAACTCCGTCAACTATTAACGAAGCTGCATTGATAGTATCTACAGTAAGATTGTTTACCCAAACATCATTCCATCTCTGAGTTGATGATCCTAAAGCAAATGTGTCAGTAGTGTTAGGAATAATATCAGAATTTATATCTGCATTAAATTCTACATTATCTGTATCAGCATCACCTAATGTAATATTACCGTCTGAAGTGATATTTCCTGTTGCTACAATATCACCGTATACATTTGTATCTGAAAATATTTCTACTGTGCCGGTTGCATTAGGACGGAACTCTAAATTAGTATTTGACGAATTAGTACTAATAACATTATTTTCTATATCAATACTATCAACAGTTAGTTTATTTTGGTATACAACAGAATCGTTAGTTCCTAAAGTTAATACAGGGTTAGTTGTACTAACTGTTGAACCTGTTATTGTAACATCTGCAATAGTTGCTGTGTTTGTTACATTAAGAAATGTAGATTTAGTTGTGCCGTTTACGTCTAGGTCGTATAAAGGTGTATTAGTGTTTATACCAACACGTTGTGCAGTGTCACCCGGTTTGGTAACTTTTAGATATAATAGGTCGTTCTCAAATGCCAGATCAACTCCGTTACGAAGTAAATTCGACTTCAAGAGCGGACCACTAATGCGACCTATAGCCATCTTTGCTCCTCAATACGGGGATCCTGTCCCTCTAGCCAAATTTTCAGCCTTTCGGCTCTTTGCTGGTTAACCACAGTTTGACCCTGTAAAACAATAGTCGCGTTTTACATTAATAGTATTTATCGTTTTTGAGGATTATCCTAGTACAAGGACATACAAATCAAGTAGATCGTTAATAACTTCTTCGGTTACTTGTTGTTCACTTTCGCCTGAACTTCTAATCCAAAAACTACCGTTGTATATTTCTAGATAATCATTTTGTGTATTCCAACGAGTGTGCCCTAATTGAGGATCAATAGGTCGTTGGTCAACAGTGCCATATGGAATTATAAGTCCTGTTGCCATATCAAAACTTACATGGCCGCCGCTGCCTGTAGTTACAAGCGAAAGATTATTATTTGATGTATTTTCAATTATAGTTGCATCAAATTTTAAATTATCAATTATAACAGATCCGTTACCATTTGGTGTAATTGTAACATCTGAATCAATTGTAGTAGGCGTAATTAAATTATTATCAAACAGAATATTGTTTGATGCTAGTCCATTTAATTCCATATTTCCAGAAGATATTCTTCCAGTTTCGATAGCATTAGCCGTGAATACTAAATTTCCAAGAATATTATTAGCATTTATATTTGTTTGCCTGTCTTCACTATACACACCATTAAATGATATATTAGCAGAACTATAACCTTCATATGCATTTAGCTCACTATTATACCGAATATCACTTTCTTCATTCATTCTTTCTAAACTGGTACCTGTTGGTAATATAAAAGAAGGATTACTAGTTATATCTATTTTATTAGTTACTGGCGATAATATTAAGTCACCGTCAATCGTCATTATTTCATTTCCAGAAAATCTTATATTTCCTGTATCAACTTTCTCTCCGTCAATATAGGTAATATTACCGTTAGTATTAATAAATATTGCACTAACATCAGTTAAGTCAACTTGCTCAGTGTCAAAGCTAGTTGTACCGTCATCAAAATTTGCAAAAAATGCATCACCTACTTTAAAAGTTCCTGTTTGATCAGAAGATACATAATATATTTTTCCTAAATTTAATTCAACTACTTCTTGATCTAATAATGCTAAAGTTTTGTCGTTACTAACGTCTTTGCCTGTGCCAATATAAGCAAAGTTATGACCTATTAGATACATTAGTGTATTGGCACCGTCTGCTACTGTGCCGTAGTTACCGTATACGTTAGCCGAACCAATTGATCTTAGTTCTGCACCATACCGAATAGATGTGTCTGGCATTAGTTTACCAGATGCCCCTTGTGTTGCATACAATCCTCTATTAGCAAAGTATGTAAACGAATTAAGCCATTCTACTCTTACACCGTTTGTCATTGTAATACAATCAACACCGGGAGTAATAAATGTACAACTGTGAAATAACATACTTGCTTCTAAACTTGCACTGTCTAATGCTGCGCCGTCAATTAATGCACCTTTGCCAGCATCTGCTGCATTAAACCCTCCAGGATCACTTTCACTAGTAACACTGCCTCTAGTAATTACAGTTACATTTCTAATATATGGTGACCGTGTACTTACTAATCCGTTTGCTGTAAATTGGAATGCATATCCATTATAAAAATCTTTAATTGTAATATTTTGGATAGTAACATCATCTTCTAAATAAAATGCATCATTATTTTGGGTAGATAATGTAGGTTTAATAATAACATTCCTTAAATCTTCGCCAACAATGTCTGTATAGGAAGGAACTGTTAAAGGAAACTCTTCTTCGTAAACTCCTGGATATACGTGTATAACAGTTGGACCAGCTGTGCTTCCATCAACTTGATCAAGGGCATGCTTTATTGTGCGGAATGCACCGTGTTGATGATCACCTACATTTGTATCACTTCCTAATGTGCTTACATAAAAAATATTTCCTTGGCGAGTTTCAAATGTAGTCGTATTACTACCTATTGAGTTTGTTGTTAGGTTTTGTCCGTTAATTAAATTAGTATACAAAACATTCCATTTTTTCAACGGAGTACCTAAAGAATTTGTATCAGTAACATTAGGTAAAATATCACTATTTACATCTGCTTCAAATGTAACATTATCATCGTCACTGTCACCGAATACAATGTTACCGTTAAATGTAATATTTCCAGTTGCATGCAAATTACCAGTTATATTTGTATTTGAAAATATTTCTAATGACCCTGTTGGATTTATTTCTAAATTTGCAGAGTTTTTTGTAAAAATAGCATTATCGTTAATTAATATATCATCTGTAGATAATGTCGAAACTTGAATATTTGAAGCAGCATTTAAATATAAAGGAAATGAATTAGCAGTTATATCTCCTTCTGATATACTAATAGAATTAATATCAGCCTGTGTTGGTAAAATTATGTTAGTGGTACCTATTTGAGTACCTACATGCAATTGTTCGGTTGGATTATCTATATTAATGCCAACATTGCGTCCTAAAGATTCCGGAGTATATGCAGGGTCGCCGTCTCCTGGCCAGTCTGGATCGTTAGCATTAACTCCGGAAGGACTGCCTTGTATTATATCAAAATTTGTACTGTCAAGCTTTAAATATAGTAGATTTGAGTCAAATGCTAAATCTACACCATTCCGTAAAAGATTATCTTTTAATAGTAAACCGCCTATACGACCGTTTTG
>Ga0209137_1001511_pt1 | contig 21936 bp, 13 predicted proteins | sample SaaInl5LU_22_DNA_FD_184642 | JGI IMG/M metagenome (GOLD analysis project Ga0209137, IMG submission 184642) | Marine microbial communities from expanding oxygen minimum zones in the Saanich Inlet - ESP_105LU_22_DNA (SPAdes) (version 2) | ecosystem: Environmental > Aquatic > Marine > Intertidal...
TATGACTAATTTGAGACAAAATATGATTATGAGTACCAACTAAAGGAATAGCGCCCATATTAGGAATAAAATGATTATTTGGATTATTAAATGGGTCATTGTCACCAGAACCACTACTACTACTACTACCAGAACTATCGCCACCACCATCGCCAGAACCAAAATAAGAGCCAAAAAGGACATCACCAGCGGACCATACAATAGTAGGAACAAGAAGTCCAGCATTTGTAAAAAGGAGAACCACTTTTTGGTATGATTCGAGAGAATAAGAACTAAACAAAACGAGAACCAAATTCGAAAAGTCATTTTCTCTCAGTTGAGCATTTTGGATACATTCAATTAAAACAGAGCAAGCATGTTCTACATTCGATCCAGCATGATGTTGATGGTAAATAGGTTTCATAATATCAAGTAGAGAGAAAATGGAGGAATCGGTACCAATATCAACAAAATGCGTTTTTGCATCAAAGCAAAGAAGCCGTTTTTCTTTACCAAATAAGGTGCTTTTACAAGCCAACGCCAAAGCCATACTTAAATACGAATAAAATGTCTCGGGTTGAGAAGAAAACAAAGATAGATCAAGAATAGGAAACATAAAAGGCATTTCCCCAATTTGAGACAAAACGCGTTTCCACAAATTACCCAGTCTATTTTTTTCTACAGTAGAATGCAAACGAATAGCCTTGCGTGTAAAAGTATTCATGGGTACAAAAACGGGATGATTGGATCGATGTGTCTTCCAAAAGCATTGGATTTTCATAGCGCAATGATTCCGAGATTTGTCTTGGAATGTATTTTTACGGGGGTTTCCAGAAGAATTGATATTCAATAGGGCTTGTTGTTGAGAGACCATTGAGTTCATAGTAATGTGTTCAGGTTGAATCGAGTCCCATTGTCTCGAACATTGTTTAATTTGTAGAGTATCCCAAGCCTTGGATAACCGTACAAAAATATTACGGTATTCTTGTTTTCCTTTACGCAATGCTTTTTGAAATTGTGTCGAACGAGAAGCAGAATCTTTATTACTAATATGTTGAAAATACTGGGGTTTAAAACTACGAATGTATTGAATTGCACACAATTGAAAGAGCCAACCAAATGAAGAACTTTCTCTCGGTATCCATTTTGCAACAAGACTGATTCCTACAGTAGAAGGATGAGGATAAGGGATTTCCCAAGGAGTATCTTTCTTTCGGTTGTATTTGTCCAAAGCATCATTCCAGCGAGTATTATCCATATCAAGTTGATGATTCATAAGTCCAATACAAGTATCAATAAAAGGATCCAATTCCTTTTTCTCGGAGAAGTTTCGTACATGAAGACAGAGAGATTTAATATCTCTCCAAGAACCGAAAGGAGGATTATCTTGAATGGGAACAACAATGGATTGAATGAGTTTAGCAGTAGGTACAGGAAAATGATAATTCCAAATAAAGAGCATTTTATTGGTAAGATCTCTTCTACCCAAACCACCAAAAGAATCTCGAGAATACACAACAAGAATAAATAATTGTTTTAAAATATGAAACAGTTTTTCTTGTACAGCAGGAATGGGACAAGTCATAATGAGTTTCTTGAGAGAAAGAAGAAAGGATTGATATTTGTACATGAAATCCTTTGTATTATGAGACAAAGTCAAAGAAGAAGTATAAATCGAGAGAAGCATTTGTTCATGTTTCAAAATAATGTCTTGAAATGAGGTTGTAGGAGTAGGAGTATTCATAAATGTATTCGAGTAGAAAAGTGCTATTTGTGGAATCAAATAATCAAGTAATCTGTACTGGTTTCTCTCGAAATGGTTTAAAAATGGAATACATATGTACTGGACATGTATTTATTATCTTTTGTACAAATTGTTTCTCTCAAAAAATGGTTAAAATTGAAAATCAAAAAATATAGTACCTAAAGTCTTATAATAACACCCCATTAATACGAATAACACCAAACACCAAACACCAAACACCAAACACCAAACACCAAACACCAAGTACCAAACGCCAAGTACCAAAATACCAAAAATATGGTAATAGTGGATTCGAGTATCTTTAGTAAAAACGAGGCAAGTAAAGAAGAAATAAGACAGTATAGTCTTAGTCAGATGAAATATTTATATACAACAAGGTTCAGTGATAGTACGTATATGAGTAATCGAATATTTTGCGATCGTTACAATTTAGAAGGAATTTATTGTACAGTAACTCCCATACCGAGTAATCGCGTTCCATTAAAATCGGTTATATATGTACTGGAAATGAACAATACAACACAAACAATCATGGCGATTGGTAAAATATTGAATAACTTTCGTGATGATATATATCGTATATATGAAAAAGAAATGTATAACCAGCGGCATTATCGAGTAAAAAAGCGGATTGCAATAGAACAAATGACGGAAGAAGAACGAGAATGTATTCATGTATTGGAATATCATTGTTTCAAAACCAAGGGTCATTTAAAGAGAGGACAAGGATTGACATGCTTTCCACTTGGAAAAATAACAACCGCAAGAAAGAATGGATATGATGTACTACAAATTATTGACCAGATGTTTATAAATAGAAAAAAACCCGAAACCAACAAAGCAACCACCAAAGCAACCAACAAAGCAACCAACAAAGCAACCGAAAAAAAGGTAGAATAAAAAAAGCATAATAAGAATAAAAATACAAGGTATTATTATTAGACGAAAAAAGTATAAAAAAGGAGGAAAAAAACCTCATTTAATAATAAATGGACGTATATACAATAACTAATTATACAGACGATGAATTATATCAAATATTGGGAATAGATCCACAAGAAGTAACCCCCGAAATATTAGAAAACGCGATTATTGACGAGTTACGAAAATATCAAGGATTGCGAGGAGCAACAGCAACCAAAATGTATTCCATGCTCAAAGACATGTATGTACATTTTTTTCAATACGACAATGCAAATATAACAGAAGAAGAGCAAGACGAATATATTGAAAACAAGGTCGATTCAGTATTCGACATACCCAATATATCCAATTATTCTTCTACAGATGATCCTACCATCGATCCAGCAATATTAGATCCCGAGACAAATGTACAGCAAACAGAAGAAGACTTATATAGTTACAGTGACTATGTAGAACAATATGATGTGTCGAATTATCTACAGAAAAAAACAAATCAAGACAATTATGAATTAAGTAGCGAAGGAATAGCGTTATTAGGATTTTCAGCACAACCGACACAAAATGAATTAGAAGCCAAATTGATTCAAAATATGGAACAAGTGAGTGCAAAAGACACACCAATAAAGCGTCAAGCATTCGAGTTTTACAAGCGGTTATACCAAGAATTATTTGAAATATATGAGCAACCAAACAATGTAGAAGTACTAGAAAGCGTTCAAGAAACAGACCAACCAGACCAAAACCAAAACCAAAACCAAAACCAAAACCAAAACCAAAACCAAAACCAAAACCAAAACCAAAACCAACCCGACCAAACCAAAATAATGGAATATACAAAGGGAACATTAAATCCTATATTAAAGGAGACGTTTAAGCGAATAATAAGTGTCGATAGTCAATATCGAGAAGATGTCTATCCGCAATCCACGGATTTTACCCTGAATTTCACGGAAGTATTAAAAGATGTGGTATCATTAAAATTGTATGCTGTACAAATACCTATAACATGGTACACCATCAGTAAAAATTACGGCTCCAATTTTTTTTATATTAAGCCGGTTAATACAGCGTACAATGCATCTATCTACAATAATACGACCCATGAATACAAGGTCGAGATCAAACCGGGTAATTATACCCCAGCGAGTTTAACAACAGAAATCCAAACCGGAATGTCAAATTTGTCTACAATATATACGGATGTGAGTTTTGGTAGTACTCAATTCCTGTATAATCAATCCAATGCATTAGGTAAGATCCAACTCGACATTCAAAAGGTATATAATGAGGCGTATTATACATTGGATATAAGTGGTTCGTCTTTACAGCAATTATTAGGTGTGACAACCAACCCATTAAATCAATCACTACGAACAGCATATTCCAATACATATACGGAATTATTTGAAACAATAAAAACAGACACATATACAGTAGATAATAACAACAATACCATTATCATTCGACAATACTTGGCGTCAAGTAGTGAAACCTTTGCTTCTTCCTACAATGAAAATACTATGACAACAATCGATGATATTTCTATTACGATTACAAATGGTGAAGCACGAACTGTAGAAGATATATTCAATGAAATCAATCAGGCTTTGCAAACCAATACGAAGTTATTTGGAAGTATGCTCGAATATATCGATAGTACAACAACCGTTGATGATGTGACGACTAATACAATGCAAATGAAATGGACTGTACAGTTAAACCGGTTCAATGTGCAAAATATACCCAATTCAAAATTGGTGATTCTATTTCCATCATTAATAGACGACATTAATTACATTACACAAGTGGGAGAAGGAGTAGAAGATATCAAGAGTTTGTGGATCGGAACAGGAACCGTACCCAGTGGCTTTAATATGGGTTCATCTAGCAAACAGTTTGTCGAAATACCAAAACTGCGATATACGCCAACACCAACACCAACTGTAGAAGGTACTGAGTACAGTACATTAATCGAAGAGAATTCAATGCTAATCTTTCGTCCGGTCTATGATAGTTTAGGCGGAGTCTATGTGGCGCCCGAGAATGTAGAAAATGGTGAAGACAATTCAATACAAATAGTATTATCTACAGATTCATCAACCACTTATACGACTAGTACAATAGTAGATTTAATCCAATCCGAAATGCAAAAAGAGGAATATTCTTTAGTACAAAATAGTCAAATCACATTTGTAAATGGTGTTGTAGAAATTGTACCCAATATCAATAAGATTTACACAAGTATAGATTATCGCGTTGTGTTTTACGATGTAGATAGTTTTAAGCGATGTACCAATGCGTCCAATAGTTTTCGGAATGCGTCAGCGGATACAACATTAGGATATATATTAGGGTTTAAAGATTTAACCGAGTATGATTTACATCCAGATAACTCAGCGTTTGACGATACAGATGGAGTTTATAAATATGTAAATCCGGATACATTGCAAATGACACAAAGTGAGTATGCTCATGATCAATCACAATTGTACCGAGACGTGGTGACATTACAAGGAGGGTCAGTTGTCAATATATATCTGTACAATTATTTCATGTTAATATTGGACGATTTCAACCAAAATCATTTAAATGATGGGTTAGTGACAGTAGCACCGGAGGATACAAGTGTCACTTTACCGCATTATGCGACGCGTAAGAATTACCGAGGTTGTACAGATCCAGAAACATCAGCCCAAACGACCAATGTGACGACAACCGAAGGATTGACGCAAAAACAGGTTTATTCGGTAGAACAAATAGTAGAAGCACAAAATAAGATACGAAGTCGAATGAGTTCGGGGCCCTATGTAAAAGATATGTTTGCTTTACTGCCGGTAAAAGCGAATACAACACCAGGGACGACCTATGTAGAATTTGGAGGTACTTTACAACAACAAGAGCGGATTTACTTTGGTCCAGTCAATATTCGACGTATATCTATAAAATTGGTCAATGACAAAGGGGATGTAGTGGATTTAAATGGAAACAATTGGTCATTTCAATTAGTGTGCGAACAATTGTACAAAAAATAGGGAGGGGGATTCCATCCCCCTAACCCCCTCTAGGGGGATTTCCATCCCCCTAACCCCCTTCCAGGGGGGATATACAAAGATAGAACATTTAGTTATTTAATTCTTATTTAGGAAGGGTAGGGGGGTTAGGGGGGATGTATCCCCCCTATAATATCCCCATAATAAAAAGGGGGTTAGGGGGATATAATCCCCCTATTAAGTATATACTAAACAATGTCTCAAAGTGATTATATAGCGCACAAAAAGAATGCACAGATTCTACAGCGTCAAAGCGATCTAGAACCAGTGTTATCATCCCAGGACTTGACGAATTATAAAAAATTCGCATTAAACAATACGATCAAGAGTACTAACATAACACACAATCAGCTTAGACTCAAGAACAAACAAAGAATTTACAACATGGAAATGTCCAATGATACTTGCAATAATCCCGAGTTTATAGTCTGTACAAATACCAATACACGACCAAATCGAGTCATAACCATGACGGATGCAATGGGAAAAAGAGGATACAAGAGAAGAAATGGGTTCAATGAATATTTAGTGTATCAAAAGAACAATAATTTAATCATGCCTTGTAAGATGTTTAAGGAATGCAATGAATATTTTTATTTGAGAGAAAACCCATGGGATGATACAGATGAAACCACTATAATTATAGGAGGACTTTAATATTTAGAAAGAAATATCCCCACTACTAAAATATAGTAACAAAAAACAACATTTTTTACTATAAAATAGGAATGAATCAAGTCCAAAGATTAGTACTGTAAAACCATTTTTTTTGTAAAAGATGATAAAAAAGAATGTGGTAAAAACGTATTGATAAAATATAATGACTAAATATAGAATTATTATATGTCGAATTGTAATCATTTAGATGACATACGGCGTAGTAACAATGGAGTCAGCTCACAATCAGGAGTTGTTACAATACGCTGTCCCCCAAACCAAACTGATAGACGTCGTGGTCCAACAGGACACATGGGATATCGAGGACATACGGGGTATCGAGGAAGTACAGGTCCAACAGGACGTATAGGTTATCGTGGTCATACTGGTGAAACAGGTGAAACAGGTGTGACAGGAATGACTGGTATGAGGGGTTCTACAGGACGCACAGGGCCTACTGGTAGTAGAGGACCTACTGGTGAATATGGAGCAGCATTATTTAATTTTACATCTATGTATAAAGATATAGATTATCCCACAAACAATTCAATTCGTAAGAATGGTAACAATTACAATGCCTCTTACGCTTTGACGGTAGAACAATATAATAATGTAGTATTTACATTTCAAGCTCCAATAAGTGCATCCAATACAATAGTGGGATTAAATCGAAGTACAACAAATGATGATGAGTTTTGTCATAGTGTTCGATTTTTAGAAAATAAGATTGAGTTGGTAGTCAATGGTGGAAGTTCAAATATTCAAGAAATAAATAACTTGTCTTATTCACCGGGTGATGTATTTACTTTTATAATCGATAACAATAAGGTAAAGATTTCTCAAAATAGTGTATTTTTATACGAAGGAGATAATCTTTTCCAAAGTGATTTCTTCCGTGGGTTATTCCGAATAATCCGTGTAGGAGTTCAAATACGAAATGTGACATTTGGGTACATTTCATCTGGATCTCAAGGGCCAGAAGGAGCAGCCGGAGCAGATGGAGCAGCTGGACCAACTGGACCAGCAGGACCAAGTGTAAATTTAACCCCTCTTAATAATAGTGTAAATTCACTCAATACTTCTGTCTCGAACTTACAAACAAAATCAGATCAAAACACTACATCAATTGCATCATTGACATCATTAACAAATGGTTTATCTGGAAACGCAACATCATTAACAGTACAGTCAAAATTGAATGTAAAAAAAATATCCGATATACAAGTACCATTAGATATACAAGTACCATTAGATACATCATCATCTACTATAGATTACAATACATCTGGAAATTTTTTATACAACAATGCATCAACTGCCGGACCTTATAATTACAATATTATTCAAATGAGTGATTTACAATCATCCAGTCATACTTTTACAGTTCTTCATAAAATCACCGAAAATAACAAACAAAATTGCTATATTAACAATATTAGTATCAATAATGAAGGTTATTCAGTTAAATGGTTCAATGGACAACAACCAATCGATATTTTATCTAATGTAGCTGTTGGTGATATAGTAAAACAAACATTCACAGTGCTTCCAAAAACATTTAGTAACAATACTATTATCACACAATTATTTTACTTTCATTCACTTTAATATTTAGAAAGAGATCGAGAATAGTAGAATGAAATGGTGAGGTAAAAACAATATATATAAGTAATTTATATACTGTTATGTCTCTCGCAACATTGAAAAAGAAAACACTTAGTAAATATAATAATAATAGTGTCAATAAACAGTTTTCTATAAATGGTACGCATAGAAGTCAAGGATATATTGGCCAAACATCATTATCCCGTACATTAATTAATACACCCAAGGTTGGACTTATCTCAAAAGGACATGGGAGTTGTTGTGGTTATTATCCAGAAACGAATATTATGAATTCATCTACTTGTTCTACTGAAAACAGTACGGTTATTAAGCCATCAGTATTAAGTTCGAAGGGAATGCTCGCACGACGAAACCGATGGGCAAAACGACCAGCACCTTATTCTTCTACAAAACCTAGTGATTCAATCAACCAAAGTTCTAGTGGTGATTATATTGTTTATCGACGCAAAATCGCCATTGAAGAAAGTAATGGAAATTATATTCGTAAAAAGGCCGAAGCGGCGATTGAAGCTGGTAAAACATGCAATATGGAAGATACTTTATCGGATAACTGCTGTAGAAAACATATTGTTATGCCGGAAGAAGAAGTTGTGGCCATGTCACAAGGTGAATATATATTCAAACGTATAGCCGAATGTACTGATTTCGATATTTCGTACATTAATTATAATACAAATACTGGAACTCCATTTGCGACTTGTGGAAATTTATAAAAAATAGACGAAAATTGAAAAATATACTATACAGTGAATTTATAGTATATTTAAAAATCAATATTCAATATTCAATATTCAATATAATCACGATGAGTCTTCAAGAACAATATATTGCGTCTTTAACTCCAAAAGAAAAACAGGCATACGAAATAGCAAAGAGTCATTTGAAATCTTTGTTTATACTGGAAAATACAAATGGATATTTACAATGGTTGGAGAAACAGAAAAAATAAACAAGTCCTTAAATGAGCAGTTCTTCGAATTTCTTATAAAATGGAGAAGATTCGGATTTAGCACCATGAATAGGACTATTTGCTACAGTATCTTTAAATGTTACATAATCATAATGATCAGTAATAGTCGATGATTTCGATTCCATTGATGCTGTTGCTGCCGCTTTTAACTTTTTAATTGAAATAGGTTGTAAAAATGAAAAATTATTTAATTTACCCAAAAAACGGAAATTGTTTTTGTATATAGGTTTATCCGTTTTATCTTGATCAGTCGATTTTGTATCAGTAATTTTATCCGTAGAAGAGGTCTTCTTTTTCTTTTGTACAAATACAGATGAATCTAAATTAAGATTCATTTTTACACGCTTTTCTTTTTTCTTTTGCTTCTCTCGTTCTATTTCGTCTTCTTTCATTTGATTGAATGGATTTGTATAATCATCGGGTAAAACCTGACTATCTACAAAAAAATCACGACACGAGTACATTCTTACGTATTTCATAGCGATTAGATTCAATAATGAATAATTTACTTGGACATCAGAATAATAGACAAACGCCTGACGAAATAAATCATAGCACATGATAATATTTCCATACAATGTATCCTGTAACAAAATACGAGTACTCCATAATTTTTCCAATTGACCAAAATGCTCACTACTATGATTTTCGTGGGTTTTATAATCGTACAAAGATTCGTCTATATTTAAATTATATATACGACTGTCTTCCTTGTCTGTATTATCGGTACTACTATTCTGAAACGTGTTTTGAAATAGGTCTTTTTCGTTTTCCAATTTATGTTTTGGCTTTTCTTGTAATTTACTACTTTTTTCCTGTGATTTATTGTATGCTACGATCCCATGATGCAAAAAAATGGACGAGCAAAACAATGTACAAGCTATTAATGATGTCATAATAATATAGTAGAAAAAAATAGTTACAATATGTACATGTGATTTGTTTATATGTTTATTCTACAATTGTTATGTTACTATTTTTATATATTTTTCATTTTTTATCCTATTTTATCGATTCATAGTGTTTATTCGGTATTTTCGCCAGCGGCTGCAATAGCAGCCGCCGCATTGCGTTCTTTAATTTGGTTTTTTCTATGTTCAAATAATGCTTGTACTTCGTTTGTCATAAATGGAACTTCAATACGTTCGTATGTATGAAAATAATTATTAGGATGCAATCGTACAAGACACATGCCTTTTACTTTCAATCCGTATTTTGTCTCCAATAATGTTCTATATACATTCAATTGGAGAGAATAGTGATAAAAATTCACATCAGGTAAATGACCAATACAAGGTGTCAATGACCTTTTACCATAACCTTCTGTACTAATTTCTTTACTACGTTTCCAATCATAAACCCAATATTCGTCATTTTCATCTTTGAATACCATATCAATAGAACCAGCCAATTCGAGTTCTTTATCATAGACTATCCATTCTGTACGATAAGCTTTCAAATTCGAGTAATCCTTTAAAAATTTCAAAAAGTAGCTATATTCAATAGAATCATTATGTACAGTTAAACCATTGTAATAACATTCAATATCGTAATGCATTTTTGTACCCAATAACGACGCTTCATTGGATGACCACATCTCTCGAATTTGTTCTCTTGTCATGTTGTAATATTTGTAAGTAGGATCTTTCATTTTTTTTGAACTCAGTATTTTATCAATGACTGGCTCTGGATCGAATTTACTAAAATGAGAGTGTATCCATGTTGTACAAGATATAAAAGACGAGTCTCCATCTACAGTATAAATATGAGGTCCTTCGTCGAACACAACATGATCATCTCTTTCATGATGATTTAATTTCGCCAAGTAATCAGGTACATTTGTGTTTGTCTCAGTAGTAGAAGCCATATTATATTTGTTTTTGTATTGGTTTGTATTTGTTTTGTGCTTAGAGTTTGTAATAAAAAGTTTCGATATTATTGTATTATACTATTATTATTATTTGTTTATTAGTTTATTTGATTAAATTTTCTTTTTCAATTTTCGTCATTTACATCACGAGATTCGTCAAAAGGACTCTTTTGTTTTATACGATTGTATAACTGTTCTGTCAAATTTTCCATAAAATCACCCTGCTTATACGAATTGCTCATAATACTATTGAAGTTTGTGATTTTCTGCTCTTGTTTTGTCTCGTCTTCTAGATTTGGTTCTAGAAAATAGTCTTCATTGTCTATAAATATTTGAATAAAGCGAGTTACTAATGTAGAACACCATTTTCGCATCATTCCGTAATCACAACTCACCCATTTCGAATTGTTTTGTTCTGTGTTTTTCGTGGATCCTTTATTGTTATCACTGTTATGATGATTATTATTCGAATCTATATCTTGATAATATACGTACAGTTTATTTGGCTTTTCATGAAATCCCATAATAGGTGGCTTTATGTTGGAATTTTCAGCCATATTCAACCCATCCAATAAGACTTGTTTAATGGCTTCATTCATATTTTTCTGAAATACATGCGATACATGACTGAGAGATACAGGAATCATTTGCAACCATTTTTGAATCGTATATTTTGGCTTAAAATCAGGATTATTATTAAGACCTTTCACAATTTGCAAGGTTTGTTTTCGTTTGATTGTATTCATATTGCTATTTACTTTGTACAGTTCCATTTTCAATAATGCTACATCGTATAGTAATTTGCAAATAATGTTGTCCTTTTCAGTTTCACTAAAGCGTATTTTACCTGGTATAGAACCGCCTTGGAAACTCAATAAACCCGAATCCACCAGTGGTTTCACTTTACAACGCATTTTAGTATGTTCTTGTAGTTTTTTGGAAGAAGAAAACATTTTATTGCAATAATTGCATACTGTAGAAGGAAAATTCGTTTCGTTATGACTAAGATGATCTTGATGTTGAAAAGAATCCATAATTACGATTTTTTGATGAGAATGAACAACTGATTATAAAATAGTATATATTTTGTATATTGTACTGTGTTAATAGAAATACTTTTTTTTTTCAATTTTAATGCATTTATATTTGGCCTATTTTTCATTCACCTTTCCATTTAGCAATGTATTGGTATTGACAAAAAATAATATAAAAATTTTTATTCCATAAGTATACTATAAAATATGAGTAAATACTTTGATACAAAAAATTTGACTTTTATGGAACCTAAGGTCATTGAAAATGGTAATCATATGATTATGACCAATGTTCATAATGAACAAAAAACAAAATACATTAATATTGATACACGGTTCCAACAAGAGCATAATATGAATACTACTGCTGATTATGTGATTTCATTACCACAGACTCTTCGTGATGTACAAAGTATGAAAATGATATCCGCTGAAATACCCATTTCATTTTTCCCATTTAGTCTTGCATTTAAAAACACTTATTTTACTATAACATATGGAGAATCTCCTCAGACTACAAAAGTAGTAGTAATTGATGATGGAAACTATACAATCACTACTTTACTATCAGAAATTAATACAAAAATTGGTATTTCCAATTTGTCAATAGTAGAAAGCGAACATAATACATGTAGAATTGATAACAGTACAGGTAATCCCGTTACTATTAATTTTGCAGTAGATGAAATTGGGAATGATGACAAATACATGTTAAAATCCAAATTAGGCTGGTGTTTAGGATTCCGTAATCCTACTTATACTATTGGTAATGGAAAAATGTTGTATGCAGAGTCTCTATACACTTTACAACCCTGTAAGTATTTGTATTTGTCGATTGATGACTATCATTCCCATAATCCTAACTCGTTTTTGGTACCTGGTTTTCAATCCTTTTTCGACACAAATATACTAGCACGAATTTCATTGAACCCTTTTTATTATAATTATGGTACTATTCTAGTAGCCAATAGTAATAGTGATTTGATTTCAGATATACGATCATACAAAGGAAAAACGGATCTCCAAAAACTCCGTATTATACTGTACAATGAATTTGGTGAAAAAGTGGATTTGAATGATATGGACATATCTTTTGCTTTAGAACTCAAATGCCTATAAATATGACTAAAATTGAAAATAAAAGAGAAAAAAGTAATACTCACTATTAATAGTAATACTTTTTAATTATACAACCCACTTAAAATAAAACAGTATGATTAGAGAAAATTTACACGTAGCACAAGAATATGCTCTACAATGTTATGAAGCTGGAGAGAATATATTTTTAACTGGACCTGGTGGTACTGGTAAGACTTCGTTAATTCGACTTATGGTAGAATGTACGCCACCTACAAAAAAGGTACAAGTATGTGCAATGACTGGTTGTGCGGCAATTTTATTAAATTGTCATGCTAGAACATTGCATTCATGGAGTGGATTGAAAATACCAAAAGGTGAAATGACCCAAATTGTAACCAATATCAAGAATGACAAAAAAGCATGTAAAACGTGGAAAACAACTGATATTTTAATATTAGACGAAGTGAGCATGTTATCGTGTCAGTTATTGGAAATATTAAATGCAGTAGCAAAAACTGTACGAAATAGCGAAAAGCCATTCGGTGGTATGCAGTTGGTATTTTCGGGGGATTTCTTTCAATTACCCCCTATTCAAACTATGCAAGAAGCAAATACTAAATCGTCGGGTCAGTTTTGCTTTGAATCTCCAGTATGGGACGAACTGTTTTCATTAGACAACCATATAGAATTGACTCATTTATTCCGTCAAAAGGACCCATTGTACAAGAAAGTATTGAATCATATTCGAAAAGGAGTCATTGATCAAGAAGATTACGATTTATTGACTAGTCGGTTACACGTAAAATATGTCCCAGAAGAGCATAATAATGTTGTCCCGACCAAGTTATATGCAACAAATGCTAGAGTGGTTGAAATCAATAAGCGCGAATTCGAATTACTGACGACACCTTGTTTCGAATATCATATTGTACAAGACGAAAATTATATACCCGGTGGATTGCAAACCGCTGTACAACAACAATTGTATAAGAAACAAAAATTAAGTAAAGCCAAAGTAGAGATGGAGTTCCGTTATTTAATTGACAATAGTCCAATCGAGCGTATATTGTACTTGAAAAAAGGGGCAAATGTCATGTGTACAGTAAATATAGATGTAGAAAGTGGTATTTGTAATGGAGCATTGGGGAAAATTGACCATTTTGTTCATACAAGTGACTGTGGTCCGCCTATGCCGGTGGTGTTATTCGAAAACGGTCAGTACTACAAATTTTCTATGAAATATTGGCAGTCGGATGATTATCCCTACTTAGCCATTGGTCAAATCCCACTTAAATTAGCATGGGCTATGACCATTCATAAAAGTCAAGGTGCTACATTACCAATGGGTGAAATTGATATTGGTAACAGCATTTTCGAATGCGGACAGACGTATGTAGCTTTAAGCAGAATACAATCCTTATCTGGATTATATTTATGCGCATTTAACCCTCATAAAATAAAAATAAACAAAAAAGTCCAAGAATTTTATGCAAAAATACCCGAAGTGGAATTTGAAGTAGAATATGAAACAATTGACAAGGAAGAATCAGTAGAAACGGTTGATGAAAACATCAAGACTATTTCTGTAAATATATAATCAATCATATAGGGGGAAATATTGTAAATAAATAAAAAATGGCGTATGATTACACGTCCGTTTTTTTCTTACTGGATTGAATACAGTTCCTACATAAAGGTATATAAGTATCATTTGCACCTACTAACTTTTGGTCGTCGCGATTTGTCACTGTACGATGAGAAAATATCGCCTTGGTACCATTTTTACACAATACACATAACGAATGCAATTTATATACCTTATCGCATAATGGTATCAAGTCCAACATTTGACCAAATTTTTCTTGACGGAAATCGCCATCCAAACCAGCTACGTAAATATGGATATTGTAATTATTCAACATTGTTTGTACAGATTCATATAAATCGGAAAAAAACTGTCCCTCGTTTATCAGTACGGCATATTGCTGTTGCAAAAAGTTAATGTGATTATTTTCTATGACAGATTGAATATCTTTACTTTGAATACATGTAATTTGTTTTTGGTCATGAGTCACCATAGTACTAGCATCATTTGAGTACCGAATATCTTCTTGATGGTTAATTACAAGTACTGGTATATTGCAAAATGTATATTGTTTGTAAATTTCAATCAATGCAGATGTTTTACCTGAAAACATGGGCCCTAGAATGATTTCCAAATAACTTTTTTGCTTTTCCATCTGTATAAGCGACTTTTTCTTTATTTTATGTAGAATGATTGTCTTTATCTTCTTTTTATCGGAAACAAATAATTGTCGTATTATACTATATATACGAATACTGTAAAAGATGACAGGATCAAGTGTTTTACCAGTGACAATACATAAAGGTAAGTTGTTATTTTTATTTGGAAAAGAAAATCCAAAAGAAGATAGTGCAAAGGGATTTTCCGACTTTGGAGGGGGTGTAGAAAAAGGCGAAGATATATACGATAGTGCTTTACGGGAAGGTGGCGAAGAATTAACTGGATTTTTAGGAGACGAAACCATTTTACGAAAACACATTGAAAAACACAAAGGTCCGTTTAAGCTTTCGTACAATGATTATCATATACATATTTTTCCAATAGAGTACAATGAACGATTACCAGAGTATTACAATCAAAATCATCAATTTTTATGGAATAGAATGGATCAGAATTTATTGAACAAGACAAAACTATTTGAAAAGATTGAAATTCAATGGTTTTCAGTTAATATGATCAAAAAACGATTGCGCGAATTTCGGTCTTTTTATCAAACTGTCTTGAAAAATACCGTTTTAAAGGAAATTAAGCCCATCCGTACATATATTCAATCACGGTTGTTATCGACTAAATCCCGCCGAAAAAAAAAGAATAGCAACCGAATCAATAATAGACAAAGTAAAAGATTTAGACATTATTCTACTCGTAGAAATAATAGCAATTGAAAATAAGCGATTTCCAAATAAGGTTTATAAGATGTAAAAAAACATTTTATAAAAAAGTGTAAAGAATTCATAATACCAAGAATTTATTTTAGGGTTCAAAATACTAATAAATTAATAAATTAAATTAGTATAGTATATAAAATAAGTTATAATAGTTGAACATGTCTTGGAAAAGGTTTGGTGGTATCAAACAACTGGAAAGTTTCAATAACTTAAATGTTAATTCAATCACAACCGATGAATTAATCATGAGAGAACCCTACAATGGTACATTTACTATATGCGGAGAACTATTTGTTTTAGAAGACTGTTCGTTCAATGCCGGCATTGATGTAGGTGATAATGCGACTGTAGGGAATAGTATATATGTACAAGATCGTATTTATATCGGTGATCGAGAGAATGATCATTTTTTTGATAGCAATACACAAGGTATTGGTGTGAATGTACCTGTACCGCAATCTGTTTTTGATATTTGTGGAAATAATCCACATGTAATTCATGTATATTCACCTAATGAAGAAGTAAAAAGTACTCTTGTCCATAACATTAATCATAACAAAGGAGCACTGATTATAGACAATAGCTTTGGTACGATTCATTGGGAATTTGACGATATAAGCGCCAATATTACATTTGATTTGACTAATGATCAATTATTTGTCGACAAAAACTTTTTAGTTCAAAAAGACTTGCTTGTTACAGAAGGGACGTTGATTGGAAAAGAACTTACTGTAGAAGGAAATACGCTATTGAAAGAAGATTTGCGTGTAATGGGTAATCTAGATTTAGAAGGGAATCTTAGTTTAAACAGTGATTTGAGTATGAGTGGAAGTCTATTTGTTGGAACAAATATTCAAGTTGATCATGATATAATCACTAACGATATTCATATTCAAGGAAATGGTATTTACATGGATGAAACATCGTTGAATATTCCTATTATTAGAACAAGACAGTACGAAGGGTCGGATTCTTCTTTTGTCATAGGCGCTGATGTCGATGAATATATGAGCCAAAAGGCAGTCACTTTAGTCAATGATGTCCTTATTCGAGGAAATTTGTACGTAGAAAAAGAGCACAACCTTATTATTGATAATTCCATTTTAGATGAAGGGATTTTAATAGGTTTATCTGGAACTGATATTCCAACAATGAGTGTGAATGCTGGTACTACTACTGATCTCTCGAATGAAGATTTAGTAGGTGCTGGGTTTTATATACGCAACAAACAATTGACCGACGAAGAAGTCGAAAATAATATTGTAGATGGAATAATTCTACATATTGACACTACAGTAAATAGTGTTACTGGTTCTAGTATAGTAAATGATGTAACGGCTGAAGAATCAATTCGAATTGTATATGCGGACAGTTCATCTACACCTACTATTGAAGATAAAACAGATAATATTACATATGAATCAAGAGGATCGCGGTATGGTTATTTTATTCAAGATAGAACCCTTATTTTACCTAATTCGATTCTTACGAATACAAACCGTTTTACCATGACGGGGTTTTTCTATTTTACTTACACACCAGGGAAAGCTCCTGTATTGTTATCATCTAATAATAATGCTTTGAAGTTTTTTGCATTTGTAACAGATGAAAATAATGGGTCTATACGTCCAGGAGGACAAAATAGCCCATCGATTTTTATTAAATACGGTGAATGGGTTCATATATCCATTGTCTATGAAAACGGTGAAGTTACCTTTTACAAGAACTTTATATATGATTCCAAGGGTGAATATATACAACCGGGTTCTAGTTTTGTTGAACCGTTTTTAATTGGTGGTGGTGGAACTGATTCGGGACCCACTACCTCTTATTTTTCTAATTTAGGTTTTTCCGATTATCGTATTTATGATGCTGCATTGACTGCACATGAAATATCTTACATTGGATATGCTTTGTTTAGACAAAATAAAGGTGATGCATTTGTAAAACTAAGTAATCAAAGTACAAATAAATTGAGTTTTCGTTCAGCAACCGATCCAAATACAGTTGCTTTGCACTTTGGGAAATTCAATGCTACTTCTTTACAAACCAATGGTTTAATGGTAGTAGAAAAAGTGAATGATAATTTTAATAATAATGTAGATAACTTCGATCTGATATCAAGTCATTATACAACCAATATTGATGTTAATAGTTCTCTCAAAAATATCGATGTTATTGAATCCAATGCAATCCGTTCTATTGATGCTTCTTTTACGTCTTTATTTGTAAATGACGGTGTTATTGAAGATTTGAGCTGTGTAAATCGTATAGATGCTTCATCTGTTTATAGCAATTTTATGAATAGCACAGAAATGGTGATTACGAATGATTTGACAATAGAAAACGATTTTCTATTATTACGCAACCAAAATGTACATGGGCGGGTTGATGTTTCCGGTGATGTATCCTTCAATAGTGATTTTACAGTTGATGGCCGAGTTGATATTTCCGGTGATGTATCCTTTAATAGTGATTTTACAGTTGATGGCCGGGTTGATGTTTCCGGTGATGTATCCTTTAACAAAAATGCAGATATTTCCGATAATCTTCAGGTAGGCTTGAATATTACTGGTTCTACTTTATTGGTAAAATCATATACAACAATTGGTTCAACTGACATAATAGATGCTACGCAATCATTATCTGTATCTGGTGATACTTATGTAACCGGTAATGTAAGAATTGATCAAGATATATCTATGGGTGGGTCTTTGGATTTAAGTGGAAGTATTACATCAGGTGGGTCTTTGGATTTGAGTGGAAGTATTACATCAGGTGGATCTTTGGATTTGAGTGGAAGTATTACATCAGGTGGATCTTTGGATTTGAGTGGAAGTATTACATCGGGTGGTTCTTTGGATTTGAGTGGAAGTATTACATCAGGCGGTTCTTTGGATTTGAGTGGAAGTATTACATCAGGTGGTTCTTTGGATTTGAGTGGAAGTATTACATCAGGTGGTTCTTTGGATTTGAGTGGAAGTATTACATCAGGTGGGTCTTTGGATTTGAGTGGAAGTATTACATCAGGTGGTTCTTTGGATTTGAGTGGAAGTATTACATCAGATGGGTCTTTGGATTTGAGTGGAAACATTGTAGCAAATGATATTAGTGCGAACGGTGTAGATGTATGTGGAAATATGACTTTACAAGGGAATCTTACTATTGTAGGAGATGGTGATCATACGATTGATATATCAAATGCATCAATAAAAGGACTATATGATAGCAGTGGGTATATTCTAACGCCTGATAAATTATATTATTTGAAAGATGTGTCTGCTAATATTCAAGAACAATTTAATAGTATTACTTTGGATTTAGATCTTCGTGCTAATGAAAATAATACTTTTGGTGGTATTAATACATTTCAAGCAAATACATTTTTTGAAGGCGAAAAAACTCAACTTACAGGAAATGTACAAGTTGGGAAAGATCTCAGAACTGACGGAAGTTTAAATGTACTTGGTAACGCTGTAATAGGAGGTAATATTGCAATAAATGGCGATGCTGAAATAGGAGGTAATTTGAAAATTTCAAACAAAGTGTCTTCCTTCACAGGTAATGTAAATTTAGATGGAGAATTAACTAGATTTGGTAATATAATTTCGGATCCAGATCCTGGAGGTGCATTTAATACTAGCAAATATCATTATTATGAACAAACTACACAGTCCAATTTAGTAATAAAAAATGATTTTGATTGTTTTGGCGAAGTAGTTAAGAATTATTATTTTTCATTATCTGGTGATGATAATACTCTTGAATGGAATAATATAGAAAACGCGCACAAATCCTTTGATTTTTGGTCTGTTTTGACTACTTCTGGTGAAAGTTATTTTTACACACCTGAATCTCAACAAATTTATGGGTACTTACACATTGAAGAAAGTAGAAAAGGTGGGACCATATCATGTATGAAAATAGAACCAACTACGTCAATGATTTTAAGACCTGAACTAAGGGTAATTTTTAAAGATGTAGTAGCTGGTACTGCCAATGAATATACAGGAGCACGGCTTGAAAAGGTCATTAACTTGGTAAATGATGAAAATAATGATATAGATCTAGATAACGTTACTACAAAGGATCTAACTGTATCTGGTGATATAAACGCAAGTTCAAATCTGAGTGTAATTGGTAATATAACTACATTTTCAAAATTAAATGTACAAGATAATATACTAACAAACGGTTCAATCACTTCAAGAGGAATAAGTGCAGATGGTTCATTAAATGTTACTGGTAATATAACTGGAGGTGGCTCATTAAGTATTGCTAATAATATAACTGGAGGTGGGACATTTTCTGCATTATCTGCTAATATAGCTACGAGTATTGAAGCCAGTACTTTAAAAGTAAATACTATTAATGTAGAATTTCTTAACTTTATTACTGAAAATACCGACGGAGTGACATCTATTCGTAGTGAAGCATCATTTGCTGAATATCGAAAAAATACGCCGTTTTATGGTTCATCAGGTATTCTATCAAGACATAATAACGGAGCTGACACTACTGCATTTGTTTTTATTTCTGAAAGTAGGTACGATGACTCGGGTGTATTTTTTATCGGTCATGTTTTTGCTGAAGGTGATTCTAATGATGTCGAAAAAATTAAAAAAGGAAATTTAGAAGTCAATATATCAGATTCAGAATATGTTTATACAAATTTGTTAGACGTTTCTGGTATGGTAAATATTTCTGGTGATAGCACTATTTACGGAAATATTGAAAATGTCAATCTACAATTAACCAATAGTGATTATTCTATTCGTTTTACAAATCAATCTGTTAGTGGAGACAATCATCCTGAAGTCATTCCGTTTTTATATTGTGATATTTCCAAAGTTATTTCTGAAACCGATGATTTCAACAATGTTATTAGTTACGACCCCAATATAAACTACTACTTAACTACTGCACTTACAGATAGTTCAAAAAATCGTTTTGCGATTCATGTTGATTATAGCAATAATATCGAATTCAATGAATATATTGCGAATGATCATCATTTTTATGGTGATATTACATCGAATAATACTTTTACATCAAATAAATATATTGATTTATCTGGTACTGCACAATTACGTTTTCTTGAACCAGATACTCTTAACGTTTATGCTACATTAAGAACTTCAATTGGTGGTGATTTAAATATTACTTCTAATACTGGTAAAAAAATTATTATTAATTCAGGAACTGGTTCAGGAGTTTATACTCGTGTAAATAGTGATAATAAACTTGCAGTTGAAAATACAAAAACTACCATTTATACAAGATTAGATGTTTCTGGTGATGTATCCTTTAATAGTGATTTCAGGGTTGATGGCCGAGTAGATGTTTCTGGCGAAGCGTTCTTTAAGAGTAATTCTCACATGCAGAATGGGTCAATCATTCGTTTATATAGTCCTAGTAATGTTCAAAGAGGATATATTGGAGCACTCGAAGGAGCTACTTACTTTACATCTACTGAAGCGAATAAACCTATAATATTTTACTCAAGTTCTTACAGATTTGCATCAAACGACGGTAATAATTATGATATTTTACGAATATCACCGGGCCAGATTGATGTTTCCGGTGATGTCTCTTTTAACAGTGATTTCAGTGTTGATGGTCGGGTTGATGTTTCTGGAGATGTATCCTTTAATAGTGATTTCAGGGTTGATGGTCGTGTTGATGTTTCTGGAGATATATCCTTTAATAGTAATTTAACGGTTGATGGTCGTGTTGATGTTTCTGGAGATGTATCCTTTAATAGTGATTTCAGTGTTGATGGCCGGGTTGATGTTTCTGGAGATGTGTCCTTTAATAGTAATTTCAGGGTAGATGGCCGGGTTGATGTTTCTGGAGATGTATCCTTTAATAGTAATTTCATGGTTGATGGTCGGGTTGATGTTTCCGGTGATGTATCCTTTAATAGTGATTTCAGTGTTGATGGTCGGGTTGATGTTTCTGGAGATGTATCTTTCAATAGTGATTTCAGTGTTGATGGTCGGGTTGAT
>Ga0209137_1001512_pt1 | contig 21934 bp, 20 predicted proteins | sample SaaInl5LU_22_DNA_FD_184642 | JGI IMG/M metagenome (GOLD analysis project Ga0209137, IMG submission 184642) | Marine microbial communities from expanding oxygen minimum zones in the Saanich Inlet - ESP_105LU_22_DNA (SPAdes) (version 2) | ecosystem: Environmental > Aquatic > Marine > Intertidal...
TGAGCCGGAAACAATTCGATTGTATCGCCGCGAACTCTAAAGTCACCCCGCGCGAATCCCAAATCATTGCGTCGGTATTGCAGAGCAACCAGATCCGCCAGCAACTGGTTACGCGAAAGCGTGCCGCCCTTTTTGAGTTCGAACGTCATCGCGGTATAACTTTCAACCGAACCAATGCCATAAATGCAAGATACGGAGGCGACGATGATGACGTCGTCGCGCTCAAGAAGTCCGCGCGTTGCCGAGTGTCGCATGCGGTCAATTTGCTCGTTAATATTGCTCTCTTTTTCGATGTAAGTATCGGTGCGCGGGACGTAAGCTTCTGGCTGATAATAATCGTAATAAGAAACAAAATATTCAACGGCATTATTCGGAAAGAAGCTTTTAAACTCGCCGTAAAGCTGAGCCGCCAATGTTTTGTTAGGTGCGAGAATGAGGGCAGGGCGTCCGGTTCTGGCAATCACTTGCGCCATGGTGAAGGTTTTGCCGGAACCCGTGACACCCAATAAAACTTGATCGCGTTCTTGTTGCTCTAATCCATCGAGAAGTTCTTCAATAGCGGCTGGTTGGTCGCCAGCCGGTTCAAATTCTGAGACGAATTCAAATGGAATACCGCCCTCAAGTTTTTCGGGACGATCCGGGCGATGTGGCGAAAAACGCGATAGCTGGTCCGCGGAGAGACCAGGCTCTTCTATGGGCGGAAGTTCGCCTCTATTGATTAAACTTGGTTCATTCGATGACATAATACTCTTATACACTTTGTTTACAAATTGATGCAGAAAACTTGCGATATTGACCTCAGGTTTATGCTTGTTTTGAACAGATTTTGATCAAAAATACCAATAGATTAAAATTAACTCGTATTAAAACGATCATCTTGCTGACAAAGGATTGAAAGCGCCGTCTGAAAAAGATAGTGTGACGCAATTATATCGTTTCTCAATTAAGTGGATCCATATCATGTCTTTTATTGCCGATAGCCTGTCTCGCGTCCAACCATCTGCAACGATCGCTGCAACTCAAAAAGCCCGTAAGCTGAAAGCTGAGGGACGAGACGTCATCGGTCTTGGTGCGGGTGAGCCAGATTTTGATACGCCAGAAAACATCAAGCAAGCGGCGATTGCCGCAATCGAACGGGGCGAAACCAAATATACAGATGTTGGCGGTATTCCAGAGTTGAAGAAAGCGATTGCCGATAAGCTGAAGCGCGATAATGGTCTTGATTATGAGCCGTCGCAGTGCTTCGTGTCGCCGGGCGGAAAGCCGATTATTTATAACGCTATTATGGCGACAATGAACCCAGGTGATGAAGTCATCATCCCAGCTCCATATTGGGTAAGCTATCCTGATATTGTTAATTTGGCTGGCGGTACGCCAGTGATTGTTGATGCGCAGGCTAAGGATGGTTTTAAGCTTCAAGCCGAAGACTTAGAAAAAGCCATTACACCAAAAACCAAGTGGTTTATTTTCAACTCACCGTCAAACCCATCGGGTGCGGCTTATACATTTGATGAGCTGAAAAAATTAACGGATGTACTTTTGCGCCACGAACATGTTTGGGTGCTGTCGGATGATATGTATGAGCACCTGACCTATGATGGGTTTGAGTTCGCGACACCTGCTCAGGTCGAGCCGAAGCTTTATGACCGCACGTTAACTATGAATGGTGTGTCGAAAGCTTATGCGATGACAGGCTGGCGGATTGGTTATTGCGCAGGGCCGCAAGAATTAATTAGCGCGATGACCAAAATTCAATCTCAATCAACATCTAACCCAACATCGGTGAGCCAATGGGCCGCGGTGGAAGCTTTGAATGGTCCGCAGGATTTTATTCCTGAGCGAAATGAAATTTTCCGTGGCCGTCGCGATATGGTGGTGGATATGCTGAACCAAGCAGAGGGCATTGATTGCATGACACCTGAGGGGGCATTTTATGTCTATCCGTCATGTGAAGGATGCATCGGCAAAACAGCACCTGATGGAACGCTTATTGAGAATGATGAAATATTCTCCACCAGCTTGCTGGAGACCGAAGGCGTTGCAGTCGTTCATGGTGGAGCTTTCGGCCTATCGCCGTTTTTCAGGATTAGTTACGCGACCTCAGATGAGAATTTGAAAGAAGCGTGCACTCGAATTCAAAAATTCTGTGCAAGCCTTACTTAACATTTAAGTCTTAATTGATCGTTGTGCCTAATGCTCGTTAATCGAGAAATTGATTAGCGGCTAAGCTCACGCATCGCGCGATCCAAACCGTCAATGGTTAGGGGGTACATGCGGTCTGAAAAGATTTGCTTAATCATTTGCAGGCTAGGCGTGTGCTCCCAATAGCGCTCGGCTGTTGGGTTTAGCCAAATTGCATTCTCATATATTTCAGTCACGCGCTGCAACCATAGGCCGCCAGCTTCTTCGTTCCAATGCTCGACTGAACCCCCGGCATAGCTAACTTCATATGGGCTCATCGATGCATCGCCAACAAAAATTACTTTATAGTCAGCCGAGTATTTGTGAAGCACATCCCATGTGTTCATTTTCTCGTTAAATCTACGGTTATTATCTTTCCAAACGCCTTCATAGAGACAGTTATGGAAATAGAAATATTCTAAATTCTTGAACTCCATTCGCGCTGCAGAGAAGAGTTCCTCGCACAAGCGAATATGTCCATCCATCGAGCCACCAATATCAAAGAAAACTAAAACTTTGACTTTATTTCGGCGCTCGGGAATTAGTTTAATGTCTAAGTAGCCAGCATGTGCGGTCGACTTGATTGTGTCATCGAGATCTAAGATTTCAGGATTGCCTTCACGGGCAAATTTGCGAAGCCGTCTCAGCGCGACTTTGATGTTTCTCGTTCCTAGTTCGACGCTGTCATCCAAGTTTTTAAATTCGCGTTTATCCCAAACCTTAACGGCTTTACCGTGGCGACCTTTTTTCTGGCCAATTCGAATACCTTCCGGATTATATCCGTCGGCTCCAAAAGGCGACGTTCCACCCGTGCCAATCCATTTGCTGCCACCTTCGTGACGTTCTTTTTGTTCTTCGAGCCGCTTTTGCAGCTCTTCCATAATTTTTTCCCAACCGCCGAGAGACTCGATTTGTTGCTTCTCTTCCTCAGTCAGATATTTCTCAGTCAGACTGCGCAGCCAGTCGTCTGGAATTTGCGCCATTGTCTCATCATTGGAGCTTTCTAAACCTTTAAAAACATGGCCAAAGACCTGATCAAATTTATCAAGATTCCGCTCATCTTTAACAAGAGCAATGCGCGACAAATAGTAAAAGTCTTCCACCTGACGGTCGATAACATCCGAATCAAGCGCTTCTAATAAAGTTAAATACTCCCGCAATGAAACAGGAATGTTGGCTTGTTTTAGCTCATGGAAGAAATTTACAAACATAATCTTACCAGTTCTCTAATTGCGTTCTCGGCGTGCTAAAAATGCAAGGCGCTCAAACAAATGAACATCTTGCTCGTTCTTAATCAAAGCCCCATGCAATGGCGGGATCAATTTACCGTTATCTTTTTCGCGAAGGGTCTCTGGGTCAATATCTTCATTCATGAGAAGTTTTAACCAGTCTAACAATTCAGATGTGGAAGGCTTTTTCTTAAGTCCCGGAACATCACGCACTTCGTAAAAGCTATTCAAGGCCTGCTTAACAAGGCGGTCTTTAATGTCTGGGAAGTGGACTTTCACAATCTCTGACATGGTTTCTGTATCTGGGAATGAAATGTAATGAAAGAAGCAACGGCGCAAGAATGCGTCCGGCAATTCTTTTTCATTGTTCGACGTAATAATCACCAGTGGGCGCTTTGCAGCTTTAATGGTTTCCCCAGTTTCATATACGAAGAACTCCATTCGATCGAGTTCTTGCAGCAAGTCATTTGGAAACTCAATATCGGCTTTATCAATTTCGTCGATTAAGAGAACAACCCGCTCTTCTTGGTCAAAGGCTTCCCAAAGCTTGCCACGATTAATATAGTTTCTCACATCCTTAACGCGCTCATCACCAAGTTGGCTGTCGCGTAAACGTGAAATCGCGTCATACTCATAAAGACCCTGTTGTGCTTTGGTCGTTGACTTCACATGCCAGGTAATGAGGCGCATGTTTAAAGCCTTTGCGACTTCCTCCGCGAGTACAGTTTTACCTGTACCTGGCTCACCTTTAATCAGTAGTGGGCGCTCTAGCGTCATCGCGGCATTTACGGCTATCCGAAGATCTTCCGTGGCAATATAATTTTCGGTACCCTCAAATTTTTCAGACATGACTTCCTCAACATTATTTAAAACACACGGGAACTAGATATCCCTCTCCCAATTTCGAAAGTCACAGTATCGGTAAGATTGCGAAGCATCAAGGCCTTGAAAACGACTTTTGTGCGTCAAATAAGCCTGTGGGTTGATTTATTCTGTCCTTAACGCTAATAAACTATCGAAAAAAGAGGTTAAAATATTATGGCTACTCGCTTACCGAAAAACTATACTCCATCCGATGATGAGCCGTTTATGAACGCGCGCCAGCGTGAGTATTTTCGGCGTAAACTCATGGATTGGAAAGACGAAATCATTCGGGGCACACGCGAGACCGTCTTGATTCTGCAGACGGAAAGTGTCCAGCATCCAGACGATTCGGATCGCGCTACTGCCGAATCGGAGAAGGCCTTGGAGCTTAGAACCCGTGACAGACAACGCAAACTTGTGGGTAAAATCGATTCTGCTATGCGCCGAATCGATGAGAAAACCTATGGCTACTGCGACGAGACGGGTGAACCAATTAGTCTAAAACGTCTAGAAGCCCGCCCAATCGCAACGCTAAGTGTTGAAGCTCAGGAGCGTCACGAACAAAAAGAACGCGTTTACCGCGACGAATAGTTACGATTTATCAACACTTTAATACAATGTGCTGTATGGTTTTATAATCCACTTTAGGTGGAATTTAAAAATCACTGGACAATGAGAACAAAACAAGTACAAATATGTCATTGATCCAACTACGGTGTTATGAAATAAGGAGGCAACAATGGGCGAGAATGTGGTGAAAATGTTGACGAAGAGTGAAGACAAGAAAAAAGCTTTAGAAGCTGCCTTATCGCAAATTGAGCGGAGCTACGGTAAAGGCTCTGTGATGAAGCTTGGCGGACCGGATGGCGTCGTTGAGATCGAATCTATTTCCACTGGTTCTTTAGGGTTAGATATTGCGCTTGGCATAGGCGGTCTGCCTAAAGGGCGTGTGATTGAGATTTACGGCCCAGAAAGCTCGGGTAAAACCACGATGGCTTTGCATACCGTGGCGGAAGCTCAAAAAGCAGGCGGAATTTGCGGCTTTATTGATGCTGAGCATGCGCTGGATCCGGGTTATGCACGTAAGTTGGGCGTTGATCTTGACGAATTGCTTATTTCACAACCAGATAATGGTGAGCAGGCACTCGAAATTGCTGACACGCTGGTACGTTCGGGCGCTGTAGATGTTTTGGTCATCGATTCGGTTGCGGCCTTAACGCCGCGCGCTGAGATTGAGGGCGAAATGGGCGACTCGCTGCCAGGGCTTCAGGCTCGTTTGATGAGCCAAGCTCTTCGTAAACTTACGGCTTCAATTTCCAAGTCAAACACAATGGTTATCTTTATTAACCAAATTCGTATGAAAATTGGCGTTATGTTCGGTAGTCCTGAAACGACAACTGGCGGTAATGCTCTTAAGTTTTATGCATCTTGCCGTCTGGATATTCGTCGTATTGGCGCGATCAAGGATGGTGACGAGATCATTGGTAACCAGACACGTGTCAAAGTCGTTAAAAACAAGGTTGCACCGCCATTCCGCGTTGTCGAATTCGATATTCTTTATGGTCAAGGTATCTCGAAAATGGGCGAGTTGATTGATCTGGGCGTAAAAGCCAGTGTCGTAGATAAATCTGGTAGCTGGTATAGCTACGGCGATCACAGAATTGGCCAGGGTCGTGAGAACGCTAAAAAGTTCTTAGCTGACAATATGGACATGGCGAATGAAATCGAGAGCAAAATTAGAGCCGAGGCTGGACTTTTGCAGGTTGAAGCGCTGAAGGGCGACGAGATTGCTCTAGCTGAGGGACAAGATACTCCGCCAGAGGATATCGCAGTCTAAGGTTTTATTCGTAATCGTTTCGGTAGTTCCGTTATGTTGATTTTTATAAGGCGCGGCCATTTTTGGCGGCGCCTTTATCTTTGAGCTTCTATTTTCCTGAGCCTCTATTTTCTTGAGCCTCTATTCGGGGAGGCATTATTTGGGGAGGCATTATTTGGGGAGGCATTATTTTCAAGCAGTTTTAGTTTTTGGCGCTTCTACTATTGAAGTATGGGCGCGGCTAAAGGTAACTAAGGGAATATTGTAAAAGCCTTCGAACTGGCTTGGCTTTAGGGCAGGGGCAGGTTAAAACGTTTGGAACTGGAGTGAAATTATGTCGTCTCGTGTTGCAGATATTCGAACTGGGTTTTTAGATTACTTTGCGAGCAAGGAGCATAAGGTTTTGCCTTCTGCCTCGCTGGTGCCTGTTAACGACCCAACCCTTTTATTTACAAATGCGGGCATGGTTCCGTTCAAAAATCAATTCATTGGTCAAGAGCAACCCGTTGCCCCTCGCGCCGTTAGTTCACAAAAATGTGTTCGTGCGGGCGGTAAACACAATGATCTTGATAATGTTGGTTATACGGCGCGTCACCACACATTTTTTGAAATGCTTGGGAATTTCTCTTTTGGCGATTACTTCAAAGAGGGTGCGATTGAGCTGGCTTGGGAATTCTTGACTAAGGAGCTCGCTATTCCGCAAGAAAAGCTTTTGGTTACGGTCTATTCGGAAGACGATGAGGCACCACAATTGTGGAAAAAGATCGCTGGGCTCGACGATAGCCGAATTATAAAAATTCCTACGAGCGATAATTTCTGGTCGATGGGTGACACGGGGCCTTGTGGGCCTTGTTCGGAGATATTTTTTGATCATGGAGAGGCGATAGCGGGTGGGCCTCCGGGTAGTCCGGATGAGGATGGCGATCGATTTATTGAGATCTGGAACTTGGTCTTTATGCAGTTTGACCAATTGGCTGACGGGTCCCGAAAGGCGCTACCAAAACCGTGCATTGACACTGGAATGGGGCTTGAGCGGATTGCCGCGTTGCTCCAAGGCAAGCATGATAATTATGATACGGATTTGATGCAGGCGATTATATCCGTATCGTCGGACTTGTCTGGGCAATCTGTGAATGGTGACCAACGAATTAGCCATAGGGTTATTGCCGATCATTTGCGCTCAGCAGCGTTTTTGATGGCGGACGGTGTTACACCGTCGAATGAGGGGCGAGGCTATGTGCTGCGCCGAATAATGCGCCGCGCTATGCGCCATGCACATTTGTTGGGCACGAAAGAGCCGCTTATGTGGCGTTTATTCCCGACACTTCAGGCCGAAATGGGCGCTGCCTATCCTGAGTTAAATCGTGCTGAGGCGTTAATTACGCAGAGCTTGAAACAGGAAGAGGAGCGGTTCCGAGAGACTTTGGCGCGCGGCCTACATTTGCTTGAAGATGAGCTTGGCAATATTTCAGGCACGCAACTATCTGGCGAAGTAGCTTTTAAGCTTTATGATACTTATGGTTTTCCGATCGATCTAACGCAGGATGCCTTGCGCGAAAAAGGCCTAAGCGTTGATATTGCAGGCTTCGATGCTGCTATGGAGAGACAAAAGGCAGAGGCCAGAGCGAACTGGTCGGGATCCGGCGCACAAGCCACTGAAGAGGTATGGTTTGATGTGCGCGGTGAGTGCGGCGCCACCGAGTTTGTTGGTTATCAGTATACCGCTGCCGAAGGCAATATTGTTGCAATGATCGATGAGGCTGGCGAGCGTATAGATAGCGTGAGCGAGGGAGGCTCGGTTGCTATCATTTTAAACCAGACACCTTTCTATGCTGAAAGTGGTGGGCAAGCTGGTGATCGGGGGCATTTGAGCGTTTCAGGTCAGGCTGAGGTCACAATTTCGGATACGCTGAAAAAGCTTGGCGATTTACATGTCCTACAAGCCACGGTCACGTCTGGAATGATTAAGTTGGGCGATCTTGCGCATCAGGAAATTGATGTTCAAAGGCGTGATGCGATACGCAGCAATCACTCTGCTACCCATTTGTTGCACGAAGCTTTGCGCCGCGTCTTGGGTCCGCACGTGACGCAAAAAGGCTCTTTGGTTCAGGATAATTATTTGCGCTTTGATTTCAGTCAGCAAAAGCCTTTAACAAGTGCTGAGATCGCCGAAGTTGAAGTGCTGGTAAATCAACAGATTCGTAAAAATGGCGAGGTGTCGACGCGCTTGATGTCGCCCGATGATGCTATTTCGGCCGGTGCATTGGCACTTTTCGGCGAAAAATATGGTGAAGAGGTTCGGGTCCTCTCCATGGGGCTCGCTCAGCCAGATGATGGGCTGCCGTCATCAGCCGATAATCCTTATTATTCAGTTGAGCTATGCGGCGGTACGCATGTATCTCGCCTCGGCGACATTGGGGCGTTTACGATTACGCAAGAGACATCTGTTGCGTCGGGAATACGCCGCATCGAGGCTCGAACGGGCGCCGGTGCGATGGAACATTTCGCTCAGTTGGGTGAGATTATTCAGTCTGCTGCCGACCAACTTAAAGTTGGCAATGCAGATATCGTTGATCGGATCGGAAAATTAATTGATGAGCGTAAGAAGCTGGAGCGTGAGCTAGCCGACGCAAAGAAGCAAATTGCTATGGGGCAAATCGGGCAATCAGGCGCGTCCAAGCAAGATGGTGGAGCGAATGAGGCTGAAACAATCAACGGCATCACGTTCCTCGGAAAAGCCGTGAATGGTTTACCAGCTAAGCAGTTGAGAAGCTTGGTCGACGAAGGTAAAAGCCAGATCGGTAGTGGCGTTGTTGTGTTTATTGGCATTGATAATGGTAAAGCTGGCATCGCAGTAGGCGTAACGCAAGACTTAACCGATAAGCTTGACGCTGTGGCTTTGGTTCGCATTGGCGCTGAAGTTCTAGGCGGTCAGGGTGGCGGCGGCAGGCCGGATATGGCTCAAGCCGGCGGTCCCAACACCGACGATGCACCAGCCGCGCTGGATGCTATCCGAGCAGCATTATAGTTTAGCCAAACGTTAATTTGGCTAAACTATAATGCTTAACGAGTTCGCTAATTTGGTCTGCTTAGAGTTTAAGTGTTCCGTCCATTGCGCGCTTAAGGTTCTCATCAATTTTCTCGATGAAGCCTTGTGTGCTCAACCACTTCTGCTGAGAGCCGACAAGAAGCGCCAAGTCTTTTGTCATGAAACCACTTTCGACTGTTTTAACGCAAACTTTCTCAATAGTTAGCGCGAAGTCACCCAACTCTTTATTGTTATCCAACTCAGCACGTTTTGCGAGTCCACGGGTCCATGCAAATATCGAAGCTATTGAGTTCGTTGATGTCTCTTGGCCCTTTTCATGAGCGCGGAAGTGGCGCGTAACCGTACCATGTGCGGCTTCTGCTTCCATTGTATCTCCATCTGGCGTCAATAACACGGATGTCATGAGACCGAGTGAACCAAAACCTTGGGCCACTGTGTCAGACTGAACGTCGCCATCATAGTTTTTACAGGCCCAAACGAATTTACCTGACCATTTAAGAGCGGAGGCAACCATATCGTCAATTAGGCGATGTTCGTAATCAATGCCCAACTCAGCAAACTGATCTTTGAATTCACTTTGAAAAACTTCTTCGAAGAGATCTTTGAAGCGTCCATCATAGGCTTTCATGATCGTATTCTTGGTGGATAGGTAAAGTGGCCACTTGCGGTCAATGGCGTAAAGCATGCAGGCACGAGCAAAATCGCGGATCGAATCGTCGAGGTTGTACATGCTCATAGCGACACCAGCGGATGGGAAGTCAAAAACTTCACGCTCAATCACATCGGTGCCATCCTCAGATTCCCAACGAACCGTCATTTTGCCTTTACCTGGAACAATAAAATCTGTCGCACGATACTGGTCACCAAATGCATGACGCCCAATAACAATAGGGTCAGTCCAACCCGGCACAAGGCGCGGTACGTTACGGCATATAATTGGCTCTCTAAATACGGTTCCGCCCAGAATGTTACGAATGGTACCATTTGGCGAGCGCCACATTTTTTTCAGTCCAAACTCTTCAACGCGCGCCTCATCCGGAGTGATGGTCGCACATTTAACGCCAACGCCGTATTTTTTGATGGCTTCAGCCGCATCGATTGTGATTTGATCATCCGTCTCGTCGCGCTTTTCGATACCAAGATCGTAATATTGAAGATCAATATCGAGATAGGGGAATATCAACTTATCCTTGATGAGCTGCCATATTATTCGTGTCATTTCGTCGCCGTCTAACTCGACGACGGGTGTTTCGACTTTAATTTTCGACATTATCTCTTTCCCTATTCTTGAATTCGGATTAGCTATAGCAAATTGATTCAATAGATTAAAGTCATTGCGACGACTAAGTAGGGAAAATGACGAAAAAAAGCGAGTTTTTAGGGTCTGGGCCAGCAATAATCTTGGTCGGCGCGCAATTAGGTGAGAATATTGGCTCTGTTGCGCGGGCCATGCTGAATTTTGGCCTCAAAGACTTGCGTCTTGTGTCGCCGCGTGCCGGATGGCAGGAGGATCGGGCCCTGAGCGCATCCGCGGGTGCTGACGAACTGATTCTAAATCGCAGTGAATATACGTCGGTTGAGGCCGCAATTGCTGACTTATCGTTCGTTGTGGCAACTTCGGCGCGGCCGCGCGATATGGTCAAGCCAGTATATACGCCGGTGCTGGCGGCCGAAAAGTGCCGTGATCTGTTCGCCTCCCAACCCACTGAGAAAACTGGCATATTATTTGGGCCAGAGCGTACGGGGTTGGATAATGATGCGATCTCGTTAGCCGATGCTTTATGCCGTGTGCCCTTGAACCCCGATTTTAGCTCTTTAAATTTGGCCCAGGCAGTTTTGCTATTCGCCTATGAATGGCATAAATCAACAGATCGAACGGCGTCAGAGCATTTGCCAACACCGGATACTCGGGCTGCTCAGCGCGATGAATTAATGGGGATGTTTAGCCATTTTGAAGCGGCTTTAGAAGCATCTGGCTTTCTCGCTCCGCCAGAGAAAAAACCGGCCATGGTTCGCAATTTACGCAATATGTTTCATCGGGCGCAAATGACGGAGCAAGACGTTCGTACGTTCCGCGGAATTATTAACTCTCTACTGCGCTGGCCTCGTGGGGCTTATGACAAGGAGTTGAAGCCGCGCGTAGGGGCTATATCAAGGGGGGAGAGAGACCCTCTATTGGTGGTCGAGGGGCAGCCTATGGGGGTGACGGATGAGGCAGCCAATGCTGTAATAAAGGACGATGAAAAAGACCAGTAATTCACTGCATTTGTGTGTATATTTTTTTGTACCTTTTTCGCTCTGGATGCCAATTGACAAGAGCCGTTGAGTGCTTATACTCCGCGCAAATTGACCCTTACGCTTCGGTGGTGGGGAGACGGTGATTTACCTTCAAATTAATCACTAAAACGATCACGAGACTACCGATATTGCGACTGAGATATTTAAGCTAATTAGATTTATTTTTGAAAACTAACGAATAGGATTTACCGCATGAGCAAGCGGCTTAACACGAAATATAAAATTGATCGCCGCATGGGCGAGAACATCTGGGGACGTCCAAAAAGTCCGGTTAACCGCCGCGATTATGGGCCAGGCCAGCATGGTCAACGCCGTAAAGCCAAGTTGTCAGACTTTGGTTTACAGCTGCGCGCCAAGCAAAAGCTTAAGGGTTATTACGGCAATATTACCGAGAAGCAATTCCGGTCTATCTATGCCGATGCATCGCGTCAAAAAGGTGACACCAGTGAGAACCTCGTTGGTCTACTAGAATCACGTCTCGATGCTGTTGTATATCGGGCCAAATTTGTGATGACAGTTTTCGCTGCACGTCAGTTCATTAACCACGGTCATGTTATGGTTAATGGTAAGCGTTGTAACATTGCTAGCCGCCGTTTGCGTATTGGAGATGTTGTTGAAATTCGTGAGCGTTCACGGACTTTAAACATCGTTCTTGAAGCCATTCAGAGCGCAGAGCGTGACACACCAGATTATCTTGAAGTAGACCATGCAAAATTGCGTGTTAGCTTGCTTCGTCTTCCTAAGCTCTCTGATACGCCGTATCCAGTGCAGATGGAACCGAACCTAGTTATCGAATTTTATTCAAGAAATTAGAGTTTGATCTAGTCCTGAACTAGACAAAACAAATAAAAAAACCCGTTCACATTCGTGAGCGGGTTTTTTAATATCTGTAAACTTGCGCAATAATCATCCAGCCGTCACGCCGGCTTGGCCTCTTGACTAAACTTACGTCTAGTAAGACCCATAAGCCGGGTTACTAGTCGGCTTCTTTGACGAGCTCGATACCTTTTTCGTCCAAGAAAGGACGCAATTCACCCTCTTCAAACATTTCGCGTATAATGTCACAACCACCAACAAACTCACCTTTAACATATAGCTGAGGGATCGTTGGCCAGTTCGAGAACTCTTTAATACTGTCGCGTAATTCTTCATCCTCAAGAACGTTAATGCCTTTAAAAGGAACGCCGACATGGGATAGAATTTGGACAACTTGTCCCGAGAACCCGCATTGTGGGAAAACAGGTGTGCCTTTCATGAAGAGGACGACTTCTGTTGCATCTATTTCTGACTTAATTTGTTCAAGTGCTTGGCTCATGAGTTGCTCCTGCATAACTTTTCTACTCTGTTATATATAGCCAGCTAATCTGGCGTCAATTATTTTGGTATAGATGTTTGTAAGGCCAGTGCGTGCAGGGCTTCGCCCATGCCACCTTTAATCGCGTCATAGACCATTTTATGTTGTTGGACCCTGGATTTTCCAACAAATTCAGAGGATATGACGCGCGCTGAATAATGGTCACCATCGCCGCGTAAATCGGATATCTCGATCTGTGCATCTGGCAAGGCCGCCCGGATCAAGTCTTCTAATTCGCCTGCTGACATAGCCATATCTGTCTCCAAAATTTAAGGTTAAGCTAATTCGCTACTCATATAGTTTGGCAGCCAATTCTCATTCGTCTTGCGCAAGTCTGTAATAGAGATGGAGACGCCGTTGGCAAATGTCAAATCCTGACCAGCAGAAACACCGAGCGAAAGACACTCTATATTTGCCTCCTTGGCTAGTTCAATGATTTTATTGGATTTTTCTTTGGTAGCGCCAATAACATAACGCCCTTGATCTTCACCAAACCAGAACCCATGAGAGGCGGTTTCAGGTTGGTAATGAATATCACAACCCGTTTTGCCTGCCATTGCCATTTCCGCCAGTGCCACCAACAATCCACCATCTGCCACGTCATGCGCGCAATGAATGAGACCAGCTTGAATATGTGCGCGCAGGAAGTCACCGGTCTTTCGTTCGAGCTGAAGATCAACAGGTGGCGGTGCGCCTAACTCGCTAGCGCCGACAAGATCACGCAAATATAAAGAGCAGCCCAAATGCCCTTTGGTCTCACCAAGAACTAATATTGTTAGCTCTTTTTGATCCATGGCGAGGCCAATCGATGTTTCGTAATCTTCAATCAGGCCAACGCCACCGATGGCTGGTGTTGGCAAAATTCCAGTTCCGTTGGTTTCATTGTAGAGCGATACATTGCCCGATACGACGGGGTAGTCGAGGGCTATACAAGCTTGCCCCATACCATCGAGGCAATCGACAAATTGGCCCATAATTTCAGGGCGTTCTGGGTTGCCAAAGTTCAGACAATTGGTGATCGCTAGGGGCAGGGCACCCGTTGCAGAAATGTTTCTCCACGTTTCCACCACGGCCTGCTTGCCTCCCTCAACGGGGTCTGCATAGCAATATCGAGGCGTCACGTCGGTGCTGATAGCGAGCGCTTTTTTGGTTCCGTGGACACGTACCATGGCGGCGTCGCCGCCTGGTCGAGCAATCGTATCGCCCATGACCATGTGGTCATATTGTTCCCATATCCAGCGACGACTGGCGAGGTCTGGCGTGCCCATCAGGCGCATAAGGGCGGTTGCATCGTCGCAGGGTGGCGTAACGTTTTCACTGTCTATCACGTCACGCTTAGGCGTCGAAACATGCGGGCGATTATATGCCGGTGCACCATCTGCCAGCGGCGCTAGAGGCATGTCGGCAACGACTGAGCCTTCATGCTTAATAACCATGCGCTTTGTATCTGTTAAAACGCCGATGACCGAGAAGTCCAAGCCCCAACGATGGAAAATTTCTTCCGCTTCGCCTTCGCGACCTGGCTTTAGAACCATAAGCATGCGCTCTTGGCTTTCGGATAATAGCATTTCATAAGCTGTCATAAAGGTTTCGCGACACGGTACTTTATCTAAGTCCAGCTCGATACCAATCTCGCCTTTGCTTGCCATTTCAACCGACGATGATGTTAAGCCGGCTGCGCCCATGTCTTGGATCGCAATAATCGCATCAGAAGCCATAAGCTCAAGGCAGGCTTCGAGAAGAAGTTTTTCCGTGAATGGGTCGCCGACCTGAACAGTTGGCCGCTTTTCGTCGGATGCATCGTCAAATTCTGCTGAGGCCATGGTCGCACCATGAATGCCATCACGCCCAGTTTTAGAACCGACATAAACTACAGGTGCGCCGATACCAGATGCCGTCGCGTAAAATATCTTATCGGTTTGCGCCAGACCAACGCACATCGCATTAACGAGAATATTGCCGTTATAGCTTGGGTCAAAATTGACTTCGCCACCAACCGTCGGTACGCCGATACAGTTTCCGTATCCGCCAATACCCGATACCACACCAGAAACAAGGTGCTTGGTTTTTGGGTGATCCGGGCTACCAAAACGTAGCGCATTCATGTTGGCTACAGGACGCGCACCCATTGTAAAAACATCGCGCATAATTCCGCCAACACCCGTTGCTGCACCTTGATATGGTTCTATGAAGGATGGGTGGTTATGGCTCTCCATTTTGAAAATAGCCGCCATACCGTCGCCGATATGAATGACACCAGCATTCTCGCCTGGCCCTTGAATCACCTGCGGGCCGGAAGTTGGCAGCTTAGCCAAAAATTTGCGTGAAGATTTGTAGGAGCAGTGCTCGGACCACATGACGGAGAAAACGCCAAGTTCAGTCATATTCGGCGTGCGCCCCATATGCTGTTCAATGAGCGCGTATTCATCTTTGGTGAGACCGTGCTCGGCGACAACTTCTGGCGTAATTTCTGAGCTTGTATCGTTCATTATCGTCTCTCTATTTCGTGACACGTTATTTCGTGCCACTGTACTATTTCGTGCCACTGTACTATTTCGTGACACGGTTGAATTTCGTCACACAACTCTATGTAGCAGCTCCGGTAGCCGGAAGGCTGCCTGTTATTTGGCTATAAATTTAGCCAAGCTATCGAACATGGCGCGTCCGTCTTCGCCACCCAAGGCGGCTTCGGCAAGACGCTCTGGATGTGGCATCATACCCAGTACATTGCCTTTGGCATTGGTGATGCCGGCGATGTTGGCGATCGCACCGTTCGGGTTTTCGCCTGCATAGGTAAGGGCAATCCGGCCATTATCCTGCAGCTCTTTCACGGTGTCGTCTGATGCGAAGTAGTTGCCTTCATTGTGAGCAATTGGAATGACAAGCTTCTGGTCTTTCTTGTAGCCAGCCATGAACGCCCCTTCTTCCATCTCGACATTTAAGGTTGCGTCACGGCAAATGAACTTGAGGTCGCGATTGCGCATTAAGATGCCGGGTAACAAGCCGCATTCAGTCAGTATTTGAAAGCCGTTACAGATGCCCAATACAGGCACGCCTTGTTCAGCGCGGCGAATAACTTCCCGCATAATGGGGCTTTTGGAGGCTATGGCGCCGCCACGAAGATAGTCGCCATATGAAAATCCACCAGGCAAAACAATGGCTGAACAATCCGGCAAACTGGCGTCACCATGCCATGCCATGATGGGGGCTTCGCCAGTGGCGGCTTCTAGGCAAACGGCTACGTCACGATCGCAATTAGACCCAGGAAATACTATAACTGCAGCGGTCATTCCGCTTACTCCGATAACTCTATGTCGTAGTTTTCGATAACCGTGTTGGCGAGAAGTTTTTCACACATTTGCGTGACGTGCTCCTTCGCTTTCACAGCGTCCGTTTCTTCCAAAACAAGTTCAATTAACTTGCCTTGTCTAGCTTGGCCGACGCCAGAAAACCCGAGTTGATCCAGCGCGGTTTCAATGGCTTTGCCCTGTGGGTCTAAAACACCATTTTTAAGTGTAACCTGAATGATAGCTTTCATGATTTCCTCAACTTACTAATACGGGGCCAGATTGGCCGTCATGACTTGTCGTAATGAAAATGCCTAAGCGACGGGCGACTTCTTGATAGGCTTCGACCATGCCGCCTAAATCTTCGCGGAACCGGTCTTTATCCATTTTTTCTTTGGACACCATATCCCAAAGTCGGCATCCATCCGGGCTGATCTCGTCGGCCAAAACAATGCGCATTAATTCGCCTTCCCAAAGCCGACCAAATTCGAGCTTAAAGTCGATCAAGCGGATATTTATCGCTGAGAATAAACCACTAAGGAAATCATTAATGCGCAGAGCCATAGATGTGATTTCATCAAGCTCTTGTGGCGTCGCCCAACCAAAAGCGGTGATGTGTTCTTCGCTTATCATCGGGTCGCCAAGATCATCATTTTTATAATAATACTCAACGATTGACCGCGGCAAAGCTGTACCTTCATCTAAGCCAAGGCGCTTTGTAATGGAGCCGGCGGCCACGTTTCTAACAACGACTTCAATGGGTATAATCTCAACTTCGCGAACCAGTTGCTCACGCATGTTTAAGCTTTTTATGAAATGCGTCGGGATTCCAATATCAGCAAGCCGCAGGAACATTAGTTCAGAAATACGATTATTCAGCACACCTTTACCTTCGATGACATCCCGCTTTTCATTGTTAAAGGCGGTTGTGTCGTCTTTGAAGTGTTGGATCAGTGTCCCCGGTTCGGGACCTTCATATAAAATTTTTGCTTTGCCTTCGTAGATGCGACGTCTCTTAGACATATGCCTGTCTCCTATACACCGCGTTTTGCGGGTTTATAAAATTACGCTGTACCAAATACACGAGCGAAAATGTCATCAACATGTTTGAAGTGATAATCGAGATTGAATAAGGCCTCTAAGTCACTATCAGACAAGATAACATCTTTATCCGCTTTCAAAAGATCGAGGAATTGACCTTCACCGCGCCATACTGGCATTGCATTTCGTTGTACCAAGCGATACGCATCCTCGCGGCTGACACCAGCCTGTGTTAACGCCAGAAGAATTCGCTGTGAGTGCACAAGGCCTCCGAGCTTGTCGAGGTTTTCTTGCATACGTTCTGGATAGATCAATAGATTGCTAACAACATTGGTTAGACGAGCCAGCGCAAAGTCGAGCGTAATCGTCGCGTCTGGTCCAATCATTCGCTCTACAGAAGAGTGCGAAATATCTCGTTCGTGCCAAAGCGCCACATTTTCCATCGCTGGCATGGCCATGCCACGCACCAAGCGTGCAAGGCCAGTCAGGTTTTCGGTTAGCACTGGATTGCGTTTATGTGGCATTGCAGATGAGCCTTTTTGACCCTCTGAAAAATACTCTTCGGCTTCTAAAACTTCTGTCCGTTGCAGATGGCGAACTTCAACCGCTAATCTTTCCACGGAAGATGCTATGACGCCAAGCGTTGCAAAAAACATAGCATGGCGATCGCGCGGGATAATTTGCGTTGAAACGGGCTCTATTTCCAATCCCATAGCTTTTGCTACATGGGCTTCAACTGATGGGTCGATATTGGCAAATGTTCCAACCGCGCCGGATATGGCACAGGTTGCAATGTCTTCACGTGCCGCCAATAGCCGCTTTTTATTTCGGTCAAACTCAGCATAGGCTTGCGCCAATTTTATTCCGAATGTGGTTGGCTCAGCATGGATAGCGTGACTACGCCCTATGGTTGGCGTATTCTTATGCTCATAAGCGCGCTTTTTAATTGCTGCCAGCAACTCATCCAAGTCAGCGAGCAGAATATCAGCGGCACGAACCAGCTGAACACTTAAACATGTGTCGAGAACATCTGAAGACGTCATGCCTTGGTGAACAAACCTGGCTTCGGGGCCGACATGCTCGGCTAAGCTTGTCAAAAAAGCGATGACATCATGCTTTACTTCACGTTCAATTTCATCAATACGGTCGACATCAAAGCCGCCGCGTTCTCTTACCGCTTTAGCGGCATCTGCGGGAACAATACCAAGGTTTACCATCGCATCCATGGCGTGGGTCTCGATCTCTAGCCAAATTGAAAAACGGCTTTCAGCCTCCCAAAGGGCGGTCATTTCTGGTCGTGCATAACGGGGAATCATAGCGGTCTCCTAACTAAGTCCGATTTACCAGATAAAGCGCCGATACGAAAGAAAACAAGTTGAGTTTACACGATTAACCCCAAGTTTTTGAAGCTAACCTCAGATTGTCGCCCGATTATCAGATGATCATGTAGTTTTAGCGAGAAACTTTGTGCCATTTTATTAATCTTTGAGGTCATATCGATGTCGGCTCGACTTGGCGATGGGTCGCCGCTCGGGTGATTATGAACAAGTATTATGCCGGATGCATCGAGTTCAAGTGCGCGTTTGATAATGTCGCGAGGGTATACGGGTACATGATCGACTGTGCCACGGGACATAATTTCATCGGCAATAATTTGGTTTTTCTTATCTAAAAATAAAACGTGAAACTCTTCGATGGTTTTCTCAGCCATTTTGGTTCGGCAATAGCTAATCAATTGCGGCCAACTACTCAAAACACCTTTATGGAGGATTTTGCTTTGACCTAGTTTTAGAGCGACTTTCTCGATCAGGCGTATTTCATGGATCACGCGTGGGGTTACATGTTCTTGTTCGAGCAATTGATTATCTGCTGCGCCAATAACCCCAGATAGGTCTCCAAATTTAGCGATTAATAATTTTGCGATGAGCTTTACATCGCGGCGAGGAATGGCGTTAAACAAAACCAGCTCTAAAAGTTCATAGTCGGGTAGGCCATTTTCGCCCGATTCAGCAAATCGCTTGCGCAGTCGATCGCGATGCCCGACAAATTGGGCAGTGCGTGTTTGGGGTTCTTTCGGAATGCCTTTTTTAGCGGCCATATTGGATCATTTTCTTGGTCCAGTTTGCGGACCTTTTGTTGTTTTTATAAACGATATTTAGCAGAAGCTAGATTTTAGAGGCCTTTATGTGGCGCATCGGATCCGTTTAGGGACTTCGTAAAGATTTCAGCTCCGTCGGCAGTTATGCCAATGGAGTGCTCATATTGTGCCGATAAGGTTCGGTCTCTCGTAACCGCTGTCCAACCATCATTAAGCAGTTTAACAGCTGGCTTGCCAAGGTTAAGCATAGGCTCAATGGTAAAAAACATACCCTCACGCAACTCTGGGCCTTCGCCAGAGCGGCCATAATGCAAGACATTTGGCATATCATGAAACACGCGGCCTAACCCGTGGCCACAAAAGTCACGTACTACGCCCATCCGTTCAGATTCGGCGTATTCCTGAATAGCCGCACCAATATCGCCAAGGCGCGCACCCGGACGCACAGCTTCAATTCCCCGCATGAGCGATTCGTAGGTAACATCCATCAACCGACGTGCTTTGACCGAGGTATCCCCAATCGCAAACATTCGGCTCGTGTCACCATGCCAACCATCATAAAACAAGGTAACATCAACATTCATGATATCGCCCTCGCGCAGCACTCGATCGCCCGGAATGCCATGGCAAACGACATGGTTAATGGATGTGCAGATACTCTTTCGAAAGCCCCTATAATTGAGCGGCGCCGGTGCAGCCCCCAGATCGAATGTGATCTCCATAGCCTTTTTATCCAGCGCATCCGTGCTGGTTCCCGCCACAACAAACTCACATAGTAAGTCAAGCACGTTGGCTGCTTTCTTGCCAACGACCCGCATACCATCGAATTCCTCGGCAGTATGTATCTTTATTAGACCATTATTATGGTTAGGTGCTTCTTCAGCTGCAACATAATTCACGGCGACGTCTCCATATGTATTCTTTCATTAGCATGCACAGCGGAGGCTGTAAATTAAACAGAATGGGGCCGCTGATCACTACTGTTGGATAAGGTTCGGGGAGTTAAAGTTGACCCGTTTCTGCATGGCTGAAGGGTTCGCTGGACAGTTCGGGTTGTAATACGCAAACAGTCTTGTTTTTAATGGGATAGAAACTAAGTTACGCTAAATGACGGTTTGCCATTCGGCATGTCACATCACACGTCAACCTGCGTAAGGATAACAGTATGGATACCAATCAACCCATGAATAATGAGAGCCAATCCGAGGAAAAGATCGTTGATGCCGCTGTGGTGCTGATTGGTGATGAGGTTTTATCGGGTCGCACCCAAGACTTAAATCTCAATCACATAGCTAAGACCTTGGGCGAGATTGGCATTCAAATTGGCGAGGCGAGGGTCATCCCGGATATCCCGCAAAGGATCATTGATACGGTGAACGAACTTAGGGCTCGGCACAATTATGTGTTTACCACCGGCGGAATTGGCCCAACGCATGATGATATTACGGCGGATTGTATTGCTAAAGCTTTTGGTGTTGGCATCGGCCCGCACCCTGAGGCATTGCGACGCCTTGAAGCACATTATAAAGGCTCGGGTATTGAGTTTAATGAGGCGCGACACCGCATGACCCGTATTCCTGATGGCGCTAGGCTCATAGATAACCCTGTTAGCGCAGCTCCCGGCTTTGTTATTGGCAATGTGCATGTGATGGCGGGTATCCCGAAAATCATGCAAGCCATGCTTGAAGGCGTTTTACCGACGCTTGAGGGCGGAGACAAAGTTCATAGCTTAACAATTACCGGCGAGGTTCCCGAAGGCACGGTCGCGAATCGCATGGAACAACTTCAGGCCGAGAACTCTGGTGTAACGCTGGGCTTATATCCCTATTATTCAGCAGGTAAGGCCGGGGTTAGCGTGGTCGCTCGTGGTACGGATATGGCTCAATTAGAGCGGGTTGCAGCACTGATTTCTGAGCATATTCAGGCTGTTGGTGGAGCTATTGTTCAGCGTCCAACCTAGGGCCGCTCGGGCTTTCAGGGCATTTCTCAAACATTACAAAATATTAATTTTTGAATTTCTATGTTTAGACGCATACTCATTTTACATTGTAATGGGGAGTTAAATATGAGATCGATTATGAAAACAGTATCAATGGTCGCTGTATTGGCGGCAATGAGCCTACCAAGTGCTACCTTTGCTATGGATTCAAGCTTTGAAGCCATGTCACAATCTGGCAACCATCAGTTTTATGTTTGGTGCACAGGTAAAGACGATTATTCTGCAACAGAGAGCGGCGCAAATGCTAAAGAAGCACAAGCAGCTCTAGCAGCTAAAGCTGGCGAAAATTGCTGGCCAGTATGGCAAGGTCTAGACGGCTAAGGCTTTGTTAATTTAATTTAAAGGCGGCGGTCGAGAGATCGCCGTTTTTTTTTATTTAAACTCGTTTTTATTTAAACTCGGTTTTATAGGTTCTCGTTTTATAAGTTCTCGTTTTTATTTGAACTCGGGTAGACATAAATTTAGCGTATTCAGTAAAAAAGTAGGTTTTAAACATGATTAATCAGTCAGGGTCTCTATTCGGCATTGTGCTTATGGCGGGAATATTGGCGTCGTGCGGCTCGCCACCCTCTTTGGCATCGGATCTCCCGGTAAATGGCTCGATTTCTCAATCTGCTCAATTGCCTTATCACCATATTGACGGTGGGTTTCAAAATCCGCCCGGCTCACCAGCTCGCACAAAGTCAGTTTTTAAGACTTTGCGGTTTTTCGCGCAGGC
>Ga0209137_1001513_pt1 | contig 21932 bp, 19 predicted proteins | sample SaaInl5LU_22_DNA_FD_184642 | JGI IMG/M metagenome (GOLD analysis project Ga0209137, IMG submission 184642) | Marine microbial communities from expanding oxygen minimum zones in the Saanich Inlet - ESP_105LU_22_DNA (SPAdes) (version 2) | ecosystem: Environmental > Aquatic > Marine > Intertidal...
GGCGCGGTTTTGCCGGTGAGCTTGGCCCAATCATCCGACAGCGCGCGCGCAGCGGGTTTGAGCGCCTCGCCGCGCGCCATTTGCGGCAGGCGGCGGCTTTCTTCATCCTCGGCATCGTCGCGGCCTTCCTCATAGACCTTGAGGAATCCGTCGAACAACATGACTTGGCCCGTCGCGCGCAACTCGACCTGTGCGTCGGCGCTGGCGATGGTCACGGTGGTGCGTTCAAGCCGCGCGGCCTCCATCTGGCTGGCGATGGTGCGTTTCCAGATCAATTCGTAAAGCTTGCGCTGGTCATCTTCGCTCAGGCGCAAGTCGCCGGGGGCTTTCTCCATATCGGTGGGGCGGATACATTCATGCGCCTCTTGCGCATTCTTGGCCTTGTTTTTGTACATGCGCGGATCGGCGGGGACATATTCGGCGCCGAAACGCGCCTTGATCGCGTCGCGCGCCGCATGGACCGCCTCGGGGGCCATGTCGATGCCATCGGTCCGCATATAGGTGATATGGCCCGCCTCATAGAGGCGCTGGGCGGCACTCATGGTCTGGCGCGCACCCATGCCGTATTTGCGGCTTGCCTCTTGTTGCAGGGTCGAGGTCATGAAGGGCGGCGCGGGGTTGCGATTGGCGGGCTTTGCCTCGACATCCCTGACCGATAGAGCGCGCGAATGCACCGCTTGCACGGCAAGGCTCGCCTCGGCGGCGGTGGCAAGGTCGTGTTTGTCGAGCTTGCGGCCACGCAGATGGGTCAGGCGCGCTTCGAATTGCTGGCCGCGCGCTGTCTCGAACACGCCGCGCACCGACCAATATTCGCGGCCGCGAAAGGCCTCGATCTCCATCTCGCGGTCGGTAATGATCCGAAGTGCCACGGATTGCACGCGTCCGGCCGATTTCGCGCCGGGCAGCTTGCGCCACAAGACGGGGCTGAGGTTGAACCCCACGAGATAGTCGAGCGCGCGGCGCGCCAGATAGGCCTCGACCAGCTCCATATCGACTTGGCGGGGGTTTTTCATCGCCTCGGTCACAGCGGATTTGGTGATGGCGTTGAAGACGACGCGGCTGACGGGGGTGCCCGCCTTGATCGCCTTGCGGCTGGTCAGCGCCTCTTGCAGGTGCCAGCTGATCGCCTCGCCCTCGCGGTCGGGGTCGGTGGCGAGGATCAGAACCGGGTCATCTTTCAGTGCATCGGCGATGGCTTTGACATGTTTGCGCGAGTCGGTGGCAATCTCCCACTCCATCGCGAAACCCTGTTCGGGGTCGACCGAGCCATCCTTGGAAGGCAGGTCACGCACATGCCCATAAGAGGCCAACACAGTGTAATCGCTGCCAAGATAGCTGTTGATGGTCTTGGCCTTGGCGGGCGATTCGACGACGACGACGGGCATGTACTGATTTCCTGTTCCGGCCGGGGGCCTAATGGCGGCGGACCATGTGGGCGTTGTGGGCGCCTTGTCAATGCGTCAGGGGCCGGTGAAAAGCCCCTCATTTTCAATGAGAGATTTTTTGGCGTCTTGTGGCGGCGATGCCTTTGACCGGTTAGAGCCGGCTCAAAAGACCACCACCACCGCGCTGGATGCGCCCGGCCAGTTCGAGGATCGCCAAGGCCTGCGCCACGGCGCGGGGCGGTTGGCCGAGGTCGCGGATCAGCTGATCCTCGGCCACGGGTGCGCCGCCCATCGGGGCAAGGATCGCCCCCTCCAGCCCGCCATCGGGGCGGGGTGTGGGGGCAGGGGATGGCGCGATCATGTCGCTGGGTGGTGGGCGCGGGCGGGTGCGGGGCGCGCTTGCGTCTTTGCCCCCCGCGACTGGGCCCAATGCGGCGATCACATCCTCGGCGTTGCGCACAAGCGTGGCGCCATCGCGGATCAACAGGTTGCCACCACCTGCACGCGCATCCATAGGATGGCCCGGCACGGCCATGACCTCGCGGCCCTGATCAAGCGCGATCCGCGCGGTGATCAGCGAGCCTGACCGCGTCGCGGCTTCGACCACGATCACGGCGCGCGCCAGCCCCGACACGATGCGGTTGCGGCGCGGGAAATGACGTGCCTGCGGATGCAGGCCAAAGGGCATTTCGCTGAGCAACAGGCCCTTTTGCGCGATCTCGGCGGCGAGATCGGTATTTTCGGCGGGGTAGATGCAATCAAGCCCGCCTGCCAGCACCGCGATGGTGCCGCTGTCCATGCTGGCGTGATGGGCCAGCGCGTCGATCCCACGCGCCAACCCCGAGGCGATGATATAGCCCGCCGCCCCCAGATCGGCGGCCAGTCGCCGCGCCATCCGCGCCCCCAGCGCCGAGGCATTGCGCGTGCCCACCATCGCCACCACGGGGCGCGCCATCAGCGCGATACGCCCCTTGGCCCAAAGGATAGGCGGCGCATCGGCGACATCGGCCAATGCGGCGGGGTATGCGGCATCACCCAAGCACAGCATCCGCGCGCCAGCGCGCTTGGCGGCCTTGATCTCGGCCAGGGCCACGGGTTCGGGGCAGGGGGTGTAGCTGTCCACGCCTGCCGCCTGCGCAATCGCGGGCAGGGCGCCCAGCGCCTCTTGCGCGCTGCCATGCGCATCCATCAGCCGCAGGTAGGTTGCAGGCCCCACGCGCCGCGAACGGATCAAGCGCAGTCGCGCGATTTGATCCGCCTCATCGGCGACAGGGGGCGGCACGAAGATGGGGGCGGGTTCGTCAAATCCGAACGCGATCTCGTATGGCATGGCGCCATGCCTAGCCGCGAAATGGTTAACGCCCCGTTACCGCCCCGTCACCGATGCGCGCGGATCACGCGGCAGAGCCGCCCACGGTCAGCCCGCCGATCATGAGCGTTGGCTGGCCCACGCCCACGGGCACCCATTGGCCTGCCTTGCCGCAATTGCCCATCCCGGGGTCCAGCGCCATGTCATTGCCGATGGCGCGGATCTGTTGCAGCGCGGTGGCGCCATCCCCGATCAGCGTCGCGCCTTTGACCGCGGCGCCGATGACGCCGTTCTTGACCCGGTAGGCCTCGGTACAACTGAACACGAACTTGCCATTGGTGATGTCCACCTGCCCGCCGCCGAAGCCCACGGCATAGATCCCATCCTTGAGATCGGCCAAGATCCCCGCAGGGTCGGCATTGCCGCCCAGCATATAAGTGGTGGTCATCCGCGCCATCGGCGCATGGGCATAGCTTTCGCGCCGCCCATTGCCGGTGGGGGCGACCCCCATCAGGCGGGCGGATTGGCGATCTTGCATATAGCCCACCAAGATCCCGTCATCGATCAGCACGTTCTTCGCGCTGGGCGTGCCTTCGTCATCGACAGAGATCGAGCCGCGCCTGTCGGGGATCGTGCCATCGTCAAGCACGGTCACGCCGGGTGCGGCGATGCGTTGGCCCATCAGCCCGGCGAAGGCGGATTGGTTCTTGCGGTTGAAATCCCCCTCAAGCCCGTGGCCCACCGCCTCATGCAGCAAGATGCCCGGCCAGCCCGGGCCAAGCACCACATCCATGATCCCCGCCGGGGCGGAGACAGAACCAAGATTGACCACCGCGATGCGCAGCGCCTCGTGGACCAGCCCCTCCCAATGGGTGCGCTCCATCAGGCTGGTGAAGCCGATTCGGCCACCCCCACCCGCGCTGCCGGATTCGCGCCGACCATTCTCTTCGGCGATGATCGAGACATTGAGCCGGACCATCGGTCGCACGTCGCGCATCCGCGTGCCTTCAGGGCGCAAAATCTCGACCTCTTGATGGCTGGCGGCAAGCGAGGCCGAGACCTGCACGACACGCGGGTCGAGCGCGCGGGCATAGGCGTCGATCTCGGCCAGCATGGAGAGTTTCACGCCGAACTCCGCCCCTGCCATCGGGTCGGCATCGGTATAAAGATGACGGTTCGTGCCCATCGGTGCATCGGCCAGAACACCGCCGCCTGCACCAACGGCCAGCCGGGTGGTTTCACTGGCGCGGCGCAAGGATGCTTCGGAAATCTCGGTGGAATGGGCATATCCCGCCACCTCGCCCTTGACCGCGCGCAGGCCAAACCCCTCGGCGGCGTCGTAACTTGCGGTGCGCACACGCCCGTCATCGAAGACCAAAACCTCCGAGCGGCGGCGTTCGAGAAACAGCTCGCCATCTTCGGCCCCGTCGGTGGCCGCGCGCAAGATCGCAAGGGCCGCTTGTTCGTCGATCAGCGTCTCGAATGGGCGGAAAGGGGGGTGTTGGGACATGTCGCCTCCGGCGCTGAAGGGCTGCGTTGAAAATGACCTGTGTCAAATCCGAGCAGGGGTGAGACATTTCGACCAAATGCCTTGGCTTGTCCTCAGCTATATGGTCCACACCACAAAGAACGCAACGGCGCGTCGCAGATCAACTTATGGCTGTGCACGCCCGGGATAGACAGGACAGACCGGAATGACCTTTCGCAAGACGCTCAGCGGCCTCGGGGCCGCGATTGGTGCAACCATCATCGCGGGCATGGCAACGGCCCAGACCGCCGGCATGCGCGATGGTCTCGAGATTATCGGCGCGCCGACACCGGGCGCGATCGGCTTTCAGCCCGGCGTGACCGAGTTGGCCCGCGATGTGCGCGCGCTCGACACTTTCTTGCTGGTGATCATGACAGTCATCGTGCTGTTCGTGACCGCTTTGCTGTTTTGGTCGATCATCCGCCATAACGCCAAGGCGAACCCGACGCCCGCGACCTTTACCCATAACACCAAGATCGAGATCACATGGACGGTTGTGCCGCTGATCATTCTGGTGGTGATCGGTGCCTTCTCGCTGCCGATCTTGTTCAAGCAGCAGACTATCCCCGAGGCCGATGTGGTGGTCAAAGCCACCGGCTACCAGTGGTATTGGGGCTATGAATACCCCGAGCATGGCATCGTCTATGACAGCTTCATGCTGCGCGAGGACGAGTTGGCCGAGTATGGCTATAGCCGTGATGAATATCTGCTGGCCACCGACACCGCCGTCGTTGTGCCGACAGGTGCCGTGGTCGTGGTGCAGGTCACCGCCGCGGATGTGATCCATTCTTGGACCATTCCGGCCTTTGGCGTGAAGCAAGACGGCGTGCCCGGTCGTTTGGCCGAATTGTGGTTCGAAGTCGAACCCGGTCAGGAAGGCGTCTATTTCGGCCAGTGTTCGGAGCTTTGCGGCGTGAACCATGCCTATATGCCGATCACCGTCTTTGCCGTGACGCAGGCGGAGTACGATGCTTGGATCAATGGCGAGGCGCAGGAATTCGCCAGTGCCGGTGGCATGCGCGCACCGCGCATTCTGGAATTGGCCTCGGCTGATTGAGATCATGGGCCGGGCTTTGGCCCGGCCTGTTTGATTGCTGGGCAAAACCCGGCCTCCGCACAGGGAACACGGCAAACGCCATGACCGACGCAACGACCAACACCACCATCCAAGCCGCCGAGGGCGAGGCCCGTTTCGGCGATTACATCCAGCTGCTCAAGCCGCGGGTGATGTCGCTGGTGGTGTTCACCGCATTTGTCGGGCTTTTGGTGGCGCCTGTCTCGGTCTCGCCGATGGTGGGGTTCACGGCGATCTTGTTCATCGCGCTGGGCGCGGGTGCCTCGGGCGCGCTGAACATGTGGTATGATGCCGATATCGATGGCGTCATGCGGCGCACGGCCAAGCGGCCCGTGCCTGCAGGCACGGTCAGCGCGGGCGAGGCCTTGTCGCTGGGGCTTTGGCTTTCGGCCATCTCGGTCGCCATGCTGGGGCTTGCCACCAACTGGTACGCGGCGGGGCTTTTGGCCTTTACCATCTTTTTCTACGCCGTCGTCTATACCATCTGGCTCAAGCGCCTGACGCCACAGAACATCGTGATCGGTGGCGCGGCCGGTGCTTTCCCGCCGATGGTGGGCTGGGTGGCTGCGACCGGGTCGGTCAGCCTTGAGGCGATCTTGATGTTCGGGTTGATCTTCATGTGGACGCCGCCGCATTTCTGGGCGCTGGCGCTGTTCATGAAGTCCGATTACCACGAAGCCAAGGTGCCGATGCTGACGGTCACCCACGGCCGCGCCGAGACACGCCGCCAGATCTTGATCTACACGATCTTGTTGGTGCCCGTGGCGCTGGGCTTGGGGTTCACCGCTGTGGCGGGGCCTGTCTATCTGGCCGCCGCGATCGTGCTGAACGCGATCTTTCTCAAGGGCGCGTGGGACATCTGGCGTCGCGCAGAGGCGCTGGCCGAAGCTGACGCCTATGTCGTTGAAAAGCGTTTCTTCCGCTTTTCGCTTTATTATCTTTTCTTGCATTTCGGCGCGCTTTTGGCCGATGCAGGCTTGCGCAGCTGGGGGATGGCTTGATGCCGATCACGCAAACACATGAGCTGCATAAGCGCCGCTTTGGGCGCAATCTCGGCGTGGCGCTAAGCCTTGTGGGCTTTGCGGCCATCGTCTTTGGCCTGACGGTCGCCAAGATCCGCGAAGGCGCCTCGATGGAGGCATTCGATCACACCCCGCGCGTCTCGATCACGCCGCCGGTGGAGACCAAACCATGAATGCCAATCAAAAAGTCGTCACCAGGCTTTTGGGCGTGATCGTCTTGATGGGCGGTCTGGCTTGGGCCTCGGTGCCGTTTTATGATTGGTTTTGCCGTGTGACGGGCTTTGGCGGGACAACGCAAGTGGCCGAGCAAGGCAGCGATGTTGTGCTGGAGCAGACGATCCGCGTACGCTTTGACGCAAGCCTTGCCCATGACATGCCGTGGGAGTTCCGCGCCATGCAGCCGCATATGGATATTCGCATCGGCGAAACGGGGCTGGCCTTTTACGAGGCCTATAATCCCACCGATAAGCCCGTGGCGGGAACCGCTTCTTTCAATGTCGCGCCGTTTTCAACGGGCGGATATTTCGTGAAGATCGCGTGTTTCTGTTTCGAATTGCAGGTTTTGCAGCCCGGTGAACGGGTGCAAATGCCCGTGAGCTTTTTCGTCGACCCCGCGCTTCTGGACGATGAAGAAGCGCGCGGCGCTCCCGCAATCACCTTGTCCTACACCTTCCATGTGACGGACATGCCCGAAGATTATGCTGCGTTGGGCGTGCCAGCCCCCGTGGCCAACTAGAGAACACCCCCGGACCGAGGACGACACCCATGGCCCATACCAAGAACCACGACTATCACATCATCAACCCCTCGATCTGGCCTTTCATGGCGGCTGCAGCGGCGTTTGCCATGCTGTTTGGCGCTGTGAACTGGATGCATGACGGCGCGCCTTGGCTGTTCCTGATGGGCTTTGTCGCCACGCTTTACGTCATGTTCGGCTGGTGGGCCGATGTGGTGGCCGAAAGCAATGCAGGCGATCATACGCCTGTCGTGCGGATCGGGCTGCGCTACGGGTTCATCATGTTCATCATGTCCGAGATCATGTTCTTCGCGGCATGGTTCTGGGCGTTCTTCAAGCATGCCATCTACCCGATGAATACCTACGAGGCCTCGGCCTATATCCCGCCTGAGATCTACGCGGTTGACCCTTTCCATCTGCCGCTGATCAACACGCTTGTGTTGCTCTTGTCGGGCTGTGCGGTGACATGGTCGCACCATGCGCTGGTGCATGGCGGGCCGCGCAAGGATGTGGCCAATGGTCTGATCTTGGGCGTCGTGCTGGGTGTGATCTTCACCGGGCTGCAGGCATTCGAGTATTACGAGCTGATCGCACATTATGGTTGGAGCTTTGGTGGCGACAAATTCTTCGCGACCTTCTTCCTTGCGACGGGCTTTCACGGGCTTCACGTGGTGATCGGCACGATCTTCTTGTTCGTGTGCTGGCTGCGCGTGTTGAAAGGCCATTTCACCCCCGAGAAGCACATCGGCTTCGAGGCGGCGGCCTGGTACTGGCACTTCGTGGATGTGGTCTGGCTCTTCCTTTTCTTCGCCGTCTATATCTGGGGACAAGCGGTCGTTCTTGGCTGAACTTGACAGGCAGCTGGGGGGCGCTGCCCCCCGCCACCCGGTCCCCGGGTGCCTCCCCCCGGGATATTTGTGAAACGAAGAAGCGGGCAGATGCGCGTGAACCTTAATGGACGTTGAAGGGCCTGCCGTCGGGGTGGGCCTTTTGCTTGGGAGAGCGGTGATGGGACGGGTGATCGGGGTTTTGGTGCTGGGTCTGGGCGGGGTGGCGATCTTGCTGACGCTGGGCATTTGGCAGATGCAGCGCCTGGCTTGGAAAGAGGCGATCTTGGCCGAGATCACGGCGCGCATCGCAGCCGCGCCTGTTGCCTTGCCCGCCGCACCCGACCCGGAGGTGGATCGCTATCTGCCCGTAGCACTTGATGGTCGCTTCGATCCAGCATTCGTGCGCGTTTTGGTGAGCCAAAAGGGGATCGGCGCGGGCTATCGGATCATCGCGGCCCTTGAGACAGCTGCGGGGCGGCGTGTGCTGGTCGATCGTGGTGTCATCCCCGTGGCCGCCACCATGCCCGCGGCCACCGCCGATGATCTGCGCGTGATCGGCAATCTGCATTGGCCCGATGAGCGTGATGGTTTCACGCCGGAGAATGATCTGGCGGGCAATCTGTGGTTTGCCCGCGATGTGACGGCTTTGGCCGCCCATCTTGGGGCTGAGCCCGTTTTGGTCATCGCACGCGAGATCACCCCACCCGAGGCCGCGATCACGCCTTTGCCGGTGGGGATCGGCAATATCCCGAATGATCATCTAAGCTATGCGATCACATGGTTTTCGCTCGCGATCGTCTGGTTGGGGATGACACTGTTTCTGCTCTGGCGTATCAGGCGTGGACTTGGATGAGGACGACGGCGGCGATGCGCTACATCTCGACCCGGGGTCAGGCCCCTGAACTCCGCTTTGAAGAGACCATGCTGACGGGGCTGGCCCGCGATGGGGGGCTTTACGTTCCCGCGACGCTGCCGCGTTTTTCGCCGGCTGAGATCGCGGCAATGGCGGGTCTATCCTATGAGGATGTGGCCTTTCGCGTCATGCGCCCCTTTATCGGCGACAGTTTCACCGATCAGGAGTTCGGCGACATCATCGCGCGCGCCTATGCGGGCTTTGGCCATGCCGCGCGCGCGCCGCTGAAGCAATTGCAGGACAATCATTTCCTTTTGGAGCTGTTTCACGGGCCGACGCTCGCCTTCAAGGATTTCGCGATGCAGCTGATCGGCCAGCTGTTTCAGGCGGCCCTTGCGCGTTCGGGCAAGCGCGTGACAATCGTGGGGGCGACCAGTGGCGATACGGGCTCGGCCGCGATGGAGGCGTTTCGTGGGCTCGAGAATGTCGATGTCTTTATCCTTTATCCGCATGGGCGCGTGTCGGATGTGCAGCGCCGCCAGATGACCACGGTGTCCGAGGCCAATGCCCATGCGCTGGCGATCACCGGCACCTTTGACGATGCACAGGCGCGGCTGAAGGACATGTTCAATGATTTCACCTTCCGTGACGAGGTGCGGCTGGCGGGTGTGAACTCGATCAATTTCGCGCGTGTGCTGGCGCAGGTGGTCTATTACTTCACCGCGGCCGTCAGCCTTGGCGCGCCGCATCGCAAGGTGAGCTTCACCGTGCCGACGGGAAATTTCGGCGATGTCTTTGCCGGTTATCTGGCCAAGAAGATGGGCCTTCCCATTGAACGGCTGGTGGTCGCGACCAACCAGAACGATATTTTGCACCGCGCGCTGTCGTCAGGCGAATATGCCACCCATGGTGTGACGCCGACGATCAGCCCCTCGATGGATATTCAGGTCAGCTCCAACTTCGAGCGCGCGCTGTTCGACGCCTATGGCCGCGATGGCGCAGCTGTGGCGCAGTTGATGGATGAATTGAAGCAAGGCGGTTTCCACATCAGCCAAGGCGCGCTCGAGGCGTTGCGCAGCGATTTTGCATCGGGGCGCGCAGCCGAGGATCAGACCGCCGCGATGATTGCGCGCGCGCGCGCCGAGATGGGGGAATTGCTTTGCCCCCATTCCGCCGTGGGCGTGCATGTGGCGCAAGATTTCTTGGGCGCGACGCCAATGGTGACGCTGGCCACCGCCCATCCCGCGAAATTCCCCGATGCGGTCGAGGCCGCGACTGGCATCCGCCCCCCATTGCCCCCGCGCATGGCCGATTTGTTCGACCGGCCCGAGCGGATGACGCGCGTGGAAAATGATTTGACCGCGATTGAAACCCTGATCCGCGAGGCATTGGCCAATTGAGCGTTGAGCTTCACACACTTTCGAACGGGCTGCGTATCGTCACCGAACATATGCCGGGGCTGGAATCGGCGGCACTTGGCCTTTGGGTCTCGGCGGGTGGGCGGCATGAGGCCGCCGATCAAAACGGGATCGCCCATTTCCTTGAACATATGGCCTTCAAGGGCACCACGCGGCGCACCGCATTGCAGATTGCCGAAGAGATCGAGGATGTGGGTGGCTATATCAACGCCTACACAAGCCGCGAGGTCACGGCCTATTACGCGCGGGTGCTGAAGGATGACGTTCCCTTGGCGCTCGATCTGATCGCCGATATCGTGCTGAACCCGATCTTTGATCCGCGCGAGATCGAGGTGGAGCGCGGCGTGATCTTGCAAGAGATCGGGCAGGCCGCCGATACGCCCGACGATATCATCTTTGATTGGCTGCAAGAGGTGTCATATCCCGGCCAAGCCTTGGGGCGCACCATTCTGGGCCCGGCGGAACGTGTGCGCGCCTTTGGGCGGGCCGATTTCGACCGCTTTGTCGCCAGCCATTATGGACCCGGACAGTTGATCTTGTCGGCGGCGGGCGCCGTCGATCACGACCAGATCGTGCGGCTGGCCGAGGCGGCATTCGGTCATTTGCGGCCCGGTCCGATGAGCGCGCCCGAAGCGGCCCGTTTCGCAGGCGGTGAGCGCCACGAGGTCAAGGCGCTGGAGCAGGCGCATTTCACCCTTGCGCTTGAGGCGCCGGGCTATCGCTCGGACGATATTCATACCGCCCAGATCTATGCCAGCGCCTTGGGCGGCGGCATGTCCTCGCGATTGTTTCAGGAAATTCGCGAAAAGCGGGGCTTGTGCTACACGATCTATGCGTCGGTCGGTGCCTATGACGACACCGGCATGCTCACGATCTATGCCGGCACTTCGGGCGAGGAATTGCCCGAGCTTGTGGGTCTGACGCTGGATGAGTTGAAGCGCTCGGCCGAGGATATGACGGAAGCGGAACTTGCACGCGCGCGTGCGCAGATGAAGGCGGGGCTGTTGATGGGGCTGGAAAGCCCCTCTGCGCGGGCCGAACGCCTCGCGCGGCTGGTAGCGGTGTGGAACCGGGTGCCGCCCTTGGAGGAAACCGTGGCCCAGATCGAAGCGGTGACGCTTGCGGGCTTGCGTGATCATGCGGTGGGGCTTGTCACTTCGGGGCAGGCCGCGATGGCGCTTTACGGCCCTGTCGCGGGTGCGCCGCGGCTTGACGAGGTCACGACGCGGCTTGTCGCCTGATGCTTTTGCGTAAGCGGCAGATCAAGCTGGAAACCGAACGGCTGACGCTGCGCCTGCCGCGCCATGCCGATTTCCGGGCTTGGACGGCGCTACGCGCGGCCTCGGCCGAATTTCTGAAGCCGTGGGAGCCGAGCTGGGCCAATGACCATCTGAGCCGCAAGAGCTTTACCGGGCGGGTCTATTGGGCGCAGCGCGCGCTGAACGAGGGCAGCGCCGTGCCGCTGTTCATTTTTCGGCGGGCGGATGACACGCTGCTGGGTGCGATCACGCTCGACAATATCCGCCGCGGTCCGGCGCAGGCCACGACGCTGGGCTATTGGATCGGGGCGGCCCATGCGCGCCAAGGTTACATGCGCGAGGCGATCGAGGTGATGGTGCATTACGCCTTTCGCGGGCTTGATCTGAGCCGGGTCGAGGCGGCCTGCCTGCCGGAAAACACCGCCTCGCGCGGGGTGCTGGAAAAGACCGGCTTCAAATACGAGGGCGTGGCGCAAAGTTATCTTCAGATCAACGGGCGCTGGCGCAATCACGTTCTATATGCCCATCTGCGCCATGACCGGCGCGGCCGGACCGAGACTGGTTAAGCCCGCCACAACATCAGACGGATAATGCCGATGACCGATATCATGACCCGCCTTGCCGCATTGATTGATCCGGCGGCAATCCGCGCAGCCGGGCCATCCTATCTGGAAGAGCCGCGTGGGCGTTGGCAAGGCAAGGCGCTTGGCGTGGCGGCCCCCGGCACGGCGGAAGAGGTCGCCGCGATCTTGCGCCTATGCAGCGAGACAGGCACGCCGGTCATTCCCTATGGTGGCGGCACGGGGCTGGTGGGCGGTCAATTGGCCGAGGAGGGCGCAGCGCCGCTGATCTTGTCGCTTGAGCGCATGCGCGCCATTCGCAGCTTTGATGTCGAGGCTGGCACGATGACGGTCGAGGCAGGGGTGATCTTGCAAGAGATCCACACCACCGCCGAGGCGCAGGGCTGGATCTTTCCGTTGACGCTGGCCAGCCAAGGTTCAGCCCGGTTGGGTGGGCTTTTGGCGACCAATGCGGGCGGGGTGAATGTGCTGCGCTACGGCAATGCGCGCGATCTGGTGCTGGGGGTCGAGGCGGTTCTGGCCGATGGCACGGTGATCAATACGCTCTCGCCTTTGCGCAAGAACAACATGGGCTATGATTTGCGCCATTTGCTGATCGGCTCGGAAGGCACGCTTGGGGTGATCACGGCGGCCTCGCTCAGGCTGTTTCCCAAGCCTGCGCGGCAAGGGGCGGCGATGATGGTGGTGCCATCCCCCGAAGCGGCGCTGACGCTCTTCAAAATGGCACAGGCACGCGCAGGTGATGCGCTCTCGGCCTTTGAGTTGATCAGCCAGCAAGGTTTGCTGTTTCTTGATGCGATGGGCCCCGAGACGCGCCAACCCTTTGATGCGCGCCCTGATTGGATCTGTCTGATCGATCTGGGCATGGGGGCGGGTGGTGATCCCGAGGCGGCGCTAGAGGCGCTCTTTGCCGATGCTTTTGAGGCGGGGCTTGTCAGCGATGGGGTGATTGCGCAATCGGATGGCCAGCGCGCTGAATTCTGGGCGCTGCGCGAGAATATCCCCGAGGCCAACCGCCGGATCGGCGCGATCTCGTCCCACGATATCTCGGTGCCCGTGGCGCTTGTGCCACGCTTTATTGCCGAAGCACCCGCGCGCATCGGCGCTGTGGGAGAGTTTCGGCTGAACTGCTTTGGCCATATGGGCGACGGCAATCTGCACTACAATGTTTTCCCGATGCCCGGGAAAAGCAGCGCCGATCATGACAATCAGCGCAGTGCGATCAAGCGCGCGGTGCATGATCTGGTGGATGAGCTGGGCGGCTCGGTCTCGGCCGAGCATGGGGTGGGGCGGCTCAAGGTCGATGATCTGGAGCGCTATGGCGATCCGGGCAAGCTGGTGGCAATGCGCGCAATCAAGGCCGCACTTGACCCCAAGGGCATTTTGAACCCCGGCGCGGTGCTGCGCGGCTGATCTTGCCGCCGCGCTGGGCCTGTGACCGGGTCCGCGTTGGCATTAATTGGTTTCACAATCGCGATCTTATTTTGTGAATTTTACTCGAATATGGATCACTAATTTCCTTATTCGAACATATCCGCAAACTTATCCACAACCCCCTCAAAAGGGCATGGGATGGGCTTTGTGGATCTTGTCGATCTCGGCCAATTGATCGCGCGTCAGGGTCACATCCAACCCGTCGAGGATATGGGCCAGCTGATCACAGGTGGTGGCCCCGAAGATCGTCGAGACGGGAAAGGGGCGCTGCACGCTGAAGGCCAGCGCCACATGGATGGGATCAAGCCCATGGGCCTTGGCCATGTCCAGATAGGCGCTGACCGCATCGAAAACGCGCGGTGTCTTGCGCCCGCCGAGATCGCCGTTCAGCGCCATGCGGCTGCCTTCGGGCATGGCGCCGTTTTGGTATTTGCCAGTCAAAAGCCCCGCCGCCAAAGGGGAGTAGGCCAGAAGCGTGACCTGTTCATTGATCGCCAATTCGGCCAGATCGGTGTCGTAGAGCCGGCACAAGAGCGAATATTCATTCTGGATCGATTGCACACGCGGCAGGCCGTGGGTGCGCGCAAGCTCCAGCCATTGCGCGGTGCCCCATGCGCTTTCATTGGACAGCGCGAAATGGCCGATCTTGCCTGCCTTGACGGCCTTTTGGGCGGCCTCCAGCACGTCATGCATATGCGCCAGCGTCGCTGCGCGGTTTTGGGCGGCGGGGTTGAAGCCCCAGTTTTGGCGAAAGTGATAGCTGCCGCGATTGGGCCAGTGCAGCTGGTAGATATCGATCATATCGGTTTTGAGCCGCGCCAACGAGGCGTCGAGTGCGGCGGTAAAGGTTTCGGGCGTGATATCTTGCCCTTGGCGGACAAAGGCCGCGTTCTTGCCGGTGATCTTGGTGGCCAGCACATATGCGCCCCGCCGCCCCGGATTGGCGGCGTTCCAATTGCCCAACACCGTTTCGGTCAGCCCCACGGTTTCCGGCGTCACCGGGTTGACCGGATACATCTCGGCGGTGTCGACGATGGTGATACCGGCATCAAGCGCCATATCCATCTGGCGATGCGCTTCGGCCTCGGGGGTGTGGGTGCCCCATGTCATTGTGCCAAGGCAATAATCGGTGATCAGCCTGTCGGTCGTGCCGAGGGGGATTTTGCGCATGGGTCGTTATCCTCGTGTCGTGTTCGGGCGGACACTAGGGGGCGGGGCGGGATGTGCAAGGTTGGGGATTGAGAACATTTCATGAACATGTATCTTATCGCGCATGGATCTGCATCTGCTCACCCGTCAAAGCCATCACAGCGCACGCCCCAGCCTGCCGCTTTTGGGGCAGTTTCGGCTGGCCGGTGCCCGCGCGCATGAGATCTGCGGCGCGGCGCGGCGGCGCTTGGCGCTTTGGCTTGCCGCCGAGGCGCAGGGGCCGGTGATCTGGATCAGGCCCGCATGGCATCCCGATCGGCTGCATATGGCGGGCATCCGCGATGAGATCGATCCCGGTCGATTGTTGATGATCGCGCCCGAGCGGCCCGAGGATCTGCTTTGGACGATGGAGGAGGTGCTGCGCGCAGGCGTGGTGGCGGTGGCGATCTGCGACCTGCCCGCGCCGCCGGGGCTGACCGCGATCCGGCGGCTGCATCTGGCCGCAGAGGCAGGCGCGCAAGGTGGCGCGCTGCTGGGTCTGGTGCTGACACCGGGGGCAGGGGGCGCGCCGGGTGTGGAAAGCCGCTGGCGGCTGGAACCTGACCACGCGCCCGAGGGGCTGGCTTGGCGGTTGGAGCGGTTGCGCGCGCGTGATGCCGCCCCCGGCGCATGGCGGGTCACGCGCCCCCATGCGGGCCGCCCCGTGATCGCCGCGCCCGCCGCAATAACCGCCTGAGCGCGCAAAGGTCGCGAAAGCGACATGAAACGGGTCAAAACATAGCTGCACCGCGCGCCTGCCGCGTTTAGGCAAGATCCAAGACCAAAGCTCGAGATCCATGCGCCTTATCATTTCCTTTGCCGCGCTGTTCCTGTCGGTGCTGCTGTTGCAGCTCTCAACAGGTGGTGTGGGGCCGCTCGATGTTTTGTCGGGCGCGCAATTGGGGTTCACCAATGCGCAGATCGGCCTTTTGGGCTCGGCCCATTTCGCTGGTTTCTTCATCGGCTGCTGGTGGGCGCCCCGCGTGATGGGCGAGGTGGGCCATTCGCGTGCCTTCGCCGCCTTTACGGCGATGGGGGCGATCGGGCTGTTAGCCCATATGATGTGGGTCGATGCCTATGCTTGGGCGGTGATGCGCGCGGCCTCGGGGTTTTGCGTGGCGGGCTGCTACACCGTGATCGAGGCATGGCTGCAAGCCAAGACCGACAATGCCAATCGTGGGCGCACCATGGGCACCTACCGCATGGTCGATACCGGCGGCTCACTGATTGCGCAGTTGATGATCGGGGTTTTGGCACCGGCCGACTATGTTTCCTACAACCTGCTGGCGCTTTTGTGCTGTGCAGCACTTTTGCCGCTGACGCTGACACGGCTATCGCAGCCCGAAACCGGCGTGGCCCCACGGCTGCGCCTTGGTCTGGCTTGGGGGCTGTCGCCTTTGGCGGTGGTGGGGGTGGTCGTCTCGGGCGTGTCGGGGGCCAGCTTTCGCATGATCGGCCCGCTTTACGGCACCCAAGTGGGCCTCAGCGCCGATCAGATCGGCCTGTTTCTGGCGGCTTACGTGCTTGGCGGGGCATTCGCCCAATGGCCTGCAGGCTGGCTGGCTGATCGCTATGACAGGCGGCGGGTGCTGGTCGGCTTCTCGATCTTTTCCATCGCGGGCTGTGTGACCACCGTGGCGCTGTCGGGATGGGGTGTTTGGGGCATTTTTATCGCGGCGCTGATCTTTGGGGCCGCGACCTTTCCGATCTATTCCATCGCCGCCGCCCATGCCCATGACTGGGCCGAGGATGCACAGCGGGTCGAGCTATCGGCTGCCTTGATGTTCGCCTATGCGCTGGGGGCTATCGCCTCGCCGCTTGTGACCTCGGGGTTGATTGCGCTTTACGGCCCATCGGCCTTGTTCGTCTTTATCGCCGGCGCCCATGTCGGGCTTTTGATCTTTGGCTTTTTCCGCATGGGACGCAGGCCATCGGCGGCGCAACGCAACCCCTATGTCTGGATTCCGCGCACCTCCTTCTTGGTTGGGCGCATTTTCCGCCGCCCGCGCTAAGCGGTCTTGATCCCTGATAAGGCGCGTCGCAGCAGCGCCATTAACCTGACCCGATCAATGTCATCACAGATTTGGGGGTGGGAATGAACATCCGCTTTGACGCGAAAACAGCAATCGTCACTGGTGCCGCCTCGGGTATCGGGCTGGCCATTGCGCAGCAATTGGCGGCCAGCGGCGCGCGCGTCGTCCTGGCCGATCTTGAGCACGACAAGACCAAGGCCGCCGCCGATGCCATCGGCCATGGCGCGCTTGCCTTTGTGGCCGATGTCACCAAGCCCGACGCGGTCGCAGCGCTGGTCGCTTTTGCGCAGGAAAAGACAGGCGCGCTCAATCTCATGGTCAATAATGCCGGCATCGGCGGGCCGATCACGCCCTTGGGTGCCTATGAGATCGCAGCATGGCACAAGGTGATCGACGTCAATCTCAACGGGGTTTTCTACGGCCTGCGTTACGCCATCCCCGCGATCACCGCGGCGGGGGGCGGTGCAATCGTCAATATTTCTTCGATCTTGGGTTCCGTGGGCTTTGCCGGGGCGGGGGCCTATGTGGCGACCAAACACGCGCTTTTGGGGCTGACCAAAACGGCGGCCCTTGATCATGCCGCCGATGGTATCCGCGTGAACGCCGTCGGGCCGGGCTTTATCCACACGCCGCTGGTCGATCAGGGTTTGGATGCGGCGGCGCAAACAGCGCTTGCCGCCCAACATGCGCTGGGCCGGATGGGCCAAGCGGATGAGGTGGCCGCGCTCGTCTGCTTCTTGTTGTCCGATCACGCCTCCTTCATCACCGGCTCTTACCATCTGGTCGATGGCGGCTATACGGCGCAATAGCGCCTGCCCTCTGGTCTCGGGCGCGCGGCGGCGCTAAAGGGTTGCCAACCCCAGACCGGAGGCCAAGATGGCGCGCATTCTGATCACATCGGCGATCCCCTATATCAACGGGATCAAGCATTTGGGCAATCTGGTGGGCAGCCAGTTGCCAGCCGATCTTTACGCCCGCTACATGCGCGCGCGCGGCGCCGAGGTGTTGTTTCTGTGCGCCACCGATGAACACGGCACACCCGCCGAACTGGCCGCCGCCAAGGCAGGCAAGCCTGTCGATCAATATTGCGCCGAGATGTGGGCGGTGCAGGCCGAACTGGCGCAGGGATTTCGGCTGTCATTCGATCATTTCGGCCGCTCGTCGAGCCCGCAAAACCACCGCCTGACCCAGCATTTCGCAGGCCGTATGGCCGAGGCGGGGCTGATCCGCGAAGTCAGCGAGAAACAGGTGTATTCTCATGCCGACAAGCGCTTCCTGCCTGACCGCTATATCGAAGGGACCTGCCCCAATTGCGGTTACGACAAGGCGCGCGGCGATCAGTGCGAGAACTGCACCAAGCAGCTTGATCCGACCGATCTGATCAATCCGCGCAGCGCCATCTCAGGCTCCACCGATCTCGAAGTGCGCGAGACCAAGCATTTGTATCTGCGCCAATCGGCGATGCGTGATGAACTCAGCGCATGGATCGACTCGAAGTCCGATTGGCCGGTCTTGACCACCTCGATCGCCAAGAAATGGCTCAATGACGGTGACGGGCTGCAAGATCGCGGCATCACCCGCGATCTGGATTGGGGCATTCCCGTCAAAAAGGGCGATCAGCCTTGGCCGGGGATGGAGGGCAAGGTGTTCTACGTCTGGTTCGACGCGCCCATCGAATATATCGCCTGCGCCGCCGAATGGGTCGATGCGGGCAAGGGGGCGGATTGGGAACGCTGGTGGCGCACCGACAAGGGGGCCGAGGATGTCCGCTATGTCCAGTTCATGGGCAAGGACAACGTGCCCTTCCACACCCTGTCCTTCCCCACCACGATCTTGGGGAGCGGCGAGCCGTGGAAGCTGGTCGATTACATCAAATCCTTCAACTATTTGAATTATGACGGCGGCCAGTTCTCCACCTCCCAGGGGCGCGGCGTCTTCATGGATCAGGCGCTCTCGATCCTGCCTGCAGATTACTGGCGCTGGTGGCTCCTCAGCCACGCGCCCGAAACCTCGGATAGCGAGTTCACATGGGAAGCCTTCCAGCAGGATGTGAACAAGGATCTGGCCGATGTCTTGGGCAATTTCGTGAGCCGCATCACCAAATTCTGCCGCGCAAAATTCGGCGAAGTGGTGCCTGCAGGTGGTGCGTATGGGCCGCAAGAGGCCGCGCTGATCGCCGATCTGCAAGCCCGACTGGACCGCTACCAGGGTCATATGGATGCCATCGAGATCCGCAAGGCCGCCGCCGAACTGCGCGCGATTTGGGTTGCGGGCAACGAGTATCTGCAATCGGCCGGGCCTTGGACCGTGTTCAAGGACGACCCCGACCGCGCCGCCGCGATCACACGCTTCGCGCTGAACCTGATCCCGTTTTACGCTGGGCTCTCGGCCCCCTTCATCCCTGATGCGGCGACGACAATGGCAGGCGCCATGGGGGTGGATGTCGCGTGGCCCGACAGCGCCGATGCGGCGCTCGGTGCACTGGCCCCCGGTCACGCCTTCACGGTTCCCGAGGTGATGTTCGCCAAGATCGACGACGACACCCGCGCCGAATGGGCCGCGCGTTTCGCGGGCATTCGGGGTTGATGGCCAGCATGGGCGGGGGGCCAGCCCCCCGTCGCGTGCCGCGACTCCCCCCGGAGTATTTGTGAAGCAAAGAGGGCCCTTCAGGCTTTTTTAACCTTCCGTGGGATAAAAACACGATGCGGTACAGGCTGGAGAGCTGATGACCGCAAGCGAAGATGGCGCGCCCTTTGCCCCATAGCCTTTGGTCGGGGTGAAGGGCGCACTACCCCATCTTTGCTTTCCAAATACTCCCGCCGGAGGCCCCCGCCCGCGCCACGCGCATGAGCCTTGGTCTTGGGATGGTGCTTGCGTAACCACCACTGTGCCAAGGCGGGCCCAATTTGGGGCCAAGGCGGCGGCGCTTGCGCGCCAATCAATCGTCCAAAGCGGCGCGCAATGCGCGCAAATGATCCGGCACCGCGCGCGCCGAGATGGCCGCTTCGCGCACCAGCCAATCGAAATGCTGGCTGAGCGTGCGCACCCGGTCGCGGTCGCGAAAGGCCAAGAAATGCTGACCCAGATAGATCACCGCCATCTTGGGTCCGAAGACGGTCACCGGCGCTGACCAGAGCTGGCGTGCGTCGAACAGGAAAATGCGCAGGCTCGGATAGAATTGCGTGTAGATCTCCAACAGCCAGTCAAGCTGCGCGCGGCGGATTTCGGCACTCAGCCCCGTGTAATAGCCTTCGGCGCGGGCGAAGCTTTCCAATTCATGCATTGCGATGGCGATCTCGTAATCGCTTTCGGAAAGCCGCATCCAATCGAGCCTTTCGGCGGCGGCATCGATGGCGGCATCTGGCCTGCGATGGGTCACGGGCGCGTATTCCCAGCGCAGCATCGCGTTTGTCTTGAGCATATCGGGCAATGTCGCGGGCACATGGCGGATCTTGTAGCCCTCGGCCTCGCGGTGCCAGGCGAAGATTTGGTCGTCCAACCCCGTTGCCCGCCCGGTCTCGGAGATCGAGAGCGAGCTGTCCAAAAGCGCGCCTGCCTGTTCGGGCCGGTTGCTCAACCCCAAAAGCCAATCCGCCGAGACATCGAGCGCTTGCGCACAGGCGGCGACGACATGGCCGCCCGGCATGCGCGTGTCGCCTTCGGCCAACATCTGGGTGACGCTTGAGCGATCCACACCCACGGCGCGTGCCAAAGCGGCCCGGCTCATCCCCGATGTCATCAGTGCCGCCGATAGCCGGTCACGAAAGGTCGCGGCGACACGGCGTTTGTCATATAAATTCTGCATTGTTTGTAAATCTCAACAATGTTGCATTTATGGAGAGAAAACCCTGACTGCGCAGCAGATGCAAGTTCACATAACCGTGATGGTGCCGGACCAACCCGGTTTCAGGGATCGAGGGGCCCATGCGTGTCGAATGGCCGACGCTGTCATTGATCGCGGCAAGCTATCTGGCGCTGCTCGTTGGCTTGTTCTGGTTGCCTTTGATCAGTCTTTGGCTGGCGGTGCCCGTGTTGATCCTGGTGATCACGCTGCAATCATCGCTGCAACATGAGGTTCTGCATGGCCATCCTTTCGCATGGCGTTGGCCGGGGGAGGCGCTTGTTTTCGCCTCGTTCAACCTCTTCGTGCCTTATATCCGCTTTCGCGATACGCATCTGGCCCTTCACCATGATGCAAATCTGACAGATCCCTATGACGATCCGGAAACGGCCTATCTGGACCCTGCGGTGTGGGCGCGGCTGCCCGGCTGGTATCAGGGCGTGTTGACGGCCAATAACACGCTTTTGGGCCGCGTGATCCTTGGGCCGCTGATCGGTCAAATCGCTTTCATGGCAAACGACCTGCGCGCGATCCGTGGCGGTGACAAAGCGGTGCTTTTCGGCTGGCTCTGGCATATCCCCGTGGCGGCTTTGCTTGTTGCGCTGGTCATCAGCGCGCCCTTGCCGCTCTGGGCCTATTTCTGCGCCTGTTATGGCGGGCTTGGGTTATTGAAGATCCGCACCTTTCTCGAGCATCAGGCGCATATGCGCGCATCGGCGCGCAGCGTCATCATCGAAGATCGCGGACCGCTGGCATTTCTGTTTCTCAACAATAATTTGCATGTCGTCCATCACATGCATCCGCGCCTGCCATGGTATCGCTTGCCTGCCCATTACCGGGCCAATCGCGACCGTTACCTGACGCGCAATGGCGGCTATGCCTATCCCAATTATGCAGCGATTGCGCGGCGCCACCTGCTCAGCACCAAGGAGCCTGTCGCCCATCCGCATTATCCGGGCCCGGCCGCCCCGCAGAAATGATTTGCAGCGGCACGGCTTAGGGCGCATGTGAGCGCGCATGCCGTTTTGGATCACCGCCACCATCTTTGCCGCTTTCATGCAGAACCTCCGGTTCTTGCTGCAACGGCATTTGCGGGTCACCACGCTGTCGACCATGGGCGCGACATGGGCGCGGTTCGCCTTTGCCATGCCTTTCGTGGCTTTGGCGCTGGGGATCTGGCTTTGGATCACAGGCCAAAGCTTGCCTGCGTCGAGCGATGCCTTTTGGGGCTATGCCGTGACCGGGGCCATCGCCCAGATGTTGGCCACCGCCTGTGTCGTGGCCTTGTTCGGGCGGCGCAATTTCGCCGTTGGTGTCACCTTGTGCAAGACCGAGGTGATCTTGACCGCGCTGATCGGTCTGGTCGTGCTGGGCGAGGCGGTCTCGTCCTTTGCGGTCATCGCGATTGCGGTGGGTTTTTTCGGGGTGATCTTGCTGTCC
>Ga0209137_1001519_pt1 | contig 21877 bp, 16 predicted proteins | sample SaaInl5LU_22_DNA_FD_184642 | JGI IMG/M metagenome (GOLD analysis project Ga0209137, IMG submission 184642) | Marine microbial communities from expanding oxygen minimum zones in the Saanich Inlet - ESP_105LU_22_DNA (SPAdes) (version 2) | ecosystem: Environmental > Aquatic > Marine > Intertidal...
CTGAAACCGACCTAGTGATCGCAGTGGGCACACGTTTGGGCGACTTCGCTTCAGGTTCACGTGCACTGTTCCACAAAGATGCCAAGCTGGTCTGCATCAACGTCGGTTCATTCGATGCCATTAAGCACAAAGCGCAGCCACTGGTTGGCGACGCTAAGCTGACACTGGCGCAGCTGACTGAAGCACTGGACGGCTGGAGCATCGATAGCGACTGGATCGCTAAAGGTGAAGCTGAGCGTCAGTCTTGGATTCGCGCGTGTGACGTTGCCATGTCTGACCGCGGCACCGACCTGCCCACTGACGCTGAAGTTGTCGGTGCTGTACTGCGCTCATCTGACATGAGCAAAGATATTGTTGAGTGTGCTGCCGGTGGCCTGCCAGGTGAGCTACAGAAACTCTGGCGTACCGAGCACTCCAAGGGTTACCACATGGAGTATGGCTACTCGTGCATGGGTTACGAAGTGGCTGGCGGTATCGGCGTGAAGATGGCTAAACCAGACTCAGAAGTCTATGTCATGGTGGGCGACGGCTCATACATGATGGCAAACTCAGAGGTGTTCACCTCCGTGATGCTAGGTCAGAAATTCATTCTCGTGGTACTGGATAACCGCGGTTACGGCTGTATACACCGTCTGCAGACTATGGGCTGTGGTGGCGCAGGCTTCAACAACCTGCTGCAGGACTGTCTGACTGCAAACGGCGCACCGGCTCCTAAGATCGACTTCACTGCACATGCAGTAGCGATGGGTGCTAAAGGCGAAACCGTTAGCACCATCAAAGAACTTGAAGAGGCGCTGGTACGTGCTCGCGCATCTGACACGACCTACGTCGTTAGCATCGACACTGACCCACTGATCACCTCACCCGGTGGCTGCTGGTGGGAAGTTGCGATTCCTGAAGTTTCAGGCCGCACCCAAGTGCAGGAAGCACGCGCTAAATACGATGAGATGAAGAAACGTCAGCTGGAGAACCTATAATCATGAGCGTACGTATTGGTATTAACCCGCTGACATGGACCAACGATGACATGCCAGCGCTGGGCGCAGAGACGCCACTGGAAGTCTGCCTGTCTGAAGGTAAAGAGGCAGGCTACGCTGGCTTCGAGCTGGGCCAGAAGTTCCCACGCACACCAGAGATTCTTGGCCCTATCCTGGATAACCATGGCCTCTCACTAGTATCTGGCTGGTACTCAAGCAACCTGCTTGAGCGCAGCGTAGATGACGAGATTGAAGCGATGCAGCCACACCTGCACCTGCTTAAAACTCTGGGCGCAACCGCGATGGTTTTCTGTGAAACCAGCCGCTGTGTACACGGCGAGATGGAGACTCCAGTTCGCAACCGGCCACAGATGAGCCCGGCTGAGTGGCCAGTGTTCCTAGAGCGCCTTAACGAAGTTGCCGAGTACCTGGAGACTCAGGGTGTATCTATGGCGTACCACCACCACATGGGTACGGTCATCGAGACGGAAGCTGATGTAGATCGAATGATGCAGGGTGCACCTGCGGTGGGTCTGCTGCTGGACTCTGGCCACCTCACTTTTGCCGGTGGTGACCCAGTTGCCGTGGCTAAACGCTACGCCGATCGCATCAAGCACGTGCACTGCAAAGATATCCGCAAGTCAGTGATGGTGGATGCGAAGAACCGCAACCTGAGCTTCCTGCACGCAGTTCTCAACGGCACCTTCACCGTGCCAGGCGATGGCTGTGTTGACTACCCAAGCATCTTCGCTGTGCTCAAAGAGAGCAACTACGAAGGCTGGTTGGTCGTTGAAGCGGAACAGGATCCATCAATCGCACATCCGCTGACCTACGCCAAGCTAGGTTACGCAAACCTTACGAAGCTCTGCAGCGATGCAGGGATTTCAGTGAGTCAGTAAGCACTGCAATACTGCTGAGGTTGGCCCTCCACCAGCAATGGTGGGGGGCTTTTTTTCGCACCTTGGATGGCGTGGATACTACCAAATCAAGGCCTCAGCCCGATCCGCATCGGCGCGTTGCAACACTGCCTCAATCACATCCGGCCCGCGCGATGTATCGCCGTACATAACAGCGCCAACTAAACGATCATCGTCAAACCAGAATCGTCGGTACTGACCAAGCTCAGCGTCCAGGTAAAAAGCGGTCTCTTCAGACCGATCAATCTCACCGCAGGAGAAGAGCTCAACACCACTCACCTTCAACTGCGTGGCAAAGGCTTCATCCATATATTCATCACTGACTCCACTAAGCGTTGCCGCAAGAACTGCGGACTGACGCCAGATTGGCGCAACCAAGCCATAGGTATTGCCATTGAACTCAATACACTCACCCAGAGCGAAGATACGTGCGTCAGATGTGCGCATCTGCGCATCTACACAGATTCCTCTGTTGTGCTTCAAGCCACCAGTTTGCGCGAGTTGAGCATTGGGCAAAATCCCGGTGGCGAAGACTAGCAGGTCAGCACTAAGCCTCTCGCCATTAGAGAGAGTCACAGACTCAAGCTGACTATATTTGGTTTGAATCGACTGCAGTTGCTCCTGCGTGCGAACCTCCAACCCGCGAGACTCCATCTCATAACGCAACAACGCAGCGGCCTGCGGATCGAGTTGGCGATTGAGCAGATAGCCACTGCGATGCACCAAAGTGACACTCATACCAAGTTTGCGTAGCCCCTCGGCGGCCTCTAAACCGAGGAAGCCACCACCAACAACGACCGCCCTACCTCCGCGGGCAGCAACTTGCTGCATCCGCTCGACATCACTCCAGGAGCGAAAGGCCAGAACCCCACGCGCTCTCACACCCTCGAGGTCAGGAATGACGGGGCGCGCACCGGTAGCAATCACCAGTTGCTCGTAGCCAAAACTCTCTCCAGACTCAGTTGTGACTGATTGCAGCTGGGTATTAATCGCCACCACACGGGCATCGGTAATTTGCTCAACAGCGTTTTGCGCTTCAGGGGGATAATGCAATTCGAGCTGCGCGGGATCGATCTGTGCCGCCAGCAGCGGTGAGAGCAGTATGCGGTTATACGCCGTACGTGACTCCTCACCGATAACCCCCACCGACTTAGGCAACGCCTGAAGTGCACAGAGGTCGGTTATCAAGCGGTGCGCTGCGGGGCCGTTACCGATTATCAGAAGCTCATACCGCTTGGTCATCTTCAGGCACTCTTTGCTGTCGCTTCAGTCTGGCTCTTTTTTGCTGTCTGATGCTCTTTAATATCTTCAACCTTGCGCTGCTTCTCGTAGAGGAATGAGAGCACTTCGTGACGATAGTGGTTGTACTGAGGGTCATCGGCTAGCTGGATACGGTTGCGCGGGCGCTCCAACTCAACCTGCAGAATCTCTCCCACCGTAGCTGCCGGACCATTGGTCATCATTACAATGCGATCAGAGAGCAACACCGCCTCATCTACATCATGGGTAATCATAATGACGGTATTGTTAAGGTCTTTCTGTATCTCCATCAAGGAGTCCTGAAGATGGGCACGCGTCAGAGCATCCAGCGCCCCGAACGGCTCATCCATGAGCAATACACTTGGTTCCATCGCCAACGCCCGCGCTATTCCCACACGCTGCTTCATACCCCCGGAGATCTCATCCGGGCGCTTGTTCATCGCATGTGTCATGTGCACCAAATTGAGATTATGCTCAATCCACTCACGCATCTCGGCCTTGGACTTCTTCCCTTTAAAGACCTGTTTAACGGCCAGCTCTACGTTCTCATAGGCAGTGAGCCAGGGCAGCAAACTGTGATTCTGGAAGACTACGGCGCGCTCTGGACCAGGTTCATTCACCTCTTTGCCATCAAGTACAACACCGCCTGTAGTCGCACGATGCAGACCCGCCACGATGTTGAGTACCGTCGATTTACCGCAGCCCGAGTGACCAATCAGCGATATAAACTCACCTTTTTTGATCTTCAGATTGACGTCATCCAGGGCTTTAAAGCTCCCCTTCGGCGTTGGAAACTCGATTGATACGCCAGTCAGTTCTAAATGTGCTTTGTTCATTATCCTTACCTCTTAGCGAATCACTGCGGTTTTGTCCCAAGAGACAAAGCGTTGAACCATTAGCATGATTCGATCGAGTGCGAAACCGATTAGACCAATCACTAGCACCGCAACCATAATGCGACCCAGCGAGTTGGAGCTACCATTCTGGAACTCGTCCCAGACAAACTTACCCAACCCAGGGTTCTGCGCCAGCATCTCAGCAGCAATCAGCACCATCCAGGCGATACCTAGTGATAGGCGCAGGCCAGTAAAGATCATCGGCACAGAGGATGGGAGCACGATCTTAACCACGTGAGTCATCCAGCTCAGACGTAATACTTTTGAGACGTTCTGTAGATCAGGGCTAATTGTCGACACACCTACTGAAGTGTTCAGCAAGGTTGGCCAAAGGCAGCACAGCGCTACGGTAAACAGTGAGGTGATGAACGACTTAGCGAACATTGGGTCGTCGCTGACATACACCGCGCTCACTACCATAGTAACCAGCGGCAACCAGGCCAGCGGGGATACCGGTTTAAATATCTGGATAACAGGATTGAGTGCAGCATTGAGACTGGAGCTCAGACCGATACAGATACCCAAAGGAATAGCGATCAGTGACGCAATAATGAAACCGGCCAGCACGGTAACCAGACTCGTGCCGATCTGATCGAAGAAAGTCGGCTTGCCGATGTACTCACGTACTTTAATCTGAGCACTGGGATCCTTCTCCAGGCGTTTGGCGTTGCGCTCCTCCTGGCGTTGGTAAAACTCCTCTGCGCGTTGCTGCTCCTCAACATGCTCAGCCACCAGTGCCTGAGTCTGCTCCCACACCTCAACAGGGCCTGGAAAGGTACCCAAAGAGGTCTCAATTTTGCTCGCCCCCGCCTGCCAGAACATCAGGAACAATGCCAGGCCAAGAATGGGTAGCCCCAGGGTTTTAGCAACAAAGGAGATCACTCCTGCGAAACCATCTACCTGAGCTATTCCTGCTGGCAACATCTGTACTAGTTTTCCACTACTCATCTTCAACTCCTGGCCCCGCACTAGGCGGGGCGGATAAATATTAAAGCTTGGTGTCCCCTTTCAGACCAATATTGAGGCTGTCGATGTAGGCATTTGGTGCTTTACCATCAAAGGTAATGCCGTCGATAAATGCACTCTGAGGCGCTTTAAATCCATCTTCCGTAGCGAAGTCCGGGAAGTCAGCCGCATCCATAACCCCTTCATCAATCAGCGACTGAGCGGCTACGGCGTAAATATCAGGACGGTAAACCTTCTTCGCCATATCCATGTACCAGCTATCGGGCTTGTGCTCTGAAATTTGCCCCCAGCGGCGCATCTGCGTCAGGTACCAGATAGCGTCTGAGTAGTATGGGTAGGTCGCGTTGTAGCGGAAGAATACGTTGAAGTCCGGAATCTCGCGTTTGTCACCCTTCTCGTACTCGAAGGTACCCGTCATAGAGTTAGCAATAACGTCGTAATCAGCGCCGACATAGTAGGGTTTAGATAGCATCTCTACGGCCTCAGGGCGGTTAGCGTTGTCGTTCTCATCCAACCAATGCGCTGCTCTGATCATTGCGCGCACTACGCGCAGGTGAGTGTTGGGGTACTCTTCAGCCCAGGCCTTAGAGACTCCGAATACTTTTTCTGGGTTGTTCTGCCAGATCTCGTAGTCGGTAATAACCGGCACACCGATACCTTTGAATACCGCCTGCTGATTCCAGGGCTCGCCGACACAGTAGCCGTAAATAGTGCCGGCTTCGAGTGTCGATGGCATCTGCGGTGGAGGGGTTACAGAGAGCAGCGCTTGCGCATCAATCTGCCCAGAGGTATCACCTTTATCCGGCGCGTAGAAGCCCGGGTGAATACCACCGGACGCAAGCCAGTAGCGCAGCTCGTAGTTATGCGTAGAGACCGGGAAGACCATACCCATATTGAATGGTTTACCCGCAGCACGGTACTTATCAATGACCGGTTTGAGGGCATCTGCCTTGATTGGGTGTACAGCTTTACCCTCAGCATCAAACTCCACATAGGGCTTCATCTCCTCCCAAATTTCATTCGATACGGTGATGGCATTACCGTTCAGATCCATGCTGAAAGCAGTGATAATATCAGCCTGAGTACCGAAACCGATGGTGGCACCCAAAGGTTGACCAGCCAGCATGTGAGCGCCGTCGAGCTGACCATCAATCACGCGGTCCAGCAGTACTTTCCAGTTAGCTTGCGCTTCCAGCTGAACAAAGAGGCCTTCGTCCTCAAAGAATCCTTTCTCGTAGGCTACAGCCAGTGGTGCCATATCTGTCAGCTTGATAAAGCCAAACTTAAGATCCTCTTTCTCTGGGTAGCCAATCTCAGCCAAGCTCACAGCCGAGTAGCTCAGTGTCATAGCAGTGGTTACAACTGCAACAGCTTTTGAGAGTGATTTAAATTTCATAGTCGCCTCCAATAAAACGAAAAAAGCGCTGCCAGCTGCAACTCAAAGGAGTTGGTTACTGATAGCGCCATTGCTAAATAAAATCTGTTTGTTGCAGGTGAGTTAGCAGCAAGGATGCCAACATGTTTATTTCTTTATTTTTCAGACAGTTAAAAACACAACCCTCGTACCAACCGGCAGCACAGCATGCTGCACCGCAAAATAACGCACCAGAGTAGTGCGACAGGCACCAAAAAAAGACAAATTTGGCGTCGCCATTCAGATGAGAGAGGCTATAGGGTGCAAAAAACATGGGTTTCCCCCAAGTTGGACTGATATCTGCAAGAGTCGGGGAAACAGATATTTCAAGCTATGACAGCTCGTTTCTTGGTCAGTTTCGATGCACTGACCGAGTGCGGGCTGTTGTTTTAAGTGTTGTTCTAAGGAGAGGCCATGAAATTGAGGTCTACCTGTGCATACTGCGGTGTCGGCTGCGGTATTGAGGTCAATATAGATAAGCAAGGCGTTAGCGTAGAAGGCGATACTACTCACCCGGCTAACTATGGAAAACTCTGTATTAAGGGGAGCTCGCTAGCCGAAACGTTGGGCACTCAGGACCGCCTAACCCACCCTAGCATCAATGGCGTACGCAGTGATTGGAGTGAGGCGCTTGATAGCATCGCCGCCAAGCTCAACCAGACTATCGAGCAGCATGGCCCTGATGCTGTAGCACTCTATCTCTCGGGACAGCTTCTGACCGAAGACTACTACGTAGCCAACAAACTGATGAAAGGTTTTATTGGCTCGGCTAATGTTGATACCAACTCACGACTCTGCATGGCCTCCACCGTCGTTGGCCATAAGCGCGCTTTTGGTGAAGACATCGTGCCCGGCTGCTATGAGGACCTCGAGCTTGCTGACTTAATTATCTTTGTTGGCAGCAATGCCGCCTGGAACCACCCGGTAATCTATCAACGGATCAGCGACGCAAAGCAACGCAATCCGAAGATGAAGGTGGTACTCGTAGATCCCAGACGCACAGCCACGGCCGACCTAGCCGATCTTCACCTGCAGATTAATCCTGGGAGCGATGCCCTGCTGTTCAACCACCTCCTTAGAGCAATCGCAGAATCTGAAGCACTTAACCCAGAGTATATCGGCAACTACACGCAGGGCTTCGACGCCGCACTGGAGGCCGCTAAGCTAGATACTGCCGACAGCAGATTGACCCTGGAACGACTCGGCATTGATGCTACTGAACTGGATACTTTCATTGAGCTGTTCATCTCAACTGAGAAGAGCGTCACCCTCTTCTCGCAAGGCATAAACCAGTCGAGCAGCGGTAGCGATAAAGTGAACGCAATCATTAACTGCCACCTTGCAACAGGTCGAATAGGTCGCCCTGGCATGGGGCCCTTTTCCCTTACAGGGCAGCCCAATGCCATGGGCGGGCGCGAAGTGGGTGGCTTGGCAAACCAACTGGCGGCGCATGAGGACTTTGCCGACCCCGATGGTCTGGCACGCGTTGAAGAGTTCTGGAAAGCTCCGCGACTGGCGCGTAAAGAGGGCAAGAAAGCCGTTGATATGTTTGCCGCGCTTGAGTCTGGCGAGATTAAAGTGATTTGGATAATGGGTACCAACCCGGTAGTCAGTATGCCAGACGCCAATCAAGTTAAACGCGCTCTCGCCAAAGCTGAGATGGTCATCGTATCTGAAGCAATGTCCGCCACTGACACTCTGAGTTTCGCCGATATCGCCCTACCCGCTTCAACCTGGAGTGAAAAACAGGGGACTGTAACCAACTCTGACAGGTTAATGAGCCGTCAGCGTGGATTTATTCCGCCACCGGGCGAAGCCCAGCATGACTGGTGGGCAATCTGCGAAGTAGCGAAACGCCTGGGCTTCAGTGACGCCTTCAACTTCAACTCTCCGGTAGAGATTTTCCGTGAACATGCGCAACTCAGCGGATTCAAAAACGGCGGTCGTCGCCTGTTTGATATCAGCGCTCTAGCAAACATCAGCGACGAGCAGTACGAACGCTTCCCTCCCATTCGCTGGCCGGTCACAGACAGCGCACCCGAAGGGACTGCCCGAATGTTCGCCGCTGGTGGTTACACCACACCAGAAGGCCGGGCACGTTTTCTACCGATAACAGCTAAAGAGCCGCGACAGCAGCCTGACGATACACAGTTCGTTCTCAACACTGGCCGTCTGCGCGATCAATGGCACACCATGACCCGCACCGGTCGTGCAGCCCGCCTGTGGCAGCACCGCCAGGAGCCCTTCGTCGAAATATCACCATCAGATGCGCAGAGGCAGGGCCTTGAGAACTCAATGCTTGTGAGGGTGCAACATCGTACTCAGGGTGAAACCCTGGTACGGGTAAGAGTTGAACCCGGACAGCGCAATGGCGAGCTGTTTGCCCCCATGCATTGGACTGAGCAGTTCAGTTCAAATGGCCGAGTAAATCAGTTGATCGAGTCGGTTACTGATCCCTTCTCAGGACAGCCGGAGCTGAAACAGGGACGAGTTTCGCTGAAGCCTGTGGCGGCAGACACCGAATATGCCTACCTACTCACTGATCGACCGATCGAAAGATCCGAGCTAAATCAGCTGACTTACTGGAGCCACTCGCTTATCGATCAAGGGCACCTTTACGCCCTCGCAGCGCCAACAGGGGAGACCGACTGGCAGGCTCTTTTCTATCGAGTAACCGAACAAGAACCGAACCTAATCGCAATAGGTCGCAATACTTCAACCCTGCGCGCAGCCACACTCCTAAATCAGCGACTGACGGGCTTTCTCTACCTGAGCAAAACCCATCAACCACCCGAGCTCAGCTGGGTTAGCTCAAAGATTGGAACGACACTAGCCACGGAAGATCGCCAGCGTCTGCTCTCCTTGAAAGCCCCCTCGGGTGTTGATACTGGAAGAGTCATCTGTAGCTGTTTTCAGGTGAGAGACTCGCAGCTAAAGGAGGCAGGAGCAAAGACGCTTAAAGACCTACAGAAGCAGCTTCGCTGTGGCACAAATTGCGGCTCCTGCATCCCAGAACTCAAGGCGTTTTTACCAACTAACTTAGCGCTAGAGGCTGGCCAATAATCGCAACAAAGTATCAGCTAATGTAAAATACGTATGCCCGTATCATTAACGAGCATTTTGATTTTCAGCCCTGTTCATCAGGGCTTTTTTCTTTTCGAGGGACTGACATTCGCAACAGAGTTTGACCAAGCCCTCGCCCAAGCTAGTCGCTTTTCGGCACATAAGCGTCATCTTATCTCCGAGAGAAGATGACCGTTTTGCGCACTTTACAGACACAAAGGCGTTTAAACGCACTCTGTAAAGCAGACGTCTTTTTGCGTTTATTTATCTACTAGGATATGAACCAAGTCAGTTTAAATTTGATTATGAACGTTACCCACGGTGTCACGCTCAATCAATTTAGCCGTCACTTCTACTGATTCCAGTGGCGCGCCTGGATCCTTCAGGCGCTTTAATAAAGTTTCGGCGAGCCGTTTACCTAAGTTATACGGACATATGCTCATTGTTGTTAGCGCGGGCGTGGACGCTGCTGCATCCTGAATATCATCGAAGCCAATGACTGAAATGTCCCTGCCAGCACTGAGTCCTAGTCGTTGCAAGCCAAGCACCGCCCCGAGAGCGACCATATCACCATTGCATACCACTGCCGTAATTTGCGGGTGTTTCTTCAGAAGGGTCGATACAGCTTCAACGCCGGCCATCTTATTATCGTCACAATCCCAAACAATTGGGGTTGATTCAGAAGCAGATAGCAGAGCTGTCTCGTACCCTGCGATCCTTGCTTGGCGAACACTGGTCATCGTTGTACCACCTAAATAGGCGATTTTTCGATGTCCGTGGTTTAAAAGATGATGTGTCGCAACCAAAGTTGCCTCATGATTCGCAACGCCAACGTGGTCAAAAATATTTAAATCTAGTTTTCTTAGAAATGTGACTGTTGGCACGCGATGTGACTGCAACAGCGCTTCATCATCAGGCCGGGTGCCAAATGCTGGTACCCAGAGCAATCCCGCTCGCCCGCTTCTGATGAAAGACTTTAGATGTCGATGCTGGCGCTCAGGATCGTCCCTCGCATCAAGAATGGATACCAGAAACCCCTCCGCCTCAAGCAGATCGCTAACACCGCTTATTACCTCGGCGTTAAATGGGTTTGCTATCTGATTGATGACGAATCCAATCTCCCGATTGCTACCAGATCTCATCGACGCAGCTTTCTCATTGCCAACGTAATGAAGTTTCGCGGCAGCCTCAAGGACTCTCTTGGTGGTCTGCTCAGAAATGCGGCCAGCGCCGCGAAGCACTTGGCTTGCGGTTGTTACCGATACACCAGCGAGTTGGGCGACATCGCTTAACTTAGGTTTTCTACTCATCCCACAAGAGTAATTGATTAAACGATACACCACAATATAAAAAATAAAATACTTACAAAACAACAATATAAATTCGCGATATATATGTTCACACCATTTTTATGATTTTTTATTTGACAATAGGTATAACGTTACACCAGTATCTCTTTCATCGCAGGCGGCCGTACGCTGTATGTGAGACACGAAAATTAGGCGAACAGCCGAACTACGATCTGTTAACTGATGGAGATAATCATGAAAAAAATAAAGTCAAAGTTAGCTCTGGCTATTGCACTACCTGCAGCACTTATCATTAATTCGGCGAGCGCCGACGTACTCTTCTGGTCGACTCAGGCGAAACCGGTACAAGAGCAACAGGCTATGCGCGAGCAGGTGCTTGCAGGAACCTCAGGTGTTGACTATCAGGCTAATGACGGCGGTCCCTGGATGACACGTCTTGCCGCTGAACTGGAAGCAGGTTCAGGCTCGATAGGTGTGCTGGGTGCCCTACACGGTGACTTCGCGGCCATGGATCCAGCTGACCTGGTGGATCTGGGTGATCTGGGTGTGGCGTCAAACAGCGCCACCTTCAACAATCTGGCCCAGCTCGGCGAAGCTGAGGCCCAGTACATCCCTTGGATGCAGGCAAGCTACATTATGGCAGCCAACAAAGAGGCGCTGCAGTATCTGCCAGCAGGAGCAGATATTGATGCTCTCAGCTACGACCAGCTGATCGAGTGGGCCGCTAATGTTCACGAAGCAACCGGTGAAGCAAAATTCGGCTTCCCAGCAGGTCCTAAGGGTCTGAAACACCGCTTCTTCCAGGGCTATCTCTACCCATCCTATACCGATGGTGTGGTACGTACTTTCGCATCTGACAAAGCCGTTGTTGCCTGGGAAAAATTCCTTGAGCTGTGGGAGCACACTAACCCAGCTTCAACTAACTTCTCCTTTCTGCAGGAGCAGCTGCTCAGCGGTGACGCCTGGATCGCCTTCGATCACACTTCACGTCTAGCACAGGCATTTAACGAACGTCCGGATGACTTCGTTGCCTTCCCTGCGCCAGCAGGCCCTGAAGGCCGTGGTTTCATGCCAGTGCTGGCCGGTGTAGCCATCCCACGCACGGCTCCAGATATGGATGCTGCCAAAGAACTGGTTAAGCATATGCTGAAGCCTGAGACTCAGATTGCGACCCTGCGTGCAACCAACTTCTTCCCAGTGGTTGATGTGGAGCTACCAAGCGATCTGCCGCCATCGGTTAAAGCAGCCGGTGAAGCTGTCGCAAAAATGAGTGGTTCAGCTGATGCCAACCCAGGCCTCCTGCCAGCCGGTCTCGGCGCTAAAGGCGGTGACTTCAGCAAAGTCTACAGCGATACCTTCGAACGTATCGTACTGGCCGGTCAGGATATCCGTACCGTACTTAACGATCAGAAGGGCAAGCTTGAAGCGATCATGCAGGAGACCGGTGCACCTTGTTGGGCACCTGACGCTCCTTCCGAAGGCGCCTGCCCAGTTGAATAACTGAGTTCAGGCCGAGGTGTCCTGGCAACAGCCCGGACACCACTCCCTCTAACTTTAACCGACCTTTCGGCTGGGTTTCCCTATGAATACGAACAGACTGCCTTACCTGCTAATTTTGCCGGTAACGCTCTTCTTATTGCTATTTTTTGTCTACCCCTTTATTCAGGTAGCCAGCCAGGCGTTTACCACCGAACAGGGGTTCACTCTGGCCAACTTCGAGCGCGTATTCAGCGACTGGAAGTTTCCGATCTCACTGAAGAATACTCTGCTGCTGGCTGCCGCCGTAGTTCCAGTGCAACTGGCACTGGCACTACTGATGGCAACCATGGTCAGTCGCATGCAAAAAGGGCGCGACCTGGTGCTCTACATCTGGACGATTCCACTCGGCATCTCCGATCTGGCCGCTGGTATTATCTGGCTGGCGATCTTCGAGCAGTCCGGATTCCTCAACTCTATGATGCACAGCCTGGGATTCATCGACCGCCCAACGAGTCTGCTCTCCTACAAGAATATGGGGCTGGTGTTCCTGGCAATCGCGCTGGCTGAGATCTGGCGCGCGACGGCGATCATGCTAGTTATTCTGGTCGCCGGCATCGGTCTGATTCCGAAGGAGTACTACGAAGCAGCCGAAGTTTTCGGAGCTTCACCCTGGAAACGTTTCCTGCGGATCACCCTGCCATTACTGCGCCCCTCACTGCAGACCGCGCTAGTACTGCGTGTCATTCTGGCATTTGAGATCTTCGCGGTGGTCGCAGCACTCGGTGGCACCCTCTTCCCGGTATTGATGGGTGAGACCTACGCCTATCAGTTTGACCTACTCGATAGTGGCGCGGCAGCGGCAATTGCACTAGTGATTCTGGCAATCTCCATCGCTTTTACGCTGGTAATTCTTCGTGCCCTACGAGTACCTAAAGGAGCGCAGATATGAGCAGTTCAGTTGTCAATCAGGATACCCGTAAAGCCGGACGTATACTCTACGTGGCATCGGTGGCGCTGCTCTGCGCCTGGGTGCTGGTGCCCATCTATCTACTGCTTGTGAATACGCTCTCCTCACCGGAAGCGGTATCAAGCTTTCCCAAGTCGTTGCTGCCGGAGTTTAATACTGAGAGCCTGGAGTTCTTTGCAGGTTTCAGCGGCATGCTCAATGCTCTGGCTAACTCCGTCTATGTCGCAGCGATCACCATGGTACTGTCGATTCTGATCGGCGCCCCGGCCGGTTACGCTCTGTCGCGCTTCGATTTTCGGGGCAAGGAGCTGTTCCGAATGCTGATTCTTTTGACGCGTGCGTTTCCGCTACCTCTTCTGGCACTGCCACTGGCTGTAATGTTTATTAGGGTCGGCCTGGATGACAGTATTTTAGGGCTGGCACTGGTGCATACAACACTGGCAATCCCCTTTGCTGTGCTGATCACCTTCTCTCTCTTCTCCGGCATTCCGGTTGAGCTGGAGGAGGCCTCCTGGACGCTGGGCTGTACCCGTTTGAGCGGATTCCGGCATGTGGTCTTCCCATTGATCCTGCCCGGCATCACAGCGTCGGCAATCTTCGCCTTCGTGATCTCCTGGAACGAGGTCTTCGCGGCGGCGGTTCTGACCATTGAGAATCGCACGCTAACCGCGTTTCTGCTACAGAACCTGGACACATCCCCCCTGCATCTGAAATTTGCAGGCGGCTTCATTCTTGTTGTACCGGCGCTGATCTTTATCTTCGCGGTGCGCAAATACCTGTTTGCAATGTGGGGTATCGCCAACCGCTAAGCGCGACTGGCGACCGATAGGAATTATAGAAATGGCTGAAATACAGATAAAAAATGTCGCAAAGAAGTGGGCTTCATATCAGGCGCTCAATGATATCAATCTTACGATTAGAGATCGCGAATTCATGGTGCTTCTCGGTGCGTCCGGCTGCGGCAAGACAACTTTATTACGAATCATTGCGGGTTTAGAGACAGCTAGCAGTGGCGAGGTATGGATCGGGGGAAAGCGCATTGACCACTTGCCGCCGAAAGATCGTGGGATAGCGATGGTGTTCCAGAACTACGCCGTGTTCCCGCATATGACCGTGTTTGAGAATATCGGTTTTGGTCTGCGCATGCAGAAGCAGCCAGAGGCGGTAGTTCAGGAGCGTGTTAAGCGTACCGCGTCACTGATGCACATAGAACAGTTGCTGGGACGTTACTCCGGAGAGCTTTCCGGCGGTCAGCGCCAACGTGTGGCCGTAGCCCGTGCACTGGCGATGGAGCCCGATGTGATCCTGATGGATGAGCCACTATCCAACCTGGATGCGCTGCTGCGCCTGGAGATGCGCGCCGAGCTGAAGGGTGTACTAGCTGAAAGCCAAACGACGGCGATCTATGTCACCCACGACCAGGTTGAAGCGATGAGTCTGGCCGACCGTATCAGCGTGATGAACCGTGGCGAGATCGTGCAGGCAGCATCACCCATAGAGGTCTACCGTAACCCGGCCGCCGAGTTCGTTGCCGGCTTTATCGGCAATCCGCCTATGAACTTCCTCAACGCAAAACGCTCTGCTAACGGCTGGAACGTCGCCGGAGAGGAGTTTGCAGGACCCGCCGCTCAGAGTGAAGAGATCCGCTTCGCTATACGCCCAGAAGATCTGAGCGTTGCCACTAGCGGCCTGCCAGCGCGAGTGCGTCTGGTAGAGCCACTGGGCGCACACCTGCAGGTGACCTGTGAAGTCGACGGTGAGATGTTCCGCGTGTTACTCGACTCCGATCTGCAGATTAAAGCCGGCGACACGCTGTGTCTGGCCCCCCAGGCGGATCGCATCCGCTGGTTCGACAAGACAACAACTAAGGCTCTCTGAGGGTTAAGAGAATGAACAGACAAGACGATATCGCTAAAGCTGAAGCGATTATGCGCAACAATGATCGTGGCAACTACACGGTGCCTACGCACGGTCTCTACCCCTTCCAGTGGAACTGGGATAGCTGTCTGAGCGCATTGGGCTTTTCACATTTCGACTTTGATCGCGGTCTAGTTGAGTTGGAGACTCTTTTTGCCAGCCAGTGGCAGGATGGCATGGTGCCACACATCATTTTCCATGAATATGATGATGGCTACTTCCCCAATGCAGATGTATGGCAGACTAACCAACCGGTACCCACCTCCGGAATTACTCAGCCTCCGGTCGCTGGCTACGCTCTGGCGGAACTCTACAAGCGTGCCGATGACAAGCAAGCGATAGATAGCCGGACACGCAAACTGCTGCAGCAGGTGCACAAGTGGCATCAGTGGTTCTACCGCTACCGTGCTGATCAGAGCGGCCTGGTAGCCATCGTTCACCCCTGGGAGTCTGGGCGCGATAACTCGGTGGACTGGGATGCAGCATTTGAGCGTGTTCCAACTGAAGGGGTTTCACCCTTTGTACGTCGCGACACATCTCATGCCAATCCGAAGCACCGCCCGACTGACGAACAGTACAAGCGCTACATCTGGTTGGTACAGAAATTCCGATCACTGGGTTGGGACAACGCTGAGATCGCAAGGCAGTCACCCTTCCAAATTGTCGACCCGGGCTTCAATGCAATTCTGATCCGCTCATCTCTGGCGCTTGCGGAACTGGCCGATGCACTGGACGAGGCTGAGGTTGCTAGCCAGTCACGCGCGTTCGCCGACAAGGCACTGGGCTCAATGGAGAGTCTCTGGTCCGAGGCCTTAGGTCAGTATCTCTGTTATGACCGCGTGGCGAAGACGCTGGTACAGAGCCCTTCAATTGGCGGTCTGCTGGCCGTATTCGCACCTGTACCCCAGCAGCGGGTAGAGGAGATTGCGCAGACTATTCGTAAGCTGGCAGAGCAGACCAACTATCTTGTGGCCAGCCATCCGCCGAGTGCTCCAGAGTTCGATGAGCTGCGCTACTGGCGCGGTCCGGTCTGGCTGATCGTCAACTACATGATTGCGGTGGGCCTGCGCGATGCCGGTCAGACAGATCTGGTGCAGCGTATCGTCGACGATAGCATTGCGTTGATCGAGAGGAGTGGTTTCGCCGAGTACTACGGCCCCATCCACGCGACTCCCTGTGGTGGCGACACCTTTACCTGGACGGCAGCGATGGTAATTGAGTTCTTCAGCAGTTTTGAACCGAATTTGGACAGACAATCATAACCGGATCCGTCACGGATCCTTTGCGGACTCAAATACTAGTGGCCTGAGGAGAGCCTGACCATGCGCGTTTTGATTGCACCCGATTCATTCAAGGAGAGTCTGAGCTCGAACCAGGCCGCCACTGCTATAGCGATTGGCTTGCGTTCGGTGATCTCCGATATCGAGACCATCGAGTTCGCCATCGGCGATGGTGGAGAAGGAACCACCGAAGTACTCGTTAAGGCACTCGGTGGAACTCTGGTGAGCGCAGAGGTGAGCGATCCGCAGGGGCGGACCATAGAAGCTCAGTATGGCCTGCTTCCAGTACAGGGCGAGACACCGGCGAGGGCGGTTATCGAGATCGCGTCCGCCTCTGGGCTTGAGCGCCTACCCCTGGCCCAGCGCCGTCCACTGAATGCCAGTAGTTTTGGCACTGGCCAGCTAATACTGGCAGCGCTGGAACGGGGTGTGCGCGAGTTCATAATCGCTCTTGGTGGTAGTGCCACCAACGATGGTGCCGCCGGAATATTGCAGGCTCTGGGATGCCGTTTCTTTACTGCTAATGGCGAATTGAAAGAGCGCATAAGCCCACGGCAGTTCTCGGAACTTACAAAAATCGATCTAAACGGCTTAGACTCGCGCCTGGCTCATTGCCGCTTCTCCGTCGCCTGTGATGTCAATAACCCATTGCTCGGAGAGAGAGGTGCCAGCGCCGTCTTCGGTCCGCAGAAAGGGGCATCCGCAGCTGATGTCGCCTGGCTGGACCAGGCGCTTGCCAGCTATGCCGATCTGCTGGAGCAGGCCTGTGGGGCATCTGGGCGTGATCGCCCTGGAGCCGGCGCCGCCGGCGGCGCAGGTTTTGGCCTGATGCTGGCGCTCAATGCTCAGTTCTCGGCCGGTGTCGACCTGGTACTGGATAGCCTGGCGATCGACCAACTGCTCAGCGAGGTTGATCTGGTAATCAGCGGCGAAGGCTGTCTCGATTCTCAGAGTTTCGCTGGCAAAGCACCTTTTGGTGTGGCGCGCCGGGCTGAAGCACAGGGCAAACCAGTGATACTGATCACCGGTATCTTGGGCGAGCACTACGCCGAGCTGAATTTGCCTGGTGTTAATGCCGCATTCCCTTCCATTGCCAAGCTGGCACCAGTTGAACAGACACTGGAGGCTGCAGCCACCAACCTTCGGCGCACCGCCGCTGAAATTGCCAAAACTCTGCAACTGGGGCGAGTCTTGGCAACTGCTACAAGAAAAAACTAACTCATTGATAGGGCTATTACTTATGTCAGCTGCACTGCCAATCCCCCCTCTGGACTGCCATTCAGGCGAATCTCTTCGCGCCCATATACGTAGCATCCGTAACTTCTATCGTCAGCACGCCTTCAATCCCGACGGCGGTTTTTTCCAGAGTATTACTGCCGATGGCGAGGTGCGAGCTGATCAGGTGCACCACCTGGTGAGCAGTTGCAGGATCACAATTAACTTCGCCCGCAGTGCAATGATTTTGAATTTGCCCGAAGATCTTGAGGTTGTACATCACGGACTTAAGTTTATCGAATCGGCCCATCGACGCACTGATGGACTGGGTTACCACTGGTTACTTCAGGGCATTGAGTCTCTAGATACTGACCAGTACTGCTACGGTTACGCTTTTCTGCTGCTCACTTACGCCAGCGCATACAAAGCCGGTATCAATAGTGCAAGAGCTGGAATGGAAGCTGTTTACACGCAAATGCAGGCGCTTTTCTGGGATGAGTCTGCAGGTCTGTATGCTGACCAGTACTCTATCGAGAACCACAAATTAGATCCGTATCGGGGTCAGAATGCTAATATGCACGCCACAGAGGCGCTAATCACAGCGTATGATGCAACAGGGGACTCAGGTTACCTCGATCATGCACTGCGTATCGCGCAAAACATCGTACTGCGTTGTACGGGATCAACGCAGGGCTTAATTTGGGAACACTATGACCGGCAGTGGTCACCAGACTTCGACTATAACCGTGATGATCCACAAAACCTCTATAAGCCCTGGGGTTACCAACCCGGTCACTTCACAGAGTGGGCTAAGTTGTTACTCATTATCAACTATCACCGCCCTACTAAATGGTTAATAGAACGAGCAGAACTCCTACTCGAAGAGGCTTGGAATAGGTGCTGGGATGGCCTCAGTGGTGGTTTGTTTTATGGGTTTGCTCCAGATGGGAGCATCTGTGACAACGATAAATATTTCTGGGTGCAAGCTGAGACTCTGGCAGCTCTGGCAATAGCGAAAAAATACAAGTTCATCGCTCCCATTGAAGAGCGGTTAGTTCAGTTACAAGAATATGTGAACGGCTACTTTATCGCTAACGATGCGAAGGTTTGGTTCCGCTTGCTGAACAGTGATAACAAAGAATGTGATCCGTGGGTGGCAATGCCCGGAGCGAAATGTGACTACCATACGCTGGGAGCCTACCACGACATACTGCGTTATGGTTAGATCCTTTAGGTACACTCTATTTCATTAAAGAGCCTATGTCGGCGGACTGAACTATTAAGCTCAATTCTGATCAATTGAGACTTTAAATCTATGTGCAAGGGGTACGCAATAACATCTGCGTTACTAGCTGCTGGATAACACTGACTTTCCGAATTGGGGCCAAAACTAGTCATTTATCAGAATCCTGGAAATGGCAGAGAAGGGTCGGTTTCTACCGATTGAACTGAACCGTCTCACCTCTGCCAGCGCCTAACCGCTATCTGCTAAGATGGTATTTACAGTCTCGGTGCCTGTATTCGATTGTTCAAGCTCCTCGTAGTGTCTCTTAACAAGCTCAAGCATAGGTTGAAGCTCGACAAAGCATTTGGCTAGGTAGGGGTCGAAATGACTGCCTGCCTGCTCGCGGATGTAAGATAAAGCTTCATCAATTGACCAAGCGCTCTTGTAAGGCCGCTCCATGGTTAACGCATCAAATACATCTGCAAGAGCTACGATTCTTGCAACGAGCGGAATATCCTCGCCTGCGAGGCCTGCGGGATATCCCGTGCCATCCCACTTCTCGTGATGATAGCGAGCAATATCTGCCGCTAAGCGAAAAATAGGCGCTTCGCTTGCGGAGAGGATTCCATGTCCCAGATCAGAGTGGCACTTCATGACCACCCACTCTTCTTCGTCCAGCTTTGCGGGTTTCTTCAGTATCTGATCAGGTATGCCAACTTTGCCAATATCATGCATTGGTGCAGCCAGCTCCAACATCGAACACTGGTGGTCGCTCAGACCTATTCGCTCCGCCAGTCTGCGTGCATACGCAGCCATTCGCCAGATATGCTGTCCCGTATCAGTATCATTGAATTCGCCAGCCCGCCCCAACATTCGCACGGAATCGGTGTGACTTTGCCTCAAAGCATGAGCGTTAACTAAATCCAAATGATTTCGTACGCGCAGCATCATCACTTCTGGCACAATCGGCTTTTCAATAAAATCAGCTGCGCCAAGCTGCAATGCCTCAAGTTCGGCACTGGCACCTGAACTGCCTGTTAAAAATATCACGGGTATATTCTTGGTACGGTGAAGCGATCTCAACGCTTTCAACATTTCATAACCTGTCATGAGCGGCATATGAATGTCAGATAATATAAGAGATGGTGAAAGCGACTGAGCTAGCTCAAACGCTTCCTGTCCATTTTCAGCCGTTTCGATATGGTAGCTATCGGATAACCAATCCTCCAAAACATGGAGAACAATAGGATCATCATCCACCAACAAGACAGTGTGCCGTTGAAAATCAAAATCGTCAGATCTATTCATGGCTAACTCAGTAGTGCGATCTTTATCTTTGGACTCGATAGGGCGTAGATCCTTAGAAGCGTTTTTTAGTCCAGAAAGATGTTCGTTGAAGTACTGAGTATAGTGTAGTTTAGATCTCTCGAAATGACGCATTTGGGTCGTCTTTGACCATTCACCGCAATCTTTCTCATAACTTACATATCTTTATTCAAATAGGCGACGCATCGTCGCCCCTTAATTCTGAATACTAGAGATATAGCGATGAGCCCAGCTTCTCGTACTTTTCAGACATCTCTTTAAAGCCCTCAGCCCTTGTGTCTGCAAGCGCTTTAACCTCCTGGCTTATTTTCATTGAACAGAACTTAGGCCCACACATCGAGCAAAAGTGTGCAACCTTTGCCGCAGGTGCTGGCATTGTCTCATCATGAAACTCCCTAGCCCTGTATGGATCGAGTGATAGGTTAAATTGATCTTCCCAGCGGAATTCAAATCGAGCTTTTGAGAGCGCATTATCTCTGATCTGCGCCCCGGGGAATCCTTTGGCTAGATCAGCAGCATGAGCTGCGATTTTGTATGTTACTAGGCCTTCTTTCACGTCTTCCTTGTTAGGCAGACCCAGGTGTTCTTTGGGGGTCACGTAACAGAGCATGGCACATCCATACCAACCAATTTGAGCTGCACCAATCCCTGAAGTGAAGTGGTCGTAGCCCGGCGCTATATCCTGCGTCAGTGGTCCTAGAGTGTAAAATGGCGCCTCATGACAGTGCTTTAGCTCTTCAGTCATATTTTCCTGAATACGCTGCATCGGAACATGGCCAGGGCCCTCTATCATGACTTGCACATCATATTCCCAAGCGATTTTCGTTAACTCACCGAGTGTTCTAAGTTCACTGAATTGAGCCTCATCATTTGAGTCCATGATTGAACCTGGACGCAGCCCATCACCCAGAGATAGAGCTACATCGTAGGCAGCACAAATTTCACAAATTTCTCTGAAGTGAGTGTAAAGGAAGTTTTCTTGATGATGCGCAAGGCACCATTTGGCCATGATGGAACCACCGCGAGATACGATTCCAGTTAAACGGTTGGCAGTCATCGGCACATATTTAAGCAGCACCCCTGCGTGAATCGTAAAGTAATCTACGCCCTGCTCAGCTTGCTCAATAAGCGTATCTTTTATAACTTCCCAATTGAGGTTTTCTGCAATCCCATCAACCTTTTCTAATGCCTGATAAATGGGAACTGTTCCGATTGGTATAGGCGAATTGCGAATAATCCATTCACGCGTCTGATGGATATCATCTCCAGTCGATAGATCCATCAGGGTGTCAGCCCCCCATCGAGTGGACCAGACAAGCTTTTCTACCTCCTCCTCTATCGAAGACGTTACAGCGGAGTTACCAATATTCGAGTTCACTTTTACCAGGAAATTTCGCCCTATAATCATTGGCTCCGATTCGGGGTGGTTGATATTAGAGGGTATGATTGCTCGACCCTCTGCGACCTCTTTTCGCACAAACTCTGGAGTTATTTTCTCTGGAATATTGGCCCCAAAACTCTGCCCTGGGTGTTGTCTACGCAGCAACTCGCTTTTAATCGCTTCCAAGTTTTGATTTTCACGGATGGAGATGAACTCCATTTCAGGGGTGATGACTCCTTGTCGTGCATAGTGCATCTGAGTAACGCATTTGCCCTTCACGGCTT
>Ga0209137_1001520_pt1 | contig 21851 bp, 20 predicted proteins | sample SaaInl5LU_22_DNA_FD_184642 | JGI IMG/M metagenome (GOLD analysis project Ga0209137, IMG submission 184642) | Marine microbial communities from expanding oxygen minimum zones in the Saanich Inlet - ESP_105LU_22_DNA (SPAdes) (version 2) | ecosystem: Environmental > Aquatic > Marine > Intertidal...
TTTGCTGCGATAGCATCATCTGCAATAATTTCTTTACCAAAAGATTTATAGTTTAAAGCCATCTCTTCAGTCGTTTCAACAACCTCTGTTTTTTGCTCTTCTTTACAAGCCATAAAGCTTAAAACCATAGCCAACACTAGAATATAATTTTTCATTTTATTTATTTTGTAGTTAATAAATTTATATTTCTGCAAAGATAGTATTTTAAGATGAATTTTAGATTTCTTAACGCTTAAATTTGTACTTTTGCAAAATATAATGAAGCATTAATTTCATGGGAAAAATAACAAAAGAACAAATAGAAATCACTAAAGTAAACACCTCTAAAATCGAAAGTATAGATTTTAACAATCTTGCTTTTGGTCAAGTGTTTTCAGATCACATGTTAACATGCGATTATATTGATGGCAAATGGCAAATGCCAAAAATAGAGCCTTTTGCTCCTATTAGTTTAATGCCATCTGCAAAAATATTTCATTATGGTCAATCTATTTTTGAAGGTATGAAAGCTTACAAAGATAGTAATGATGATGTGTTTTTGTTTCGACCAATGGAAAATGTAAAACGTCTTAACATCTCTGCTAAACGTTTGGCTATTCCAGAAATTCCTGAAGATTATTTTATGGAAGGTTTAAAAGCGCTTCTTGACTTAGAGAAAGATTGGATTCCTACCAAAGAAGGAAGTTCTCTATACCTTAGACCTTTTGTTTTTGCTACTGGTGAAGGATTTCATGCCTCGCCTTCAAATGCCTATAAATTTATTTTGGCTTGTGCTCCTTCTGGTTCTTATTTTTCTGGAAAAGTAAAAGTTTTAATAGAAGAGACCTATTCTCGTTCTGCAAATGGTGGTGTTGGTTATGCAAAAGCTGGAGGTAATTATGCTGGGCAATTTTACCCAACACAATTGGCAAAAGACAAAGGCTACCAACAGGTAATTTGGACAGACGATACATCTCACGAATATATTGAAGAAGCTGGAGCTATGAATGTTTTTGTTCGTATTAACGACACCTTGTTAACCTCTCCAATTAGCGAGAGAATTCTTGATGGCGTAACAAGAAAGAGTATTCTAGATATCGCAAAAGCGGAAGGTATAAATATAGAAGTAAGAAAAGTAAAAGTAAGTGAACTTGTAGATGCTGCTAAAAATGGCAGTTTAAAAGAAATATTTGGAGCAGGAACAGCAGCAGTAATTTCTCCAATTTCTGGATTTGGGTTTAGAGGTGAAGATTACGAAATTCCTGAGATAGATAACGCTTATGCTACAAAACTTAAAAATAGAATTGTAAAAATACAAACGAATAAAACAGACGATCCTTTTGGTTGGAGAGTAAAGGTATAATATACGTTTGATAGATAGATAGATATAAAAATCAGCCAAAGGCTGATTTTTTTTATTTCTATTTATTCGAGTAATCACTGCAAAACAAACACTGATTATTGTTAGTCAAATACTACTTTTCAATTATCTCTTTAATATTTGGTTTAAAATAGTTTGGGCCTTTTAAAACCTTACCATCTTCTCTGTAAATGGGTTGCCCATCTTCTCCCAATTTACTCATGTTACTGCGTTGAATTTCGTTAAAGACTTCTTCAATTTTGTCTTGCATACCGTGCTCTATAATAGTACCACACAAAATATAAAGCATGTCGCCTAGAGCATCTGCAACCTCTACTAAATCATTATCATTTGCAGCTTCAAGGTATTCTTCATTTTCTTCTTTCATTAAATTATAGCGCAATGTATTTTTAGAATGCCCTAAATTTGCTTTTGGAGATTCTAAATGTCCAATTTTAAATGCTGTATGAAATGCTTTTACTGCTTCTATTTTATTTTTCATATGTTTTGTAATTGTAAATTGTATTATATATTCGTAAAGTTAAATTAATAATAATAAAACCAGGAATCTTTAATTGAAATCGTTTTTACTGCAAGTATTCATTATTTTTGTATAAAAATACTACTATGTTTAGTACAGGACAATTAATATTTGCCATTTGTTTTGCTATTGCCTTTATTACGGCTTTAGTATACACTTACAGAAAAGACTTAAAGTTGCATAGACAATACTATAAAGGCTCTATTTGGATTTTGATTGCTTTTATTAGTTTTATTGGGCTTATTGCAGCTATAAAATTTATTTTTAAGTAAAAATTTTAATCAACTGATTAAAACGTGTTATTATTTAAATTTTGTAAATTTGGATAGCTTCTACTTGATTTTATACTTATGAAAGCCTTAAAATATATTTTCTTTCTCATACTAATTGCTATTATAGCTTTAGCAATATACATTGCTGTCCAACCCAATACCTTTTCTGATAGCAGAACGCGAACAATTAATGCACCAACAGCTGTTATTTACAATAACGTAAATGATTACAAAAATTGGGCTTCATGGTCTTCTTGGGTAGAAAAAGATCCAGAAATAAAAATAACATTACCAAAATTAACAAAAGGAGAAGGTGCTAGTTATTCTTGGGAAGACAAGAATGGTTTTGGCAAAATGGAAACCATTGAAACCAATACCAATAAATCTATAAACCAAGTTATGCAAATTGGAGAGTACCCAAAATCTTATGTTTTATGGACATTTAAACCAAACAAAAACGGCTCTACAGATGTAACTTGGACAATTGAAGGCAAAGATTTACCATTCGATTTCAAAGCTTACAATATAGTTATGGGAGGAATGGAAAAACAAATTGGTCCAGATTACGAACGTAGTTTAGAGAAATTAGATAGTATTGTAATTTCAGATATGCAAAAATATAGTATTGTAGTAGACAAAGAAACAACACAACATAGTGGTGGTTTTTATATTTACAACACTGCAGCAACTTCGTTTGATGGATTTAAACCCAAAATGGCAGCAATGCTTCAAGAGGTTATGGCATATGCAACAAATAACAATATCACAATGGCTGGAGCACCTTTTATTTTATATCATAAATGGGATGAAGCAAATAATACCATTATGTTTTCTTGTTCTGTACCAACTACTGCGCGTGTTATAACTACAGGAGAATCTATTTTAACAGGACAACTAGAGCCTTTTAAGGCAGTAAAAACTACACTTAATGGTGATTACAATAATCTAAAAGAAGCCTGGGACAAAGCGATGAAGGCTATTGCAGATAGTGGATTAGAACAAGACGAAAATGGTGCATATATAGAATCTTATCTTAATTCTCCAATTAATACTCCCAATCCTGCAGATTTAAAAACAGAAATTTACATAGCAGTAAAATAAATATGAAAAACGTACTCCTTGTTTTTATTGGTGGAGGTTTTGGAAGTGTTTTACGCTACATCCTTAGTAAATGGCTAAACAATGCAGAAAACGGAATTCCTTACGGCACTTTTGCTGCCAACATTATAGGAAGTTTACTTATTGGTATTATTTTAGGTTTAGCTTTAAAGCACAATACGCTAACCCAAAGCCATACGTTGCTTTTAGCAACTGGTTTCTGTGGAGGCTTTACAACGTTTTCAACATTTGCATACGAGAACCAAATTTTTTTAAAAGCTGGTGATTTTACAAGTTTTGCTATCTATACAGTAGCAAGTTTTGTGGTTGGTTTTCTTGCTGTTTTCCTTGGGATTTTTATAGTAAAATAAAAATATACGACGTTCTACGTATAGTATAACTCTCAAATAATTAAGAATTTTGATTTTATTAATCATAAAAACTTAATTATCATGAAAAAATTTATTTTAGGTATTGCCTTACTTGTTGTAAGCTTTACAAATGCACAAAACACATTAATTGTAGATCGAAATGTTTTTATAGACGACTCGCCTTCACACGTCTATACAACATTTGCATCAGCAATTGCAGGAGCATCTAATGGAGATACAATTCTAATACAACCTTCAAGTGGTTCTTATGGAAACATAACCATAAACAAATCTGTTACTGTTCTGGGTATGGGTTATGCACCAGAACTTAATAATGGTGAATCAACAACTACTGGAAATATTATTGTGAGTGCCAGTAATGTTAAAATTTCAGGAATTAATGTTGCTGGTACGATTTCAGCAGGAAATAGTGTTACAGATTTGTTAGTAGAAGATAACTATATTTCAAATGGTGTTTACGCATCTTCTGGAGGTAATGCAGATATTACATTTAGAGGTAATGTTATTAGAAATCTAATAGTCTTAAATGCAACGCCTACTAATAGTACAAACATAACTATTACAAATAACCTTATTCAAAATTTAGCACAGAATGCACTACAATATTTTAATGATACCACAATTTTTAATAATAATGTAATAATTGGAGATCAAGCATTTTCAGCTTATGTTATATTTTTCGCACCAAATAATCTGGTATGTCAAAATAATATTTGGCTATTTACTAGTAACGCAATGACTCAAGTGGACCAAAATGGAGGAAACCCAATAATACACAACAATTCTTTAACCTACCATTATGGAACACCAACTATTACAGCTTTAAATGGCACAGGTAATTTAGATAATCAAAATCCATTTTTTGCAAATATTCCTGCAAACAATCCATATTGGGCTGCAGATAATGACTATAATTTAGGCGCAAGTTCTGCTGGAAATGATGCTGGAACAGATGGAAATGATGTTGGTATTTATAATGGCTATTACGATTTCGATATGAGAGGTTACCCAACAGAGTTACCATACTTAACCGAAATGACAATAAGTAATAATATGGTTCCAGCAGGTTCTAACTTAAATGTAAACTTAAAGGTAAACGCTAATAAAACTAACTAAAAACATCAAAATTATGAAAGCTTTATATACCTTTTTAATAGGCTGCTTTTGTGTTGGTGTAACGTTAGCTCAATCGGACATTTCTAGTTTAGAATATTTTTTTGATACAGATCCTGGCATTGGAAATGGAGTATCTATTGATATTGATCCAGATGTAGAATTGTTAAATCAAAACTTTAATATTCCAACTACTGGATTATCTCAAGGAACACATAGATTATTTATGAGAGTTATAAATGTAACTGGCTTAACAACTATTTACGCTTATAAGACCTTCAGGATTTACGATGTTCCAACAATAAATCTAGACGATATTGTTGAAGCCGAATATTATTTCAATACAGATCCTGGTTTGGGAAATGGGACTAATATAGATGTTGCAGATGTAGCTTCTTTAAATGAAACCTTTAGCATTCCAACCACAAGTTTACCTATTGGCACACATCGTCTGTTTTTACGTGTGAAAAATAGTAATAACCAATGGAGTATGTATGACTATAAAACCTTTAGAATCCAAGATGTGCCAGATACTAATTTAGTAGATATTACAGATCCTGAATACTATTTTAATACAGATCCTGGCATAGGTAATGGTACAAACATTGATGTTGCTGATGTGGATTTATTAAATGAAAATTTCAGTATTCCAATAACAAGCTTACCAATTGGTACACATCGCATGTTTTTACGTGTAAAAAACAGCAACAACAAATGGAGTATGTATGACTACAAAACATTTAGAGTTTCGGATGTACCAACAACAAATCTGTCAGATATTGTGGAAGCAGAATATTTTTTCAATACAGATCCTGGTTTGGGCAATGGCACAACTATAGATGTTGTTGATGTGGCCGCTTTAGATGAAAACTTTAGCATACCAACTAGTAGTTTACCAATTGGTACACACAGAATGTTTTTACGTGTAAAAAACAGTAATAACAAGTGGAGTATGTACGACCACAAAACCTTTAGAGTTTCAGATGTACCAACAACAAATCTATCAGATATTGTGGAAGCTGAGTATTATTTTAATACAGATCCTGGTTTGGGCAATGGAACAATTATAGATGTTGCTGATGTAGCTTCTTTAGATGAAAACTTTAGTATTCCAACCACAAGTTTACCTATTGGTACACATCGTATGTTTTTACGTGTTAAAAACAGTGATAATACTTGGAGCATGTATGATAATAAAACTTTTAGAGTATCAGATATTCCTATAACTAATTCAGCTTCTATAATAACTGCCGAATATTTTATAGATACCGATCCTGGTTTTGGGAATGCTTCAGCGCTTTCTGTTTCTGGAGATGATTTAAATGAAAACCTCATAAATTCCAACTCCTGGAAATATCGCTCAAGGTGACCATTATCTGCATATTCGTGTACAAAATGCAGATGGCACTTGGTCTTTATACGATAGAAAATTATTTGAAATTGACGGAACATTAGGTGTTAAAACAGAAACACTTTCTGAAGTTAACATTTATCCAATTCCTACTTCAGATTATATAAATATTAAAACACCTAATAACATTCAAATAAAAGCGATCACTCTAATAGATATTAATGGAAAAATAGTAATGCAATTACAAAATCAGTTTGAAAAAGTAAACATATCTAATCTACAACAAGGTATGTATTTATTGCAAATACAAACAGATATTGGAAAATTATCTAAACGTATTATTAAAAATTAAGTTAGTTTTTAGGGACTAAATAATTAAGGCGTCTAATACTCTTGTTAGGCGCTTTAATGTTTAGCATACACCTTAACACCAGCTTCAATTCTTAAATCTAAAGAATTCTCAAGAGGTACTACTGGACAAGAATATCTTGGATTGTAGGCGCAGTAAGGATTATAAGCTTCATTAAAATTTAAAACCATAGTGCTACCTTCTGGTAAACTAGTATCTAAATAGCGTCCACCACCATAACTGTCTTCGCCATTGGTTTCGTCTATAAAAGGTAGAAACAGATGGTCTTTAAAGCCTTCTTTTTTTACAAGTTCAATATCTTGGTAGATATTTAATTTACAAGCTTTGTTTTTTAGCACAAAAGTTAGTTCTCCATACTTAACATACATTGGTTTTCTTTCTGTAGTCGTAGGCATTTCGAAAGGTGCTTCGTTAGGAGTTCTTTTAAAATTTGCGGTAACTACGTAAGTAGAATCAAATTTAAAAAATTCTAGAGCACTAAATGTTTTTCTGTCTTTTTCTGTTAAAGGCGATGTTGCAGCATCTTTAAATTTAGCATTCTGTTCTTTTTGGTATGCTGTGTCTCCCAAAAGCGGTTTTTTATCTTGTGCACAACCTAAAACCATTGTAAACAGAAAAGAAAGTAACATGATTTTTCTCATAATAAAATTGACTTTTTTCTTTTCAAAAGTACAACTTAAATTTTTTTTGTTTAGTTTTGAGTTATCAAAAAAATAAAAATGAATCTAGTCATTACAAATTATAAGCAACACACCTCTTGTAGAAATACAATGTGGGCTTATTATATTATATGATGATTTAAATATCAATTTATACAATATTAAAAGTCCAACTCTGCAGTTGGACTTTTTTATTTGGCGATAATCACCATTAAATAACATACTTATTTAAAAACCAAGGTTTTTTATTAATTTGTTATTTAAAATAGATTTCGGTTACGCTCAGCATTAGCGATTCACTAACTTTTTATATAATAAAATGTGGTTCTGTATTTTATTTATGAGATCCCAAAATACGTTCGGAATAAGCGATTCATAAACATTTTATAAAAAAAGTGTAGTGCTCTCTTTACATGTTACGTCTATACTGTCCTCCTACTTCAAATAAAGAAGCAGTAATTTCTCCCAACGAGCATACTTTACAAACCTCCATTAAGGCTTCAAAAATGTTTTCGTTATTAATGGCCTTTTGTTGCAGTGCTTTCAACATGGCTTTAGTATCGTTTGCTTTATGAAGATTCTCTAAAGTTTTAATTTGAAATTGCTTTTCTTCTTCGGTTGCTCTAATCACTTCTTTAGGAATAACTGTTGGAGAACCTTTAGAACTTAAAAAGGTATTGACACCAATTATTGGAAAATCACCATTATGTTTTAAAGTTTCATAATACAAGCTTTCTTCCTGGATTTTAGAACGTTGATACATGGTTTCCATAGCACCTAAAACGCCTCCACGTTCTGTAATACGATCAAATTCTGTTAATACAGCATCTTCTACTAAATCTGTTAATTCTTCAATAATAAAAGAACCTTGAATTGGATTTTCGTTTTTAGCTAATCCTAATTCTTTATTTATAATTAACTGTATTGCCATAGCGCGACGTACAGATTCTTCTGTAGGTGTTGTAATCGCTTCATCGTAGGCATTGGTATGCAAAGAATTACAATTATCGTAAATAGCATACAAGGCTTGAAGTGTTGTACGAATATCGTTAAAATCGATTTCTTGAGCGTGTAAACTTCTACCTGAGGTTTGAATATGGTATTTCAACATTTGTGCTCTTGAATTTGCTCCATATTTATGCTTTAAAGCTTTAGACCATATTTTACGAGCCACACGACCAATTACAGAATATTCTGGATCGATACCATTAGAGAAAAAGAACGATAAGTTTGGTCCAAACTTATTAATATCCATGCCACGACTTAAATAGTATTCCACGTAAGTGAAACCATTAGATAAAGTTAAAGCTAATTGCGTAATTGGATTTGCTCCTGCTTCAGCAATATGGTATCCAGAAATTGAAACCGAATAAAAATTACGTACATTATTTTCTATAAAATATTCTTGCACGTCACCCATTAATCTTAAGGCAAATTCTGTAGAAAAAATACACGTGTTTTGCGCTTGATCTTCTTTTAAAATATCTGCTTGAACCGTTCCTCTAACTTGCGCGATAGTATTCTTTTTAATTTCGGCATACACATCTGCTGGTAAAACCTGATCACCTGTAACTCCTAAAAGCATTAAACCTAAACCATTATTTCCTTCTGGCAAATCGCCATTATAACTTGGTCTTTCTTTATTTTTATAGAGTTTCGCAATTTTAGCTTCTACTTCTTTTTCTAATCCGTTTTCTTTAATGTAGATTTCACATTGCTGGTCTATGGCAGCATTCATAAAAAAGCCTAACAACATAGGCGCAGGACCATTAATAGTCATACTTACAGAGGTCATTGCACTTGCTAAATCGAAACCAGAATATAGTTTTTTAGCATCGTCTAAACAGCAAATGGAAACGCCTGCATTTCCTATTTTTCCATAAATATCTGGTCGTAAATCTGGATCGTTACCGTAAAGTGTGACACTATCGAAAGCTGTAGACAAACGCTTAGCTGGCAATCCTGCACTTACGTAATGAAAACGTCTGTTAGTACGTTCTGGACCACCTTCTCCTGCAAACATTCTTGCAGGATCTTCTCCTGTTCTTTTAAAAGGATACAATCCTGAAGTGTACGGGAATTCTCCTGGCACGTTTTCTTGTAAACACCATCTTAAAATATCTCCCCAAGCTTGGTATTTTGGTAACGCTACTTTTGGAATATCAGTTTGTGATAAGGATTTTGTATGTGTTTCTATTTTAATTTCTTTATCTCTTACTTTAAAAGTATAGATTGGATTTTTATATTTATCTACTGTCTCTGCCCAACCCGTAATGACTTCCCAATTGTATGGATCTAAGTTTAATTTTACACGGTCGAATTCTGAAACTAACAATCTAACAAAATCCTTGTTTTCAACATTAGCTTTAACAGTGTCTGATGCAATTCCAGCTTTATCTAATTCTGGAGTTGCATCTAAAACAGATTCTATTGTTTTATAGATTCCGTATAATTTTTGAGCGACCTCTACTTGAGTTGATGCCGTTTTATCGTATGAACGATTGCTTTCGGCAATTTCAGAAAGGTAACGTGTTCTGTTAGGTGGAATAACAAAAATCTTTTCACTCATTTCTGCAGAAATTTCGAAAGTAGATTTTAAATCGCTGTCTGCTTTCTCAACTAATTTATCCATAATTGCTTTGTAGAGCGTATTCATTCCTGGATCGTTAAATTGAGAGGCTATTGTACCATAAACTGGTAATTGATCTTGTGGTATATCCCAAAGGTTATTGTTACGCATGTATTGCTTTTTTACATCGCGTAAAGCATCTAGCGAGCCTCGTTTATCGAACTTATTAATTGCTACTAAATCTGCAAAATCTAGCATGTCTATTTTTTCTAACTGTGTTGCTGCACCAAATTCTGGAGTCATAACATATAAAGCAACATCACTGTGCTCTATAATTTCTGTATCACTTTGTCCTATTCCTGAAGTTTCCAGAATTATTAAATCGTATTCCGCAGCTTTTAAAACCTCAACAGCTTCATTTACATATTTTGATAATGCTAAATTACTTTGGCGTGTTGCTAGACTTCGCATGTAAACTCGTGGCGAGTTTATGGCATTCATACGTATTCTATCTCCCAAAAGTGCGCCACCTGTTTTACGTTTTGATGGATCTACAGACACTAAGCCTATGGTTTTTTCTGGGAAATCTATTAAAAACCTGCGAACCAGCTCATCTACTAAAGACGATTTTCCTGCACCTCCAGTTCCTGTGATACCTAAAACTGGTGTTCTAGAAGTTGCATTTTTTAAATGAATAGCTTGTAAAGCTTCTTTTGCTACTTCTGGAAAGTTTTCGGCTGAAGAAATAACTCTCGCTATCGCTTTTGCATTTTTTGTAGGAAGCAGTTCTACTTCGTTACTTAATTGATCTCCAATAGCAAAATCTGATTGCTCGACTAAATCGTTAATCATGCCTTGCAAACCCATTTCACGACCATCGTCTGGCGAGTAAATTCGTGAAATACCATAATCCATTAACTCTTTTATTTCCGAAGGTAAAATAACACCTCCTCCACCACCGAAGATTTTAATATGTCCTGCTCCACGTTCTTTAAGCAAATCGTGCATGTATTTAAAATACTCGTTGTGGCCACCTTGATAAGAAGTTAAACAAATAGCGTTTGCATCTTCTTGTATTGCTGTATTTACAACTTCGTCTACACTTCTGTCATGACCTAAGTGGATGACCTCGACTCCAGTAGATTGTATAATACGACGCATAATATTTATAGATGCATCATGACCATCGAACAATGCTGCTGCTGTTACTATTCTAACTTTATATTTTGGCTTGTAAGGTGTTGCTTGTATCATTCGGAAAATATATTCGGTTTTGAGGTTGCAATTTACGGAATATTCAAAAAAAATCACGAATTTTTAATTATTGTTTAACGCTTGCGAAAGTGATGGAGGCATTGTTGAAGCTCCTCACAGAGAGCGACTGCCGAGAGCACGGTTTTTTGTTAAAATTGTGAAGCTTGCGAAACGATTTTAACAAAGTATTTGCCCAAATAATACTACCTTTACTATCTAAAACATATACAATGAAAAGATTTATAGCTTTATTTTTAATATTTAATTTAACGGCTTGTGCAGAATTGCAACAAGTTGTAAACCAATTACCACAAGGAAATGGTGGTGTTTCGGCTTTAGATATTGGTAATGGATTGAGACAGGCTTTAGATTTTGGTATTGATAAACAAGTAAGTAAATTAACACAAAAAGATGGTTTCTACAATAACCAATTGGTTAAAATTTTACTTCCTGAAGAGTTGCAAAAAGTAGATAAAGCTCTTAGAGATATAGGTTTGGGAAGTTTGGCAGACGATGGTATAAAAGTATTAAATCGTGCTGCTGAAGATGCTGTTAGCCAAGCTACACCAATATTTGTAGATGCTGTAAAAGGCATTACTTTTAATGATGCTAAAAATATTTTATTGGGTAATAAAGATGCTGCTACACAATACTTGAGTGGCAAAACAGAAAGTGCACTTTATGCTAAATTTAATCCTGTTATTAAAGATAGTTTTGCAAAAGTTGGTGCAGACCAGATTTGGGCAAACTTAATTAATAAGTACAATGCCTTACCTTTTACTAGTAATGTAAACCCAGATTTAACAGATTATGTGACTACAGAAGCTTTAAAAGGTGTCTATAAAATGATTGCTGTAGAGGAGTTAGAAATTAGAGAGAAAGTAAGTTCAAGAACCACTGGTTTACTTCAAAAAGTTTTTGCTCTACAAGATTAAGCTAAATATTTAATGCTGTAAGTTATTTATCTCAGCCAACAAAAAATACATATAAAAGCCTTCGAGTTATAACATTCAAAGGCTTTTTTCTTGTTTAAGAGTTACCTTTTAGACTTAACTTGCTAATTACCAATAATTAATGTAAATTTAGTTCGGCAATTTTAAAATTAACCATGAGCAAAAATCATTTACTAAAGTCTCACCAAGAGAAATTAAACAATCGTTATTTAATTTTAATAGAACAGGCTTATAATTTAAGACAAACAGATCATGCGCTTAGTGACGATTCTGAATTTAAAGCGATGAAGGTTTTACATAAAATAAATAAGATTAAGTTTTTATCTCGAGAGCAGTCACAGCCTGTTTCTTAATGTTTTAAAATAATCGAAGGCTTTTACTAGTCTTGATCCATACCACGAAAAATATTCTCCATTTACAAATATCGTTTTTGCATGATGAGACACTCGACCTATCTCAAACGCATGCTCATCTTTAAACGGATAAGGTTCACTAGATAACAACACTAATTCTGGATCGCCTTGTGCTCTTATTTTATTTAATTCTACTTCTGGATAACGCTCTAGGTTTTTATAAATGTTTTCGAATTTATTTAACTCTAAAAGATGATTTATAAATGTGCCATTTCCAACTGCCATCCAAGGTTTTCGCCATATAAAATAAGCTGCTTTTAAAGTCGGCTTGTCTTTTATAAAGGCTTTAAAATCTATTAAATTATAATTTATTTTATCTGAAATTTTAGTTGCGTTTGTTCTCTTATTAAAGATTTCACCATATTGATTTATTAACTCTAGACAGTCTTCTATTGTTACAATATCTGAAACATGCGTTGCGCATATCGCTTGGCAAGCGGCAACTATTTCCTTGGTGTTTTCTTCTTTATTGCAAAGAATAATATCTGGATTTAAGGCTTTTATTTTTTCAATCTTTATGTTCTTTGTGCCACCAACTATATCTTTGGTGCTTTTAAAATGAAATGGATGTACGCAAAATTTGGTGATACCTATTATGGAATCTTCTAAACCTAAATCGTAAAGTAATTCGGTTTGAGAAGGCACTAAACTTACAATTCTTTTTGGAGCTGTATTAATGATTAATGTTCTACCTATTTGGTCTTTTAATTGCATTTATGAGATTCCTTAGTCAATTTCACAACAATGACATTACACTTTTAAAATAGCTTCCATTTGTTGTTGTAACTCTTTCGCTTTATTTGCTGCAGCTTGAGCAAAATCATCTTGATTTGAAGCGTAAATAATACCTCTTGAAGAGTTAATAAGTAAACCAACAGTATCGCTCATCCCATATTTGCATACGTCTTGTAGGTTTCCACCTTGAGCACCAACTCCAGGAACTAACAAGAAACTGTTTGGAATTATTTTTCTTATGTCTGCAAAATACTCTGCTTTTGTTGCACCAACAACGTACATTAAATTTTCAGAGTTTTCCCAGTTTTTGGAAGTCTCTAAAACCTGCTTGTATAATTCTTTGTCGTCAACTTTTTTTGTTTGAAAATCGAAAGCGCCTTCATTAGAAGTTAATGCTAGCATTATAGTATGCTTATCTTTAAAAGCAAGAAATGGTTCTACAGAATCTTTTCCCATATATGGAGCAACTGTAACACTATCGAACGCTAAATCTTCGAAAAAAGCTTTAGCATACATGGTACTTGTATTGCCAATATCGCCTCGTTTTGCATCTGCAATGGTAAAAATCTCGGGATGTTTTTTATTTAAATACTGAATTGTTTTTTCTAAAGATTTCCATCCTTTAATTCCGTAGGCTTCGTAAAATGCTGTGTTTGGTTTGTAGGCTACACATAAATGATGCGTAGCATCGATAATAGCTTTATTAAAAGCGAAAATTGGGTCTTCTAATTCTAATAAATGTTTGGGTATTTTATTTAAATCGACATCTAATCCAATACACAGAAAAGAGTTCTTTTTTTTTATTTGCGCTGTTAGTTCTTGTGTTGTCATTTACTTAAAATATAGATTCTGTATTTAGCACAGAATGACAAATAATTTCAATTTATGTTATAAAAAAAGCCTCAATAAGAGGCTTTTTTTTTATATAGTATCACTATTCGCCTTTAACTTTTCAGTATTATCAGCGAGTTGTAATTCGTCTATTATTTTTTGAATATCACCATTTACAATGTTTTGTAAATCGTATAGTGTTAATCCTATTCTATGGTCTGTTACACGACCTTGCGAATAGTTATACGTTCTAATTTTAGCACTTCTATCTCCAGAAGTTACCATTGTACCTCTTAAAGCAGCATCTTCTTCATTTTTCTTCGCTAGCTCTAAATCGTATAAACGCGAACGCAATACTTTAAAGGCTTTTTCTTTATTTTTATGTTGCGATTTTTGATCTTGACATTGTGCCACTAATCCTGTTGGAATGTGTGTTAAACGCACAGCAGAATACGTTGTGTTTACCGATTGTCCTCCTGGTCCTGATGAACAGAAAAAATCGACTCTTACTTCTTTTGGGTTAATTTCTACATCAAACTCTTCGGCTTCAGGAAATACCATAACAGTTGCAGCACTAGTATGCACACGACCTTGAGTTTCTGTTTGTGGTACACGTTGTACGCGGTGTACTCCTGCTTCAAATTTTAATGTACCATAAACATCGTCTCCTGATACTTCAAACTGAATTTCTTTAAAACCTCCATTTGTACCTTCACTATAATCTACAGTGTCTACTTTCCAGCCTCTACCTTCGCAATATTTAGTATACATCCTAAATAAATCTCCAGCAAAAATACTAGCTTCGTCTCCTCCTGTTCCTGCACGTAATTCTACTACTGCATTTTTGGCATCTGTAGGATCTTTAGGTATTAATAATACTTTTATTTCTTCGTCTAAAAGTAGAATGCCTTCTTTTGCTTCATCATATTGCATTTTAGCCATCTCTACCATTTCTGGATCACTTCCATCAGCAATTATCGCCTCAGCTTCAGCTAAATTATTGGTAAGCTCTAAGTATTGTTCACGTTTATCCATTAACAAACGTAAATCTTTATATTCTCTATTTAGCTCAACGTAACGCTTTTGATCTGAAATAATATCTGGTTGAATGATTAAATCACTAACCTCATCAAATCGCTGTTTTACTATTTGTAATTTCTCTAACATCTATCTCTAAAAATTGTGACACAAAAATACGATAATTTATGAATTAGCAATGGTTTATAATGTGTTTCAGTCTTTGAAAAATATTAAATAAAAATTTACGTTATAAACAATATGCTAAACAGATTTCGCGCTATACTGTTCTACTATAAACCAATTTCTATTTGGTCTTTTATTGTTACACTATTAATTACAATTTATAGTCCTGAAATTATTAGCGCTTTATTAACAAAACTATTTTTAACGGCTTTATTTTGGCTCATGATTAACGATAGAAGTATTAGGAAAAAGCTAAAATTCTATAAAATGGTTGGATTTTCTAATTTAAAATTAGTGACCATGCTATACATAATAGATTGCTTTGTAACCTGTAGTTTCCTATTACTAATAAAAGGTTTTATTTAATAATTAAAAACACCAAACTCACTATCTATAGTTAGCCTTTTATCTTCTGAAGTTTCTACTCTTCCAACTATTTGAGCATTTATATTAAAAGATTTAGATATAGAAATAATATCTTCTGCAATTTCTGAAGCGACATACAATTCCATTCTATGTCCACAATTAAATACCTGATACATTTCTTTCCAGTCTGTTTTAGATTGCTCTTGTATTAATTTGAATAAAGGCGGAATTGGAAATAAATTATCTTTTATAATGTGTAAATTATCTATAAAATGAAGAATTTTGGTTTGGGCTCCTCCAGAGCAATGCACCATTCCATGTATGGCATCTGAATTAAACTTTGATAAAATTTCTCTTATAATTGGCGCATAAGTTCTTGTAGGTGACAACACTAACTTTCCTGCATCTATAGGACTATTTTCTACAGCATCTGTTAATTTTACTTGTCCGGAATAGACTAATTCTTCTGGTACTGCAGCATCAAAACTCTCAGGATACTTTTTAGCTAAATAATTATTAAAGACATCGTGTCGCGCAGAAGTTAAACCATTACTTCCCATACCTCCATTATAGTCTTTCTCGTAAGTGGCTTGACCAAAACTTTCTAAACCAACTATAACGTCGCCTGCTTTTATGTTTGCATTGTCAATAACGTCACTTCGCTTCATTCTTGCTGTAACTGTAGAGTCTACTATAATAGTACGTACTAGATCGCCAACATCTGCAGTTTCTCCTCCTGTAGAATGAATGGTCACTCCAAAAGTTTTTAAATCTTCAATAAGTTCTTCTGTTCCATTAATTATTGCAGAGAGTACTTCTCCAGTAATTAGATTTTTATTTCTTCCAATAGTAGAAGACAACATAATATTATCTGTTGCTCCAACACATAGCAGGTCGTCGATATTCATAATTAAAGCATCTTGAGCGATGCCTTTCCATACTGAAATGTCTCCTGTTTCTTTCCAGTACATGTAAGCTAAAGCACTTTTTGTTCCTGCACCATCTGCATGCATAATTAAACAATAATCGTCGTCATTAGTTAAATAATCTGGTACTATTTTACAAAATGCTTTTGGAAACAAGCCTTTGTCTATATTTTTTATAGCATTATGTACATCTTCTTTAGATGCTGAAACACCTCTTTGACTATAACGTTTACTTATTTCCGAACTCATAATAATATATTAAAACACAAAGATAGTTTTATTAGTAGTTATACCAAATGAACTTTAAAATAACCCAATAGACAAGTTGTTATTTAGTAAAAAGCAATTCTCTATATTTAGTTAGTGGCCAAAGCTCATCGTCTACCAATAATTCTAGTTTATCACAATGGTATCTAATATCAGTAAATAATGGTTTTACTTGATCACAGTACGAAAGCGCTCTTTTCTCTGAATCTTTATCTTTATTTGCTTTTTTACGCGCTTCTGTCATTTTAGTAACATTAGAGTTTATAGATTCTATATGCAAAGAGATTTCTTCAATTAAGTTTAGTTGCTCTTTAGCAAGCTTTTTAAAATCATTTCCATAGATTTCTTTAAGACCTTTAACATTCTTAATTAGTATATTTTGATACTTTACAGCAGTAGGCACAATATGGTTACGTGCTATATCTCCTAAAACTCGGCTTTCTATTTGTATTCGAAGTACATATTCTTCTACTTCAATTTCATAACGTGCTTCAGACTCTACTTTATTCATCACGCCTAAATTATTAAAAAGCTCTAATGTTTTATTTGACACCTTAGCCTTTAGTGCTTCTGGAGTAGTTTTATGATTACTTAAACCTCTTTTCTTCGCCTCTTTCTCCCAAGCTTCTCCATAGCCATTGCCTTCAAACAAAATAGTTTTAGATTTTTTAATATATTCTCTTAAAACATTAAAAATGGCATCATCTTTTTTCATGTCCTTTTTTTCAATTAAAGCATCTACCTCTGCTTTAAAATCTATTAACTGCTTGGCAACAATACTATTTAAAACAGTCATTGGGTTTGCACAATTTGCTGTAGATCCAACGGCTCTAAACTCAAATTTATTTCCTGTAAAAGCAAAAGGAGAGGTTCTGTTTCTGTCTGTATTATCTAACAATACATCAGGAATTTTACCTACCACGTTTAACTTAAGGTCTGTTTTTTCTTCTGGAGACAGTTTACCAGTTGTTACATTCTCTAATTCATTTAAAGTTCGCGTTAAATGCTCTCCTATAAATACTGAAATAATAGCAGGTGGCGCCTCATTAGCACCTAAACGATGATCGTTACTCGCTGAGGCTATTGCTGCACGAAGCAACTCTTCATATTCATGAACAGCTTTTATTGTATTGATAAAAAAGGTTAAAAATTGAAGATTACTCATTGGTGTTTTACCTGGCCCTAACAAATTAACTCCTGTATCTGTACTTAAACTCCAATTGTTGTGTTTACCAGAACCGTTAACTCCTGCAAATGGTTTTTCATGAAATAAAACTTTAAAGTTATGTCTATCTGAAATTTTCTCCATAACATCCATTAATAAGGAGTTATGGTCTACCGCCAGATTAGCTTCGTCATAAATAGGTGCTAATTCAAATTGGTTTGGTGCCACTTCATTATGCCTAGTTTTAACTGGTATACCTAACAACATGCACTCTGTTTCTAAATCTCGCATGTAAGCCATAGCTCGATTAGGAATAGTACCAAAATAATGGTCATCTAATTGTTGCCCTTTTGCTGGAGAATGCCCTAATAAAGTACGTCCTGTTTGTACAATGTCTGGTCTAGACATGGCTAAGTCGCGATCTATCAAAAAATATTCTTGCTCCCAACCTAAAGACGCATTGACTTTCTTTACATTCTTGTCAAAATATTTACAGACTGCAACTGCAGCACTATCTACTGCTTGCAAAGCTCTTAATAATGGCGTTTTATAATCTAAAGCCTCACCAGTATAACTAACAAATACTGTTGGTATACATAAAGTAGTACCATATATAAAGGCTGGTGAAGTTGGATCCCAAGCAGTATAACCTCTTGCTTCAAAAGTATTTCTAATGCCTCCATTAGGAAAACTAGAAGCATCTGGTTCTTGTTGCACTAATTGTCCTCCTCCAAATTTTTCAATTGCTAATCCACCACCAATGGTTTCAAAAAAAGCATCATGTTTTTCTGCAGTTGCGCCTGTTAATGGCTGAAACCAATGCGTGTAATGTGTAGCTCCTTTTGAGATTGCCCACTCTTTCATTCCAGTAGAAATGTGATCTGCAACTATTCTATCTATCTTTTTTCCTAGCTGAATAGCATCCGTAACGCTACCAAATGCCTCTTTTGTTAAATATTGACGCATAGTAGACTCATTAAATACGTTTTTACCAAAAATTTCAGAACGACGTAGTTTTTCTTCTATAATTACTGGCTTGTGTTTTAAGGACTCTTTAATAGCATGAAATCTTAACGTTGACATATCTTATATTTTAAAAAATTATTTTACGAATTTACAAATATTTAAATCTTAAATCTATTAAACCCTAAAAAAAATAGGGTTATTAACACACTATTAATAAAAAAAATATTTTGACCCTCATTTTTTTATAGGTGAAATTAATTTTATTTTATATTTGCGTAAATTTTAATTAAAAACGATTTTTTATCATGACTAAATCTAAACTAGAATACATTTGGTTGGATGGCTATAAGCCAACACAAAACATGAGAAGCAAAACTAAAGTTGAAAACAACTTTAGTGGTAAATTAGAAGATTGTCCAATTTGGTCTTTTGATGGTTCTTCAACAAAACAAGCCTCAGGAGGAGCTTCTGACTGCCTATTAAAACCAGTTGCAATATACCCAGATCCAGCAAGAGAGAATGGATATTTAGTGATGACCGAAGTTTTAAACGCAGACGGAACACCACATGTTTCTAATGGAAGAGCAACTATAGATGATGATGATAATGATTTTTGGTTTGGTTTTGAACAAGAATATTTTATCATGGATAAAGATACTCAATTACCATTAGGATTCCCTATTGGTGGTTATCCAGGCCCACAAGGCATGTACTATTGCTCTGTTGGAGGAAGACATACACATGGTAGAAATTTTGTTGAAGAGCATGCAGATTTATGTATTGCAGCAGGATTAAACTTCGAAGGTATAAACCAAGAGGTAGCTTCTGGACAATGGGAATACCAATTATTTGCGCAAGGCGCTAAAAAAGCTGGTGATGAAATCTGGATTTCGCGCTACTTATTAGATCGACTAACGGAGCAATATGGATACTACATTGAGTACCATCCAAAACCTGTAAAAGGAGATTGGAATGGTTCTGGTATGCATGCTAACTTCTCAAATTCTGTATTAAGAACTTGTGGTTCTAAAGAAACTTACGAGAAAATATGCGAAGCTTTTAGACCAGTAGTTAAAGAACATATGGCTGTTTATGGAGAATATAATGATGAGCGTTTAACTGGTTTACACGAAACAGCACACGTAGATGATTTCTCTTATGGTGTTTCAGACAGAGGCGCATCAATACGTATCCCAATCATTACAGTAGAGAAAGGCTGGAAAGGCTGGCTAGAAGATCGCAGACCAGCTTCAAATGGTGATCCTTATAAAATTGCAGGACGAATTATTAAAACAGTAAAATCTGCTAATATTAGTTAAACAATTAATTAAGTTACACACACAAAAAGCGTTTGAAAATTTTCAAACGCTTTTTTTAAACTTTTATTTAAAAGATTATAACTGAAATCCTAATGTTAAGGTAATATTAGAATTATTAGTATCAATTGCTACTGCATCAGTTAAACCTGTACTATATAATTGGTGATTTCTAGATTGGTTAAAGGCATCGTAAGTTAAATCTAATTTAGTGTTACCAAAACTGTAACCTAAACCAAGAGAATAACCTTTTAAATCGCCCAAAGTTTCACCATCTTTATAAGGACTTTCCTCAAAACGATAACCACCTCTAAAGCTAAATTGATTAACCTTATACTCACCACCTATTTTATAAGTAGCTGCTGCTGTTAACACATCAGATATTATATTATTTTGAGCTCTAAAGTAAGCATCAGATGTTGGTTTAAATTTTGTTCTACTGTAATCTCTTCTTGAATAATCAAAGCTTAGTAATCCCTTTTTTCCAAAAACACAAGCAATACTACCAGTTATTCTTCCTGGTGTTTGTAAATTATAATCAGGAAATAAATTAATTATTTGTGGATTTACAATTTGTAATACATTTTCTCCACCATCTTCTCTTATAGTTTCAACAAACTGTGAAGTTTCTTCTGTAATTGTCATCCAGGTTGGAGAATCATAAGTAAATCCTACTCTAAAAGCGTCTGACAACTTATAAATTGTTCCTAACTGAAATGAAAAACCAGAACCTGTTGTTGTAATATTATTCTCAAAACCTACTTGATTTACAATAGAACCAGTATTATTATTCCTTTCATACAGGAAAGTGGAACGCTTATAATTAACAAAATGAGAGTTTAAATTTAATCCTAAATATAAATCATCCCCATATTGTGCTCCAACATTAAATGCTATTTTTCCGTTATAACCAGTTGCCACATAACTATAATCTTGATCAAAATTTCCCGATGCTATATTTGAAGTATAACTAGTATTATCGTCATCAAAACTGCCTGGTTCTAGAATAAAAGAGTCATAACCTAAATAAGCTTGTTGGTGAACATAACCATAGGCATTTCCTATCCCAGCGTATGCATCAGAACTATTTTCTCCAGGCAAAGCTGATATTTGATCTAGTCTTAATCCTTGAGCATTATTTAAGAAATACTGATCTATTGATGTTGTATTAACACCTCTTGATTGCCAAGCATCATCATAATTCTTAGTATTATCATAAGCAACACTTAACGCGAATTTTTTCCAGGAAGAATTTTCATTTCTATTTCTAAAAACAAAAACTCCTCCTGCTTGATTTAAAGATAGATTAGAATCTGATGAGGAATTTATTCCTCCATAGTAGGAAGTTTCATTATCTACATCATTATTGTTTAATGAAATTGAAGCAAAACTATTAGTAAAAATAGCAGATCCTGCAGGATTAATACTAATTGCGCTCAAATCTCCTCCAAGCACACCAAATGCTCCACTAAGTGCTCTATATCGAGCAGAACCAATAACTTCTCCATTACTATATCTTAAAGCATCATTTACATCTTGAGCATTAATTGTAAAAGTGGATATAATACCTACGAACAAAATTATTATTTTTCTCATATCTATTCTTTTTCTATTTTTTAAATTTTCATCTAACCTCTTCTTCTTCCTCCTGATGAAGACCTAGACGAACCAAAAGATGACCTAGAGCTTCTTGTTGATGATGCTCTTGGAGCAGATGTTCTCGTTCTTGGCGTAGTTGACCTTGCTCTTGGC
>Ga0209137_1001521_pt1 | contig 21850 bp, 32 predicted proteins | sample SaaInl5LU_22_DNA_FD_184642 | JGI IMG/M metagenome (GOLD analysis project Ga0209137, IMG submission 184642) | Marine microbial communities from expanding oxygen minimum zones in the Saanich Inlet - ESP_105LU_22_DNA (SPAdes) (version 2) | ecosystem: Environmental > Aquatic > Marine > Intertidal...
CCAATCTTTAGTTCTGCGGCGTTCATTGTTGTCCTTTCTTGGTTACTAGAAACGGCACTCCAGACCCTCTGGATTGCCTACTAAACACATGCTGGCCGTCAACCAGTCCACGCTTAGCATTTCCCATCCTATCAAGCACTTGACTCTTTAGTGCAAGCGCCTCTGCTTTTGCGGCGTTTTCTTTTTCCATGGCGGCTAGGCATTGAGCACCTAGGTCACCAAGTTCTGATTCTCTGTCCTGGATGTTTGGGTTGATTCGCCTCACCGTTTCATAGGTGCTAGTGGAGCCATCCCAGTCTGGGGCCTGGTCAAACTTCACGGCCATCAGGAAGCGCTCTACCAGGTGAATGTCAGCCTGTTGCTGAAAGTGCTCAGCCTCAATCAGGAACTCACGGTAGTCAGAGCCACCAATCAACACGGCCACATAGGCTTGCTGAATTCCCAGGCAGGACAAATACCACTGGACCTGTGTGAGGTAATACAGTGGCACACCTTTTTCCCAGTCATCTGGAAAGCGGGCTGTCTTGATTTCAATGACAGACAGGTTGCCGTGCTCATCCATGGCGATTCCGTCAGGGTTAGCAATCTGGTAAGGCCTCTGTCTGTTCTGCCAGGTTCCCACTGTGTCTAGGACCTCTAGCTCTGGGTGACTGTCCTTGAACTTTTCCATCACCACGGACTCCAGGCGGCGGCCCCATTCCATGGCTGGTGAGTCAGGAATGTCACTGTCAATCTTGCCTGTGTATTTGGCCCAGGCGGTATAGGCACTCTCCCACTTATTCAAGCCAGCGATAGTTCCAACTAAGGAACCACCAATGCCCTGGTTGCGTAGGTCATGCCATTCCTTGGAACCACTCTCAAAGGTTCCTAGGTGGGTTGCATCTTCAATTTGCTCTAATGGATTCATGTGTGTCATAATCTGACCCTACAACATTGAAAGGACATTGACAAATGATGTATCAAAGGGAAGATGGAATCTGGGAGATTGAGTGCTCAGACTGCCAGATGAGATTGACAGAGGTAATAACTGGACCGCTACCAGTCAACGGACCCGCCGCAAACAGAACAGCGGCACTAGCGGGCTGGGTCACCCTGGCAGATGCCAACATGTGTGCGGGGTGTGTAAGTGTTTATTAGTCCAAAGGCCAAAAGACTGTGGGACAGTCTAAATGAAGCTATTGCTGAGCTCCCCCAGGAAGTCTCATGCAGAGAGTCAGACCCTGATGCCTGGTTCCCTGATGAGGATGACCACATGAAAAACGGTAAGACTAGCTATGTCCATGTGAAGAAAATGTGTGCTGTTTGCCCAGTCAAAAATCTCTGCCTGGAATACGCTCTGACAAATAATGAGCGCTACGGACTTTGGGGAGGCATGTCACCTGAGGACAGAAAGAATCTAGTTAGGACTCAGCGGCGGCATAGAAAACAGGCATAAAAAAAAGACCCCCCAGCGTTAGCCAGGGGGTATCTTTTTGTTTAGGTTACTTGGATTTGGTCACAATGCTAGTGAGGACTGAGAGCAATCCAGCGCCCAGGGAGATGCTTGCCAGGGATGCCCAGTCAATAGTGAATAGGCCAACTGACCCACCACCTAGAGTGGCAATGGCTGTTTGAGCAACCGTCTTGATTGCCCTTTCACCCGCATAATTTTTCCAGAACTCAAGGCTCAATACTGTCATTAGTTTCCAATCTGTTTTTCTTTACATCTTCATAGGTTGCGGTGGCTGTGTAAGCCGTCACAATGATGGTCAATAGGGCAATGCCACCAGTGACCAGGTTGTTGCTCACTCCAGTATCCCAGAAAAAGGTGATGGCCCCAAACACAATCATGGTCACGGCCAGCCTGTAAGCGCCATAAATTAGCCGCCGCCTGAACTTCCAGTTGTCTGAGCGGGTCTTTGATTCCCCGCCTAGAAAGAAAGCCCCATCAATGAGGGACTTGCCTAGGGCCTTGAGGTTCATTTCTTGATGGTGAGCTTTTGACCAACACGGATAATGTTGGCGTTCTTTAGCCCACTCCACTCAGCTATCTCTTTGACCGTCACGCCGTATTTGCGAGAGATTGCCCACACAGTGTCTCCACGCTTGACTGTGTAGGTTTTTACCTCTGGCGGCTGTGGTGGCTTTACAGGGGCAACTGAGGGCTTCTCAGGGGTGTCTGTGGCCAGGTGTTCCATTGGGTCTGTGAACTGTCCCTTGACACGGACCTCCCAGTGACAATGAGCGCCTGTGACATTACCTGTTGCACCGATTCTGCCTAGTGCATCACCCTGGTCAACTGTCTGACCCTCTTTCACCTTGAAGCTCTTTGACTTCATGTGGGCCAGGATGTGCTCATGTCCACTGTCACCAGTCATCTTGACATAGTAGCCATACCCGCCACCAGGTGCTGTTGATTTGCGGGCGGCTGTGATGCGGCCACCCTCTGGTGCGTAGATAGTTTGGTCACCGTTGCTAATCAGGTCAACGCCATTGTGGTTTGAGTGCTTCCCGCTAATGGGGTGAACCCTTGGCCCAAATGGTGATGTGATTTTCCATGTGCCCTTGAGTGGGTGCTTCATCTATCCTCCAATAGTGGTGGTGATTAGTCCAACAACAACAGCCGTTGCGGCGGCTGATGCCAGTGCTGTAATCCACGCTGTCTGCCAGCGGGCCTTTTCCAGTTCACGGATTCTTTCCTCATGGTCAGCAACCACCTTGATGGTGGCCTTGACCTCTGCCATGTCCTGAACCAAAGCCCAAAGTAGCTGTGACTGTGTGCTCTTTTGTGTGACTTGCTCAGTCACTATGCACCCGTGATGGCGGCGATTTCCTCAGCGGATAGACCTAGTGCGGCAAGCTTTTTATTAGCTGACTGCTTTGCTAGTTCCTTGGCGGATTCCTCAGACTCACGTTGAGCTTGCTGTTCTGCAAATTGAGCCATTGAGGTTTCATGCTCAGCGATTTCATCAGGTGTCATAGCAATCTCTGTGACTTCTTTGGTTTCACAATCAACAATTATTTTCTTCAATACTTTTGACATGTTTTCCTAACTTATTACCCAAACATCTAGTTTGGTTCCAGCTTTAAATGTAGCATTATAAATTTGAATTGAATTTACACCAGTCCCTAGATTAAAAGTGCCCCCAGACATTGAAGCAGAGGTGTTACCAAACCTTGCGCTTGCGCCTTGGCTGATTGCGTTCACATAACGTAAAGCACCAGATGCCTGAACTGTTGAGTAGCTGGGTATGTCAATTTGATACCCACCACCGTTTTGCCAGATGTATCCAAAAGCCATAAGCCCACTTTGCCCTGAATTGTAACCCTGACCATAAACCGTGCTATAAGTGGCATTGACACCATTTAGTTTTAATCTGGGCGTTGCTAAAACAGACGTAGTAGTTCCAGAAAAAGCGATTCTAAGACTCTTGCCAGTTTGAGGAATGTTTGACACTGTAAGTGTAGATGCGTTTCCTGTAAGCGTGACACCGCCAACCCATAACATGCCCATTATAAAACTCCCCACAATCTAATTGTTGAACCGCCAAGAAAAACATAGCTCGCATTATTAATAATAAACTGAATTGATGTAATTGATGCAACGTCAAAGGCTATTGAACCATAATGATTTATGCCAGCAAGTAGTGAGTCTGTGTGACATGCCAGCCCCATACCAAATGGTCTCCGAGAGCTTTGAGTGTAATCAAGAAACTCTATAAAGCCAGCTAAAGGCGCTTGATTGCTGGATTGATTTTTTTCACCGCCAAAAAAGTTGGTTTTATCGCCGTAAACATAAACATTGCCCTCAATTCTGCCGAAAGACCTAGTGCGATAGTCGGTGCTGCCAGTTTGATTGTTTAGACGAAATTGCAATTGCAACATGTTTTCATTGCCAGCAACCTTATAGTCCATGTAAAGATTTTTGTAGGTTTGAGGAATGTTAGTAAATGAGCCAGAAGTCCAGCTAGTTGTCGGAGTAAATTCTGCAATTAGTTCCATAGCCATTAGTTTGCTCCCCTAACTCCCCAGAGTTGAAATTTTGATTGAGTCGCAAAGTCTCCATTCTGCGGTAAGCCTATACTAATTGAGGTGATGGTTGATTGGCTTGTTTGAGCACCACCATAATTTGTATTCTTTGATTCGTCATTTCCATAAGAAATGTAAATTACATGTCCCCAAGCGACTTTATACGTTGTCGTATTGTTGTAGCTCGGAAAGAGAGTAGTGTTTTGAACATAGTCACTGTTGCCATCTGCATATCTAGTTGTCAAGCTGTCATGCATAAATGCCCAAGATGACTGTGAGGATTGTTCTGAACCATCATTAAACTGATAAGTGTTAGTGGCTACACCATTTATACTTACAACGGAGTATGCAGCTGTGCCACCAGCCCAAGTGCTTTTTGTAATTGTTTTTAGATAAATGTGCTGGTAATCCTGCGGAATGTTAGAAAATGTTTTAGCCCCAGCACCAGAAAGCTCTGCAATAAGTTCGTGTGAATCTTGTTCGGCGCTAAACCATTCTTTCCAAACACCACCAATTTTCGTATAACCGTTAGTGACTTCTTTCCAAGCCCCACCAACTTTGACAGAGGCACCAGCGAGGTCTTTCCATGCACCTGCTACTTTTACATGACCAGTCATGCTTCCTCCCTAGGCTTCATACTTCAACCACACCTGACCATCAGAGCCACCTGTGGGGTCTGCGGTTGAGAGTGTGATGTTTCGGACAACCGTTGAACCTGTTGCGGCTGTAGTCACTGTGCCGTTTACTTTTTCAACCTTAGTGCCAACAGTAGTTGTTAGTGAGCCAACAGTGCTTTCCAAGGTGTCCAGGTCTGTGGCAATACTGGCCGCTGTCTGTAAGAATCCCCTGGTGTCTGTCACATTGCCAGCTGAGATTGCCGTTGCGTTAGCCGCAACAGCTACTGTGGCAATTGAGAGCTCATACACATTTGTGTCGCTCTGTGTCAAAGCTGGGGCAGAGGGGGATGGGCCTGGGGTTCCAGTGAGAACTGTGAGAACAACGCTGTTGGCGGTTGGGTCTAGCTTTAGAACCACCCTGTCAATGCGTGGGTTGGTTGGGTCGGCGGCGGCAATGGTCAAAGTTTCCTGAGCCGTTGAGTTGTAATAGTGACCCCTAATGAGAGCCTCGCCTGATTTGACCTTTACATTCAAACCGCTGGCATCTCCAAATGGTTCCAGCTCAAGGCCAGCACCTATCTTGATGCCCTCTCCAATGTTTCTTGCCCACTGTGAGAACTGTGTTTCTGATGTGTCTATGTTCTCAAAGGGCCAACTTGTCTGTGCCATCTATTTCTCCCTGGTCTGTTTCATCCTAGTTGATAATTATTGTTTTTTGTTGTTGACTAAGCCGTGTATTTCAGCCACACATCACCATCTGTCCCACCACTGGGGTCAGCGGTTGAAAGAGTGTGATTTCGCATTCTGGTAGTGTCTAGGTCTACTATCGCGTCTATGTTAGTTAGAGCCGCAAAGTTGTTAACTGTGCCGGGGTCTGTGCCGTCTGGGATAAAGTCCTTTAACACCCACCCGGTAGTAGAAGCGTTCATAAACATATAAAGACTTGTGGAGCTGCTGCCTATGTCGTTGTAAACCTGTAAAAGCGCGCCGTCATAAGTGCCGCCTTCTTTTATTCTGATTTGGTCATAAGACCCGCCACTTGAATAAGAAGAATGACTTAAAACTTGTATTTGGCTTTCTCTCCCATAAGTGTGAGCGGCGTAAAAGTGAGTGCTTTGGTGTCGGCTGCTTCTTCGGTCTAAAAGAGTAAAGTTTGCCGAGGCCCTAGAGCTTTGAGAGACAGCAATGGTAAACCAGCCTACTCCTACCGTAGATGTAAAAGAATCGGTTTGTAATAGTGGGTTTGTGTCTAATTTTACCGCTAAGTCTGTTGTATTTGCTTTGTCATCAAGCAGGTCTTGAACTGTGCTTGGGGTTACAGAAGCCCAAACAGCTCCGTTCCACTCCCAGCTTCTCCCGCTACTAGAAAAGATGTCCCCTGTTGTAGGGCTATCAGGAAAGTTCATTGCCATAATCTCAGCTCCTATTCAACTGTTTTACAATGACCTTAAAGTTGCCAAAGCTTGTTGCTTGCGGCACATTTATAAATAAGGTTAGATAGCCATAGTTGCCCGTTAAGTCTGCTGGCCCCATGAAGAATGTCGGGGCGTTAACTGTTCGGTGGTGTTGCGTGCCAGTAACTAGTAGCTGTTGAGCGGGGGATAGGTGATAATAGCCGCCGCCCGAGGCAGAAGCGATACCAGTCACTCCTGCATAGGAAGAATTCCAGTAAATAGTACCGCCGCTACTGTTGTAGCCCCCGCTCCAAGCAATTTGAATAGCGTACATTCCGTCTGGGTACATAAGCCTAGCAATTTTAGTGTCTGTGTTGGCTGGTATTAGAGTCCCATTTACATAGGTTGTAATGTTATCCCCTGCACCAAGCGCACCAGCTTCTAAACCTGCTGCAGTGCCAGTTAGTCCAGTTCCGCTACCTGAAAAAGAGTCTGCTGTTGCTGTTCCTGTAAAAGTTGGGCTGGCAATAGGCGCCTTTGCGTCAAGTTCTGTCTGCAGCCCAGTCACATTAGCGATAGGCAGCGCCTGAACTTCTGTGTTAGAAACGACCTCAACCCAGTAGGAATCGTAATAAACAAATAGCTGACCTGTTGCGCTGTTGAACCACTGGCTCCCAGTTGAAGGAGATGCTGGCGCTGTGTCTGTAACACTAGCTCCACCCCCAAGCGAGGACATTTCAGAGCGTAATGAATTGACCTCAGTGGCTATGCGGGTTGCTAGAGCAGCAATCTGCGAGACTAAGGACATTTGTTATACCAGCCCTGCCTCAAAGCCAGTCACAAAGTTAGTGGTGGTATCACCAACATCACTTGCTAGGGCCTTGCCATCTAGTGCTGTCTGTAATCCTGTAACATCACTGATTGCGTGAGCGTGAACTGAGTCTGCTTTTCCAGCAATCTGCGCTGAGATTGTGCTTGCAAAGTTGGCATCATCACCAAGTGCCGCCGCTAGTTCATTTAGCGTGTCAAGTAGTCCAGGGGCTCCATCAACCAAACCTGAAACTGCGTTGGCAATCTCTGAGTCAACCTTGCTTGATGACCATAGAGAAGTGGTTGCGGTTGCGGCATCATCAATGTAGCTTTCAATCTGAGTTGTCACATCAATTGATGCTAGGTCTGCCACTAGCTCATTGAGAGCAGAAACCAAAGATGTTTTGTCTGTTGTTGTCAATGAAGCTAGGGTTCCAACTGAGCCCTCAAGCGTAGTGATGTCACCGTCTAGTGCGGTCACTGTGCCATCTAGGGTGGTTAGGTCACCGCTTAGCGTGGTCACCGTTGAGTCAAGTGTGTCAACCAGACCCTTTACTTCATTTAGTGCGGCCACCAGGTTGGTCTTTGCAGTGGTGGTTAGTGATGTTAGGTCTGCGGCATTGCCGTTTAGCAGAGTCCTGATGGACTTGGTTTCAGTTGCAATTCTGGTGGTTAGGTCTGTGATGTTTGTAACTAGGGACATTAGGAAATCCTGTTCTCAAATAGTAGGGCTAGGGATGGGATGTCATCATAGGTTGGGTGTGGTGTGGTATCTGCAATGTGGTCAATAACTGCGGCTGTTCCGTCAGCCCCAGCGGGTCCTTGGATGCCTTGAATACCTTGTGGGCCTTGTGGACCCTCAGCTCCGTCAGCACCTCTTTCACCCCTGGCAACAAAGACACCAACAGTGCTTGCCGTAGGGCTTGAAACTTCTAGTCTTGGAGTTGTCTGTGCAACTACTGTGATTGGCATTATTTGACCACCTCTGGGCTGACTGTCACAGCTCCCTGGATTAGTCTAATCACTAGGTCATTAGGGCCATACAGCTCCATGGCGTAAACATAAACCTCATTAGTCAATGATGCTGTCTCAGTTGCGGTGAACTCCCAGGCAATGGTTCCTGTGCCAACTTCAATAGTTGGGATGACAGTAAGTTTTGCTGTGGGTGAGTTAGCACTTTCTCTGACCTGTAGCTCAGCGGTGTAATCCGTCAGGTCAAAAACAGAGCCGTCATCATTTGTATAGACCAATGAGCGTGAGTAGGTTGCCCCTGCCTCAACATACAGATTGAGTTGAATTGCTGTCATTATCCCTCTATTTCATAAGTTCCAGCAATGTGGAAACGGTCAGCGGTGGTCAAAGTAATTGGGTCATTGTAAGTGAAAGGTGAATCAAAAATCCTGGTCCCCTGTTGGTCTGTAGTTGATAGCAATAAGTTGCTCTGTCCAGCTAATACTCCCGCTCTGATTTGGTATTCTCTGCCAGTGCTGACATCATGCAGACATCCACTGGCAAACTTTATTTCATTGCGGCTTGGGTAGGGCAAGGTCAAATAGTATTGCCCAGTGCCAAAGCTAGTAATGTTTGTAAAGTCAACCTCAATGCTGAAAAAGACTAGGTTTCCAATGCGGTTGAAAGTGCCATCAATGTCAGCTGGGTCAAAGACGGGCTGTGTGCCATCTGTGCCGCCGCCTGGTTGATAGTTAGTGTTGACACCATAGCCTGTTGTTGAGCGCTCCAGGTTGCTTACACGGCTGTCTAGCTGGTTGGTTTTGGCTAATAGCTTGGACTCAAACTCAATGCCAATTGGTGTGCCAACTGTGGCTCCAATTCTTACGCCGTCAGCCGCAATGTTGATTCCAATTTCTGTGACAACAGCTGTTGTTTCTAGCCCATTGTTGACAATGGTAACCAAGTCACCAAGGAACCAGTCCACCCCATAAACCATTGAGATGTCATCAGAGGGAGTCACGCTCATCTGTGTGATGGTCTTGCCATTGTCCACTAGCAATTCATCACCAGCGGTGTTTAGCTCATCAGTGTTGTTTGCACCACGGGCATCAATAAATGTTTCAATGCGGCGGCCCCAGTCAGTCTCAGCTGTCAGGCTTTCTGTGCTAGTGCGCTCAATAAAACTGCGGTTCTTAGCCTCACCCTTGCCACCTACAATTGCCCTAGTAACAGTGGCTGTCCCATAGTTGAGAACTGCGCTGGAAAGCCGCCTGTTTGCTATGTCCATTCTGACCGTATCACTGCGGTCCTGTGGCTCAAAGACACTGAACACTAGGTCTGTCTCAACCTGTTTTAGCTGATAGCCAATGCCACCAACCTGAGCAAGCTGGTAAATCAATTCTTGCAAGTTGTCAAACCGTGCCGCCGCCGCAACTAAGTCACCACGGTCAGCATTTGTTTCAATCACTAGGTTAGAAACTTGCCGCTCTATAGGTGCATCAGCTCCCATGTTTGCGCTGACAAAGGACTTGATTACAAACTCAGCTTCACCTGAGCGGTCATCATAGTCATCAGTCTGGGCTGTCACATCTGCCGTGGATGGCTTTGGGTAGGCCAATCGCTCTGCTAGATAAATCTCATCACTGGCTCCAGCAATCTCCCAGTTACCCTCAGTGTTTTCTTGTGACTGCGTGAGCCTTGCGCTTAGGGTTGGGCCAGAAAGAATGACAGAGCCATCTAGGCCAGTCACTATAATTCCATAGCCTGGTAGCCTTAGCAATTCACCCAGAGGGTGGCCATAAGGCAAGTTCATTGACCAAGCGCCTACATTGTTATAGCGCATCACAAAGGTTGCGCCCACCAAGTCCCTAGGCCTAAATTGACCAACACGGGTCAGGGTAGAGTCACGGACCTCAATAACTAGGTCATCAACCCTCATTAGTGCACCACCTCATACCTTAGAGGATAGTAGACATCAATGCGTGTGTTGTCATCAACATCAGTGCCACTAATGGTCACAGAGCTACTGCCAACTGGTAGCCTAAACAGCCTGGGTGCTGTGTCCAAAATGTTGTAGCGGTTTGCGCCTGTCTGGTCATAAACCTCACCAGTCTCTGTGTTTACATAAATTGTTTCACCAGAGTCCACAGGCTCAGTCAGACTAAAGCCCTGAGTGCCGTCAGTAACTGCCAGGCCAGTGATGGGACCCTCAACTCTATAGGTTGGGAATGTTGGGACATCACCTGTGTTCTCAACCGCAATCTGACCAAAGGCCTGAGAGCTTGAGACTTTTAGCTTTGAAAGCTCTGGCAATAGGCCACGCCCAGTTGAACCCTGGGTCACCGTGAACTGCTCTAGCTCATTGCTTTCCCAGTAAGGCTGTGGGGCTTTCAGAGAAAGTGTCCACCTGGCCCAGATGTTGCCAGCATCAGAGCCCCATTGACCCTCAGCGCCGCCAGTGTAGTAAGCCCTCATGTTTAGCCTTACGCCATCTGAGTAGCGGGCTTGCAGTGTCAGAGGTCCGTAGACATTTTGAAGCAACTTGCCTAGGCGGCGTAGCTTAGCCTGAACATCAGCCCTGTCAGTGCCAATGACTGTGATTGGAATGTCCATGTTTCTAACACCACGCTTTGCATGGCGAAACACTCCACCGTCTCCAGCTGATTCCTCAATCCTCACCTGTGATGGTGGCAGATTGAAGCCCATAAAATCTGGGTTCAAAACATAGTTGCTGTAGTCAAAAACAATTGTGTCACCATTAGCGCCCTCTAGGGCAAAGTTCACGCTTACCAATTGGCTACCACCTTAGCTCTCCGCATTGCTTGGAATAGTTCTTGCTCACTGTCAATTGACTGGTTTGGTGCGGCGTAGTAGTTCACGGTCTTGCCGTCTCCACCCATGCCGCCCAGGATAGACTGAACTCTGTCTAGCGGGATTACCAGTTCTGGACCAGCTTCACCAATTAGTGCCTGTGTCGGACCAGTCACTAGACCGCCCTCAGCCATTGGCAATAGATTCTTTAGGCCAGTGATTTGCGCTCTAGCGGTTGCCTGAGCGCTTGACACGGCACTCTGTAGGGATGATAGTTCTGACCTAAGGCTAGAGATAGCGCTTTTCATGCCAGCAATCTTTTCCTTGAAAGCCTCATCAATTTTATCTAGGCCCTCTAGGAAGTCCTCATTGGCCTTGAGTAGCGCCGCCGTGAGAGCATCCTCAGCATCCAATAGGGCTGAGTCTCTAGCCTCTTTGGCATCTGCAATCTCTTGGTTGAAAGCCACCATGATTTCTGCAATGGCTTCATCATAGAGGCGTTTCTGTTCTGCCAAAGATTCTGCCTGGTCAATGAGCACCTGGTCATACATCTTTTTGAGCTCAGCCGTAGCCAGGCCATTCTTTTCATAGAGTGTCTGTGCCAGGGCATCCATGCCTGTGGCGGCCTCAGTCTCAATGACATTGAACAGCTCCCTGATTTCACGCTGTTGCTCTGGGGTTGCGTTCAGGATTCCCTGGGCCAGCTCATTGCCAACCTCAGCACCAGCTGAAACAACTTGCTCAATGAATGTCTGTGAGAATCCCTGTGAGGCCAGCTCAGAGGCGTTTGCAATCAGTTGCCTTGAACCAGTCAGTTTGGTTCTAAGGCCCTCTAGCAAGCCACCAATGTTTTTGTTGATGGCATCACTGCTAAACATGTCAGCAATGTCAACCTCTGCCGCTGAGCGGAAAGCATCCCTCAAGCGGTCCATTGACTGTTGGATGATGTTTGTTAGCGCCTGTGCAGACCTCTGGTTGATGTCAGCAACACGCTGGTTGTAACTCTTGAGTGAGTCAGCCATGGCTTTGTTACGGCGTTCTGTGGCCGCTGAGACGGCACTCTCATAGCGCTCTGCTATGTCTAGCTGTGCACTGGAGTAGTCCCTATTGGCCTCTTTGATGGCTTTGTTGTAATCCTTGCGGTTTTCAATCAAGGCTTTTTTGGTGTCCTTGATGTAGCCCTTTAGCTTGGCCCGCATTTCAGCCGCTGTTAGTCCAGTGGATGTAGTTTCATCATCATCATCATCATCATCAACAACAACTTGCTTAGCGTAAGCCAGACCCCTAGCAATCCAGGAATTAGCCCAGGCTGTGTTGCCCTTGGCTACATCACTAATGCCCTTGAGCTGTTGGAACCTGTTTAGCTCACCATAGGATGTTGCGGTTGACTGGGTTAGTTTGTCAATCTCACCCCTGAGTGCGGCGGCTTGAGTCTCATAAGTTTGTAGGTCAATAGCACCAAGCTTGTAGGCTTCATTGAGCCTTTCCATCTCACCCTCTAGGGTGGTGATTTTAGCGGTGCTGGCTTCAATTGTCTTGATGCCGTTGTCTGTCTCAGTCCTAAACGCAATAGCCGCACCAACCAGGGCAACCAAAGCGGCGGCGGCCATGACATAAGGGTTGGCCCTAACGGCAACATTGAACAGCAACTGCGCTGTTGTTGCCAGCTTGGTTGCCGTTGTATAACCACCAATTGCAATGGCGGCCACAACTGCCATCTCTCCAATGTTCTTGATGGCCTCCCAGTTGTCCTGGATGTAGCCAGTGAAGTCAACAATGAACTGGATGCCGTCACTAAACGCCTGGCCCAGGTCTGCAATTGCCTGAGTGCCGTCTGGGGACTTTAGCCAGTCACCTAGGCGTTCAAAAAGTGGGAGTAGCTCATCCTTTACCTGGTTGACCAGCGTTGCCAAAACAGGGAGCAGGGCATTGCCCACCTCAGCTTGCATCTCACTAAATGATGCTTGCAAGATTCTTTGTGAGTTAGCTAGGCCGTCAGATGTGTTTGCAAAGTCACCCTGTGTCTTGGCGGTGCTCTCCAACAATAGGCCATAGCGAGCCTGGACTTTATCGGTCTCAGTTAGTGCCTCACCTACGGCTGTGATGCCAGCTCTGTAGGCATAGGCCTTGACCTCAGTATCTAGCAAGTTGATACCAAAGCGCTTTAGCGGCTCTGCCTCACCAGCAAGACCTGACTGGAATACCTGGAGGGCCTCTGACACATCAATGTTGAATACAGAGGCAAAGTCAGCGGCTCTGGTTGTTAGGCTGTCAACAAAGCCAGAGACATCTCCACCAGTTCCAACAACCCGTTCTGCAAAGGCAGAGAAACGCACAGCCGCCGCATTGAAGTCTGATGATGTAACACCCAGACGGGTTGATGCATCCTTGCCCAGCTTGACAATGCTCTCACCTGCGGCCCCGTAGGCAACAGAAACGGCGTTGATGGATTCCTCTAGGTTGGAGGCTTGCTTTACAGATTCCTTGAAAAAGGAACCAACACCAGCGGCGGCAATAGCCGTTCCCGCAATTGCGGCAAGGCCCTTGAGTGCGCCACCAAAGCTAGACTTGAAGTTATCCCCAGCGGCTTTTCCTGCACTGCCACCTGAGCCCCCCACACCTTTTAGCTCTTTGGCTACGGCAGACTGAAATCCCTTGGCTACAGGGATGAGTGTCACATAGGCGTAGGCTTGCTCTGCCATTCAAGGTCTCCATCTTTAGCTTTGCTGAGGATTGCTCTTGCATCCCTGCGAATTTTTCTAACCGTCTTTTTCTGAGTGCCATCATTCCAGGGCCTGGGCCATGGTTTGGGCTTTTTCTTTGAGTTGACCGTTGCCAATAGGTCATAGGTTGCGGCGGCTAGTGTCCAGTTGTAGTCAATTGGATGTGACCAATTGTGTTTAGCGGCTTGGAGCCAGCTAGTAGGGTCACTCATGGTGACCGCTACCAGGTAAATGACTTCCTCCCAGGGAACAGTTGTCCCTAGGTCAGCAAGCCCTAAATGGAATCTGGCTCTAAACTCATAAACAAATGCGGGCTTATAGTCCTCAATTAGCTCAAGGACTGTGAGGATTCCCCCAGGGGTGCACCCTGTGTCCATCCGTTCATTGCCTCAGTGAAAGCACTTAGAGACATGGAATCAAGGATGGCTAGTTGTTTGTCATCTAGGACTTCCTCCAGGATGAACCACATGGCTTCCTCAGCATCTACTTTTCTAGCCTTGCGGATTACTCCAACAGGCAACTCTTTGAAAGCTGGTAGGCCAATCTTTTTTCCATTGTGTTCAATTGTGTAACTCATCACGGCTCTTTCCTTTTGCGGTTATTTGCGGCGGGAGTGGGCCCCTAAAGACCCACCCCCTATTTTACCTGATGACCGCCGCAATAAGGTCACCAGGAACTTACTATGCTTCTAGGCTACTGAACCACTTGGTTACAGTGGTTGAACCTGCATCTGCGTAAGCGGTGATGGTTACTTCATAACCAACTGCCTCACCAGATGCCAAGGTGCGCTCTCCCAGTGAAGTGATTTCACCAGCTGGGATGTAAATGCGCTCAACGGTTGCACCATCAACAACATCAATAACAAATGACTTGCGGCCACCTGTTGAAGTTGGGTCAATTGCAAACTCACCTGAGGCGTTGGTGGTTCCGTAGTAAAGCTCAAGGACTGCCTCACTGGTCTCAATGAAAGTCATTGAAACTGAGTAGGTTCCCTCTGAGGTTACTTCACGGACCAATGAGCCGTTCTGCCAAGCCCTAATCTGGTTGGTTGAGCGGTCAATGCTCTCAGCAATTCCGTCAGCTGAGACATAGCCCAAGTCCACAAAGCCAGCATCTAGTGCTGAGCTTGAAGTGGTTGGGGCTGATGTTGAAGTTGGAGCCACATAAACTGCTCCAGTGACTGCAACTCTTACTAGGTCACTATCTAATGCCATGTTATTTTCCTAACTAATTAGCGAGGTTTGACCCTCTATGGGTAACGGCAAACCGTAAAAATCTACGCTCGCCGCTTAGGTCTGTCACATCCTGGATGGAGGACTGAACAGATGTTGCCACAATGGGGTTACCATCAGGCAAGTCATCAAAAATTGCTTCAACCATCAGAGCCAAACCCTCTGCGGTTGCGTAACTACTTTCATAAATGTTGACACCAATCACAGAGCTCATCACTGTCTTGCTATCTCTACTGCCACCGTCACGCCTGATTATCACCTGGCTGGTGGTGTCATTGGCAAGGATTCCAACTCTGGTGTTTGTGTATCCCTGTGCCGTCAACTCTGTCTTTATGCGTGAAACTAGGTGGGCCATAATGTCGCTAAAAATTACTGCATCAGCCATCATGCACCTCTCTTTGGTTTCTTGGTCTTTACCTTTGTGCCTCTACGGCCACCAGCAAGGTCTAAGGCCTTTGATAGGTCACCAGTGTTTGCCTCATCATAATCAGAGCCACGGATTACTTTGACCCTAGCTCTATTGCGGCCTTGCTTTGCTTCCAGTTCTGAACCAGGAAGTGCGGCCTCTACTAGCTTCATTCTGTTAACTAGCTCATTCTCAACCTGTTGGCTTTTGAGCAACTGCCTCATGCCCTTGCGGTTGAGAGTAACTTCACCGCCGCCGCCTGGGATTTTACTAGCCATTGACTTCCCTCTGTAGGTCTATCACTGTGCCTGGTGTCCATTGGCCTAGGCCGTTGCGCCAGTCAAAAGGTTCACCGTCTAGGACATAGCGCTCACCACGGACAACAAAAACATCTTTGGTTTGAATCTCTGTAGCTGGTGGCAAGTAGAGCGTGAGCCCTGATGTCACCGTAATCTCTGCCGCTCCAACAGTCTTGGAACCTGTCCTTGCGGCTACTTTTGCCGTGAGCTCAATCTCAGTGGTGACAATGATGGGCTCGCCATAGGCATCAGTCCCTGCGGAACTTTGTCGGATTTGGGTAATTGATTCCATAGTTGCCGTTCCCTAGGATTGAAGTTGAGCGGAATGAAAGGCCACGGTAGTAATCTGCAACCTTGGCATCTGCGGGGCTCAGCATTACCTGTGCGCCTACTGCCCAGTTTGCATAGGACTGGCTGAAAGGACCAACAGATTGCTGTTGAACTCCAGCCGCCGCATCTGGGCTAATTGAAAGTGTCCTGGCTACCATGCCAGCTACTACGCCAATAACATCTGCGGGGATGGTGGCTGAGCCGTGCTCATAGTTCACGGTGATGCCTCTAAAGTCACCCAGGTCATACAGACTCTGGTGACCGTCAAATGTGTAGTCAATTTCATTGCCGTCTACATCTTTGACTTCAATGACATCAATCACTGGCCTCTGCACCAGACGGACAATCCCATCCTTAGGGAATAGCCTCACGGTGCTTTCGCTGACCTCAAACTTTTGCACAGCTCTCTGAATAAACAGGGCTGATGCATCTGCCAAATAGGCGTTAGCTTTGGTTGTTTCTGCGACAGTCAGACTGCGCCCTAGACGGGCTTCAACATCTGCAATTGTGGCCAGTGCCATCAGGACCTCTCTTTGAAAACTTTGGGGTGTGTGGCTGAGGGGCCAGCGTTAGCCAGCCCCCCAGCGGTTAGCCTTATTTAGGCAGAGACATACTTGACAACAGCCTCAGACTTGACAACCTTTGCACCGTAAACATTTAGTCCACGCACAATGTCAGAGAACTTGGTTGGGTTGCGTAGGGACTCTAGTGAGCCAATCTGGTTGACAAATGCAACCATGTCCTGGTGGTAACCAATAGCGGTTGGATTTGCGCCAGCTACCAGTGGGGACTCAATTACATCCATGCCATACAAGCGAGCAATTACGCCGTTGCGTAGTTCATCACTTGAGCCAGCGGCTGAAACATCAGACAGTCCCTGGAGTAGTAGGTCAGCAAAGTCAGGGTTGACTACAACTGAGCGGTTTGCGGATGGAACCTTAGCTGTGGTCATTGACTTGCGGATTGCACGGATAGCGGCCTTGGCCTCATCTGCGGTGTCAACTACTACTGAGCCAGAGTTGCCGTCAGTTGCACCTGCGAGCATCTGAGCAATAACATAGGTTTCTGCATCTTCCGCTAGTGCACGGCCAGCCGCATCAGTCCAAGCGTTGAATGAACCAGCGGCCTGGACAGCATCAACATCATCAACATTTACAGAAAAAGCCTTTTCCTGGTTGATTAGTAGCTGAACCTCTGTGTCAGCCAAAGCCTCTGCGGTGATGCTACGGCCAGCGGCGGCGTAGTCCACAATGGTTGGAGTTGTTGCGTTGATGATGTGCACTGTGTTTCCACGGGTTGCCTCACCTGCATACTGAGTGTTTAGGGTTGGGATAACAACCTGGTTTGAAATAAATGACTGGGTTACTCCAGCCGCCCAGATTTCTGGGATGAAATTGTCAATTGCCATTTGATTCTACTTTCTTATAGTTTGCCCATTAGAGCATCCAGGCGGCCCTCATTGCGAGCCTGGAGGATGTCTGCTGGTGACATGTTTGTGAGCTCATCTCTACTTCTAATTTGAGACTTGCTTGGATTTTTGCCACGGGCTCCCTGGCCCAAATCGGGTGCAGGGGTTTCCGTAGTTTTGCTGTGCGCTTCAACCCATGACTGAATAGCCTCTGAGTCAATGTTTCCGTCATCCAAAATGAATGATGACTTTTCAAATGAGAGCAATGAATCTGCATCCATTAGCTTGCCCTGTAGAGCTGACTTGAGCTCTGCATCAACCAGTTTGTTAGCGAACTCCCTGCGAACACTGAGAGCGGTTTCCGTTTTGGTCTGCTCAATCAGCTTCTCAGTTTCGGTCAACTGTGACTGCCTGATGGTCTCTAGCTCTTTTGCGGCGGCTATGTTTGCTTTTGCTTGCTGTTCATTCTTGCGGCTCAGAGACTTCCATTTGTCAACCTCAGCCTTGAGTGTATCCATTTCGGACACCTCTGGGACCTCTGATTCCGTGGACTGCTCCACAGCCTCTGGGGCCTCAGTTGTTTCTATCTGGTCTGTTTCAATGTCAGCCATGTTTATCTCTCCATTTCGGATAGGGTGTTGCGCTCATTGCGAGCTAATCAGCGGTGTGCTGAAATCTTTTGGGTATAAAAAAAGCCCCTAAGGGCTTTCTCTAAATCTAGTTTTGCTGTGCCAGCCAATCAGCTAATGGCACTCTAATCTGTTGGCCATCCTGTTCAACCAGGACAGACACCACAAGTTCTTCACCTGCGATTGCTTCCTCACTCATTGATGACCTCCATTTCTATGTAGCGCCTTGTGCCTTTTTCTCCATTGCCATAATAGACATCATCATACACCTTAGTGATTCTAAATTGCAAATCTCTATTCAACAAGATTTCTTCCTCAACCTTGTAAGTAGAAAGCTTTACGCCGTTCATGTCTATGCCATGAGTGCCTTTTGGTGCTTTGATAATAAACCCAATTTGGTCCTTTGAAGATTCTCCAAATCCAAGGTCTGCGTATTGTCTTTTTAGTGAGGTTGAGACAAAGCCCTTATCTTGAATGGTTTGTCCAACTAGCTTTTCAGCGTTTTCAATGCTTAGATTTTGTCTGCTAAGTTCTGGGAACCTTGTTCCACGGTAGAGTGTCAAATCCTCAGCCAGGTAACTTGTTTCCATTACCCTATCCAGGTTGACAATTTCTTCCTTGAACCGCTCAATGGTCTCTAGGTCATCTGGGATGTCTCTAAAATTAGGGTCCCAATTATTACGCAAACCAGAGTTGATTGTTGCATAGCTTGAATTTGCGTAGTTTCCAATGCTGACCTTTTCAGGCTGGGAAAGTTCCCCAATGATTCTGCCTTTACCAAATAGCTCACCCACATCACCAGCTGACTGAGAGGCTTGACCTCTAACTGTCAGCATTGGACCCATCTCACCGTGCTCAGTTATCTTGATGGCACGGTAGTCAATCTCCCTGGCTCCAGCATCAGAAATGCCAAACCTGGTTGCCACGCTTTGGTGTGTTGCATCTAGTCGCAATTCATTGATTACTTGCCCTGGGTCCTGTGTGCCATAAATAGGCATTTCGCCACAGTCACATCCAGGATGAATTGGCATGAGCTCACCACGGGTGTAGCGCTGTGTGCTGGCTACATAACACAAAGCACAGTTTTCCATGCCAGTCAGTGTCCTGATGTAACCAACAATTTTGTCATTAGCACCTCTGGCCTTTAGGCCAGCATTACGCCTGGCCAATTGCACCTCAGTGCTTGCCAGGTATTCAGCCCGCTTGGCTCCAGCCTCAATGGCTTGAGTCATGCTTTGCCCCTTTGACAGGGCTGTGCGTAAATCAACAAACGGCCTGTTGTAGACCAGGCTAGTCCCAGCGCCATTTCTAAGCGCCTTGGTTGTCAGGTCTGATGCCGTTATGACTGGCTGAGTGAAGTCCTGGCCCGTAAGGTCTGCCATTGCCTTATAGAAAGCAACAGATGACTTTGCGGCCTTTAGCTTTACGCCAGTTAGTGCTGGGCCAATCTGTTTTAGGTAGCGGTCAACATCTGCATCACGCCAGCTTCCCAAGTTCTCAAAGGCTGTCCTGGCCACTTTTCCAGCACCAGCAACATAGGCGTTTCCAATACGGCCATTAGCCGCATTTAGGTCTTGTAGGACTGTCATAAGTTAGCCCCCTATTGTGCCTCTGGTTGCTGGTTTCCCTGTCCCAGTAGTGCCTGGGTGATTAGGTCCTCACCAGCTTTTTCAACTTCCATTTCTGCAACCTCAGCTGGGGTGAACTGCCCCACTAGCTTCATTCTGCTGTTGAAAGGAACATCCTGGAACTTGGTGTTGGCATCTGCTCTCTCAGAGAGGCTGTAGCGCTCAGCTGGTTTCCACAATGGCTCTAGGTCCAAAAGGTTTGCCCGCTCTGTGTCACCCATCCACTTGAACATCAGAGACATCACCTTGGACCAACCAACGGTTGCCCTGGCCATTCTGTCCTCAGTCTTGAACACTAGGCCCTCACGGCTCAGTGATGCACCCTCAGCGCTCTGGTTAGCCCCATCTGGAGATAGGTAGTGCATTGGGGTCCTGGTGACTGCGGCAAAGTCTTGGATGTCAGCACGGACAGCATTGATGATGTCCTGCATTGATGACTGGTCTAGCTCACCCAGTTCTGCATCTGGTGGCAGAATCCACATTGCACCAGGGCCAGCCTCAAACAGGCCGTTGTAATCAATCTCATTGCCGTCTGGGTCCTGAGTTGGGAAATCGCCCTTGACCCACTTTTGCTTGAAAGCGGCGGTTGTAGCAATGATTAGCCTCTGGAGAATCATGTGATTGATTCTGTCAATGATGTCTAGATAAGGCTCATACTCACCCTTGCCATCAGCATTGGTGAACTTGACTACAGGCACTTCACCCAGTGGGTTTGGTGCTGAGGCTTCCTCATCAAACATCCAGTTGTCTGTGTCATAGGGGCTTGAGTCTGAGGGCTTTCTGAAAATCACAATCTCATCAGCGTAATAGAAATAAGCGTGGTGATAACCACCCTCTGAGAATACCTTGACAGCGGCCAGCACTTGGCTAGGGTCCTCTGGGCTGGTGATGGCATGAACCTGGCGTGGGTCCTCAATGGTAACCAACGGGTATTCACGGCCCTGTGGCATACCCACAAAGGCGTAGGCCTCACCAAACTTTAGGAAGTAGGTGTGCAGGTCAGCGCTGTAGACATCCAGGTTGTTTGCTTTCCAGAGACGGCGGGCAACATCATCACCGTTCTCATCATCATCTGCACCTGTGCGGAATCCACCAATCCTCATTCTTTCACGGACTGCGGCCACAGAAAGCTGTGCCATGTTCAGGCGGGCTTTACGCTGGAAACGCCTGTAGGCCCTGGACTGTGCATCAGGTCCCTCTGGGAGTGGTGCATCCCCATCATAGTAGCGCTCCAACAGGTTGAAATGCGCTTGCTCTTTTGCAAGATACTTCAACATCCCCTGTTGAGAGCTGTTTAGCTGAGTAGCCATTCAAGTTCCTATCTAATACGGCGAGGCACAAATGTTGTCTTGGTGGCCTCTCCCTTGGAGAGTGCCTGGAGTCTAGCCTGGTAGGCCAGCACAGCCGCAACTGCGGCATCAATCTTGTTAGGTGACTCAGGGTGTTCCTTGGCAATGCTGACTCCAGAGCGGCCCAAACGGCGGCGGGAGTTCAACACATGCCTTGAAAGTGCCAAGCCACTGTGTGTTAGTTCTTTGTCAATGACAGCGTTCTGGAATTGCTCTAGGGCTCTCACCACTAGATAGGACCTGTTCCCTGTCATCCACCATTCAATGGGGTGATTCAGCGTTGACTTGACCTTGAGATTCTTTCCAAAGTCAGCTTCCCACTGTGCAATGTAGCTTTCCCACTTAGCGGGGTCAGCGAACATTCCCACCACTTTGTAGTTTTCAAATGCCTGTCTCACTTGGTAGTCAACCTCAGTAATAGGGACTTCCCATCCCTCACCTGCGGGTCCCTCTGGTTGCTCCCAAACTTTGATTTCAAACAAATGACCGTCAGAGACTCTGCACCCTATCAGCGCAGTGGCATCTGTAAGGCCTCTGGTGCGCTTTCTAGAGCCGTCAAATCCTAAGGTAATCTGTTCACCTAGGGCCACCTCTTTGGAGGCCGCACAGGCGGTCCATTCAGGTGAGCTTATCCAGGCATCCTTGGAGGATGTTGGCTGGTTGAAGTAGTAGCGGCGTGAATCCTGTGGGTCATTGCGTGGGTCATAGAACTCAGACAAAATTCTGTCTACATCCATGACCTCAGCAAACGGGCCATAGGCTTCCTTGATTCCAGCCCTAACCTGTTCCTCATCACTAAGGTCAATGTCTGGGTCAGCCTCTCTGTGGTCAAACAGTAGGCGTTCAGTCTTGGCTTTACCCTCACGGATTAGCTTGGCGTAGTCATGTGTTTCCTCTGCCACGGATTTCTCACCTGGCAAATACATGGTTGAAGTTTCTAGTGACCAGGGCTCTGCGGCTTTACGCTTTGCCAGGTTACGCCTCACGGTGTCATACATCCGTTTGAGCTCCCTGGTAGTGTATAAATGTGTCTCATCCAGCACCAGGAAAGACTCTTTTCCCCCATCCTTAGAGCTGTTGGAGGCGGTGCTGGGGATAATCTCTCCACCACCTGGTAGAAAGATTCTGGTCAGTCCAGCGGCATCTCTAGGGAGTCCATTTGCTAGTGGCCCCTCTGACAGGTTGTAATACACATTGTCATAGGTATTGCCAGCCTGTCCCTCCTCTGTCGCTAGACAGCGGATAACGGGTGCTG
>Ga0209137_1001523_pt1 | contig 21835 bp, 20 predicted proteins | sample SaaInl5LU_22_DNA_FD_184642 | JGI IMG/M metagenome (GOLD analysis project Ga0209137, IMG submission 184642) | Marine microbial communities from expanding oxygen minimum zones in the Saanich Inlet - ESP_105LU_22_DNA (SPAdes) (version 2) | ecosystem: Environmental > Aquatic > Marine > Intertidal...
TGGCAAAGATACGGCCGCGGAAGTTTCAGATCTATATATTTTTGCCGGTTCAGCTGGTGAATCCCTATCTAGCTTTTTTGATGCTTTATTGCTCAGTGCATCGACGGCGCCTGATGTTAGTTTAAATGATTGGCTGGATTTATTGCGCCAATGGATGGACGGCAAAGTGGTGCGCGATGTTCGTGTTGGCTCGGATCGTTTGCACATATGGGGGCTCCTCGAATCGCGCCTGATGCATTGCGACGTCATGATATTGGGCGGACTGAATGAGGGAATATGGCCGCCACTACCCGATACTGGGCCGTGGCTATCTCGTCCCATGCGTAAGCAAATCGGCATGGCGTCACCTGAGCGCCGGATTGGCCTCGCCGCGCATGATTTTGTCCAGGCCGCTAGTGCCGATCGAGTAATTTTAACGCGGTCTTTAAAAGTAGATGGGTCGCCGACCGTGGCCTCACGCTGGGTGCGCCGTCTGGAAATATTAGCTGGCCAGCTTGAGCAAGCAACCTGCCAGCAACGGTTTGCATGGTGGCAGGCCCTAGACCGCCCTGACGAAATCTATCCAGCCTCTCGCCCTGCACCCTGTCCGCCACTTGAGCAACGGCCAAAGCAATTATCGGTAACGCGAATTGAGACCTTAATGCGCGACCCCTATGCAGTCTATGCAACCCATGTGTTGGGCTTGCGTGAATGGGATTTGGTAGAAACGCCTTTTAGTGCCGCGCATCGCGGTACGCTGCTGCATAAAATTGTTGAATTGTTTTTACATGAATACCCGCGCGACCTGCCAGACAATATTCCAGAGACTTTGCAGCGGATAGCCGGAGATGCGGTTGCCAATACGCCCGGCGGAGACGCCGCATTCGCCAGTTGGGCACCTCGTTTTAGGGCTATTTCTGAGTGGTTAAGTGGTTTTGAGGCCGACCGACGCGGTCAACTCGAGGCTAGCTTTGCTGAAGTTTGGGGACGGCTGGATATGGAAATAGCCGGTGAGCCATTTCGTCTAACAGCCAAGGCGGATCGGATTGACCGCATGAAGGATGGGCGTTACGCAGTCATCGACTATAAGACGGGGCAAGTTCCAAGTAAGCCACATTTAGATAATTTTTGGTCGGTTCAAATGATACTCGAAGCGGCGATATTGTCCGCAGGTGGTTTCGAAGGCTTGGCGGCAGATGATGTGGGGGCCTTGGAGTATGTTCGTCTGAGTGGCGGCGACCCAGCGGGAGAAATTAAAAATATGGACGTTTCGCCGGAGATTATTGCCAGTGCAACGGCTGTTATTAAAACCTTAATTGAAAAGTTTCGTGATCCGCAACAGCCCTTTATTTCGCGGATGCGGCCAAAGCTTATTGGTTACAAAAGCGACTATGATCATCTGGCTCGCGTTGAAGAGTGGTCGAATGTTCACGACGAGGATGGCTATCAATGAGTAACATAAGTTCATCAAATCTATCAGCGACTGTTTCGCCAGCCGTGGACCCTAAAGTCTCTGCATGGGTCAGCGCCAATGCGGGGTCAGGTAAAACCTATGTTTTAATTACGCGCCTGGTCACCTTGATGCTCGACGGTGTTGCGCCCGAAAAATTATTATGCCTTACATATACACGCAGTGCCGCGGCTGAAATGCAGAACCGTCTGTATCAACTATTGGGTGAGTGGGCGCAATTGTCGGATGCGGAATTGAGTAAGGCTATTTTGCAGCGTACAGGTTTTACGATCATCGAGCCGCTCGAACTCTATAAAGCGAGAACGTTGTTTGCACGCGCGCTGGAGACGCCGGGTGGGTTGCGGGTGCAAACTATTCATGCGTTTTGTGAATCGCTGCTGCATAGGTTTCCATTGGAAGCTAATTTAACCCCCAATTTCGCCCTTATGGATGATGGTGAGAGCCAGCAAATACTTACAAAAATTTGTGAGCAGATTATTACCCAACCCGGTGATGCAGATACAGCTATGGCGGTTGATGAACTTATTCGGCGTTTGACCGGCGACGATCTTCACAAGTTAGCCAATCAATTAATCGGTGCCGAGGCACAAGGTCGGTCTCCCCATACGGTTGGTGTTTTACAACAGATGCTGTCCGAAAAATTCGAGACGTCTTCAGCTTTGCCGACCATTCTTGAGGAAGATATGGACGATCGAATGCTCGAATTTGTCAATTCGTTAAAAGCCATTGTGCCAACGGTAAATAAAATTACGACTGAGGTTGGCGGGGTAAATGATATCAAGGCCCGCGATCGATTTTTGAGGTTGGCAAGTTTAGGTGAGCGTAGCTTGAGTGAATTATGGCTTCGCGTCAGAGATATTTTTGAGACGGCGTCTGACCGCGAGACACGCAAAAAAATATTTGCTAAGGCAGTTATAAACTATGACGTTAAATTTACACAGGCTTTAAAAAATTTGTCGGAGAGATTTCATTTTCTGGAAGCTAACCGTCGGCTCCTTCAACGACGACGCTTAACACGGGCGGTTTATATATTCTCATTCCCGCTCATTCGTAAATATAAAGCTGAGAAACTGAGGCGAAACCTGTTGGATTATGATGACCTTATTCGTCATACCAACCACTTGTTGGCAAATAGCGAGGCTGTTGCTTGGGTGCAGTTTAAAATTGATTCAGGTTTAGATCATATTCTCGTTGATGAAGCGCAGGATACAAGCCCAGAACAATGGAAGGTTATTCGGGCTCTGGCGGATGAATTTTTCACAGGCATATCGGCGCGGGAAGATACACGTACGATCTTTGCAGTGGGTGATGAGAAGCAATCGATCTTTAGTTTCCAGGGTGCGCGCCCTGAGAAGTTTGATGAAATGCGCCACTATTTTTCTGGACGAGCGGCGACAGCTAATGCTGCCTTCGCGAGTGAGTCTCTTCGTGTGTCGCGGCGATCTGCACCAGAAATTTTGCAGGCAGTCGATGCTGTTTTCTCGACCCCAGCCGCGCGCGACGGCCTTACTGCGCAAAAGGAAGAGATTAACCATATACCGTTCCGCGAGGACGCTCTCGGATATGTTGAGCTATGGGATATGGTTAAAACGGATAAACCCAAGGTCGAGGATAGCCCGGGCGATATTCCGTCAAGTATAGCTGAGGTTTCCGACCGGACTATTCTGGCAGATCGGATAGCGGATAAGATTGTTAGCCTATTAAAAAATGCTGACCATGAAATTCGTCAGGGCGATATTCTAATTCTAGTCCGCAAGCGCGATAGTTTTTTCTATGAAATGCTGAAGGCTTTGCGAAACCGGAAAGGTGACATTCGTATCGCGGGGGCGGATCGGATGAAGTTGCTCGATCAGTTGGTTGTGAAAGACTTATTGGTGGCTGGAGAAATTGCGCTGATACCGCAAAATGACCTTGCGCTTGCGATATTCTTGCGCAGTCCATTTTGTCGCTGTGACGAGGATATGTTGCGCGGGTTGGCGTATGGCAGAAATGGGTCCCTGTATCAAGCGTTGGCCGACGCGGTGGCACAACCGGACTGTGACGCGGCTTTAGTGCAAGCCCTATCGGCGATAAATTGGTTGGTTGAGAATGCGAGCCGACTAACACCATTTGATTTCTTTTCGCAATATTTGGCGCGTCAAAATGTTGATGGGCGAAGTGGTCTGTATCAGCTGACAGAGCGTTTGGGTTATGAAATTGAGGACCCTGTAGCCGAGTTTCTACGTTTAGCACTTGAATATGAACGCCATGAAGTCCCGTCTATTCAAGGGTTTATAAGCTGGGCGCGAGCTACCGCGGCCGAAATTAAGCGCGATATGGAGCAAGGTGTCGATGCTGTTCGGATCATGACAGTTCATGGTGCCAAAGGGCTGGAGGCCCCCATTGTGTTTTTACCAGATAATGGCCTTAACCCCGTGCGTGTTGGCCATGACCGTGTCGATGAAGAGGCGGGCATGTTAATGTGGTCGAGCTCAAAAAAAGAGCTCACTGATATGGAGCGCCAAGCCAGAGTTCATAAAGAGGCTTTGGACTTGGCGGAATCGCAGCGACTGCTGTATGTCGCTTTAACGCGTGCCTGTGACCGACTTTATATAGGCGGTTATGCGGGTGCGGGACGCGACCCTCATGCACATAGTTGGTATGGGCAGATTGCCGAAAACTTCAAACCGATCGCAATGCACAATGATGGGTGTGATTATGCCTATTGGTCATTCGGTGATGAATTAAAGGCTGGGCCATGGCTGAAAGATGAAAATAGAGAGGCGCAATCGCTTCCGGCGCCGGCTTGGGTATTTGAAACGATCAGAGCGCCAATGGTTAAAATGACAAAATCCGGGCAGACACCGGGGCAGGCAGGCGATATTTTTGCCGCCGACACACCACGAGATCAAACCGTGAATGCGTCGAACATAATAGTATCCTCGACTATCGGCAAAGATGTAGCTTCCTCCGCGGCTCAAAAAAGTCTGTCCAAACAGTCTCAGTTGGCGATACAGAAAGGTAATATTTTGCACCGGCTATTGCAGTATTTACCTGCGGTAGCGCCCGAACATCGTGATGCGTCGATGGTCGAATATCTTGCTCATTATGCCGAGCAATATGATGCGCAAACCCGCGCGGTCATGGCTGAACAAGTTTTGGGAGTGTTGTCCAATCCAGCTTTGGCTCCGCTTTTCGCGGATGGATCGCGTGCCGAGCAGCCGCTTGTCGGTAACCTCATCCGTGCCGATGGGTCGGCTTTGCGGATTAGTGGGCAAATCGACCGATATTGCGAGCTAGATGACGCTATCTGGATTGCTGACTACAAGACAGGAAGGCGCGATGCGTCGGGCAGGGTTCCATCTGCCTATTTAAATCAAATGGCTGCATATCGCGCGCTCGTTCAAATTATATCGGGTCGAACCGATATTAAGTGCCTATTGATTTGGACTCAAACGGGTACGGTTGATTGGCTGGCGGCGGCTGACTTAGATCGGGTAACAGAAGAAATACTCAGTGTCGCATCTTGATTGTTATGACGATGCTCCTTAGTTTAAGCGTTCAATTAGAAAATTTTGTTTATGGAGATTTCAATGGCCGTTCAGCATGCAGACGATAAAGAGTTTAAAGAAAAAGTATTAGATGCTTCGGGCCCTGTACTCGTCGATTTTTGGGCAGAATGGTGTGGCCCTTGTAAACAGATCGCGCCTGCGTTGGATGAGATATCTGAAGAATTGGCAAGTAAGTTACAGATTGTTAAAGTCAATATTGATGAGAATCCGATGGCGCCAACGAATTATGGTGTCCGATCTATTCCGACCATGATCCTTTTTCAAGATGGTCAACCAAGCGCAACAAAAGTAGGCGCGGCCCCGAAAAGCGAGATCAAAGCTTGGCTAGAAGAGAGCATCTAATCGGATCTCTAACTAGCTCTACAGTCGTTTTATAATCGTTTTTATCCAAGAAGACTGGCCGCATTAATTTGCGTTGCGACGAAGCACGTCTCCAGCCAGGTAGAGCGATCCGCATATCAAAATACGCGCGTCATGGTCTTTAATGGAAGCGATGGCTTGGTCGAGGCTGTCATAGGCTTTTGCCGAGAGATCCTTATCTGTTGCCGATTGAGCCAGCTCGGTCGCCGTGAGTGAATTGGCTTGATTGGGAATAGAGATCGCGTGAAGCGTGACGCTGCAGGTGCGTTTTAACTGCGCAATTTGCTGCATGAAAGCACCATTTGCCTTGGTCTTTAGCATTCCACAGATCACATGTAGCGGTGCAGGAACAGCTGTCTGGCGCTCCTGGGCCCAGTCGGATATAGCGCCGGCCGCCGCTTCGTTATGACCGCCATCTAACCAAATTTCGGCTTTGGGAAGCTGTTTGCGTAGCTCGCGTACCCACTTGCCTTGAGTTAATGCTTGTAGCCGCGCTGGCCAGTTGGCTCGACCCAAGCCTTGTTCGCGCGCTGTTTCTGAAATGGACAGATAATCTGCCACGGCCAGAGCCGTTCCAGCATTTGTAATTTGGTGTTGGCCGACTAAGTTTGGTAAGGCGTAATCTCGAAGCCCTGTATATGTGTTGCTTGAACTGGCGGTAGACGGGTCTGTATAGGCTTCCAATATATGCGTCTCAAACAACAGCCTGCCATTCTCACGATTGGCGAACCAGTCTCGATCACCTAAGCTCAATTGTGATTGCATGCGGGTGGCCTGAGCTTCAATACGCTCTAGCACCTTTGGTGGTTGCGGCGCGCAGATCACCGTTTGCTTGGCCTTAATGATACCGGCTTTTTCGCCAGCAATATCGGCCAAGTCGGAACCTAAGAACTCTTGGTGATCGATGCTAATGGGCGTGATCACGGAGATGAGGCTATCCGTGACATTGGTTGCATCCAAGCGCCCGCCCAAGCCTACTTCGAGTAACAAATAATCTGCGGGACAGTCGCGAAAAGCTAGAAAGGCTGCCGCTGTCGTAATCTCAAAGAAAGTTATCGGGTGGCCATCATTAGCGGTTTCGCAATCATTCAGGTAACCAGCTAAGGCTTGTTCTGTGATTGGAGCACCTGCCAGATATATACGCTCGTGAAAGTCGACGAGATGAGGTGATGTATAGGCGCAAACGCGTTTCCCGTCGGCTTCCAGCATCGCGCGAATATAGGCGAGCGTAGAGCCTTTACCATTTGTTCCCGCAATATGGATAATCGGCGGGCATTGTTTTTCAGGATTTCCAAGCGCGCTAAGCAACCGCTCCATGCGCCCAAGCGATAGATCTATCAGCTTTGGATGCAGCAGAAGCAGGCGATCAAGAAGGTCTTGACTGGACGGGTTTGTCACGGGTATTGGCTCGTTCCGAATTTATAAATGACTGAGCGTAAAGGGCCTATTCAGCAGCGACGGCGTCAGGCCCATTTGGGTCCATTAATACGCGCAGAATTCGACCTAAAGTTTCTTTCATGTGGTGGCGGTGCACCACCATGTCGACCATACCATGTTCAAGAAGATACTCAGCCCTTTGAAAGCCCTCAGGTAGTCGCTCATGAATGGTGTTCTCGATCACGCGCGGTCCAGCAAAACCGATTAAGGCACCTGGCTCAGCAATTTGGATATCCCCGAGCATACCGTAGGACGCGGTTACACCGCCGGTTGTCGGGTCAGTTAGAACAACGATATATGGCAAGCCCAGTTCACGCATTTCCTGCACGACAACGGTTGTGCGTGGCATTTGCATGAGAGATAAAATGCCTTCTTGCATACGCGCTCCGCCAGCGGCAGCGAATAAAACGAGAGGTAATTTACGCGCGATAGCTGTTTCACCGGCCCGTACCACCGCTTCGCCAGCCGCCATCCCCAATGATCCGCCCATGAAGGTGAAGTCTTGAACAGCAACGACGGTTTTAATGTTCTCAATGGAACCTACTGCGACGGTCACGGCATCTTTGCGCCCTGTTTTGGCGCGCGCATCTTTTAGCCGATCAATATATTTCTTTTGATCTTTAAACTTTAGCGGATCCACAGGTACATCTGGCACCTCGATGGTTTCAAATTCTGCGTCAGCAAAAATCTGGCGAAGGCGTTCAACCGTATCCATACGCATATGATGGTCGCAGCCAGGGCAAACTTTTTGCAGGGTTTCCATGTCGCGATGAAAAATCATTTCTCCGCATTCATTGCAATTGATCCAAAGATTATCTGGCGTATCTTCGCGCTCCGCGAAAACACGAGGAAATTTAGGTCTGACGAAATTCTTGATCCAGTTCACAGCATATCCTTCATCGAATTGAATGCGTCTATCATTTCTCTCTGTTGCCAATCATTATATCGCAAATGATCGGATCAGTCTTTATTAGCCTTATGTACACCTTCGGCTAATTCTGAAGCCAGTGTCAAGACGGGTGAAACACAATCCTTGCCTTGACGTTTAGCTTCGCTAATGCAGTCGACGAGAGCGGAGCCAACGACAGCACCATCTGAAACCTTAGCCATCGTTCGGGCTTGGTCAGGTGTTCGGATGCCAAACCCAACCACAATTGGCAGATCTGTATGGTTTTTTATCCGTTGTACGGCATGATCGACGGTGTTGAGATCGGCGCTGGCACTACCCGTGATGCCGTTAATCGATACATAATAAACGAACCCAGAGCTGTTTTTGAGAACAGCCGGTAGGCGCTTATCATCGGTTGTTGGGGTTGCGAGGCGAATGAAATTAATCCCTGCTTTCATCGCCGGGATGCAAAATTCTTCATCTTCTTCTGCCGGTAAATCGACAACGATCAAGCCATCTACGCCAGCTTTATTGGCTTCTATCAGGAACGCATCGACGCCAAAATGATAGATCGGATTATAGTAGCCCATCAGAACGATCGGGGTGGTGTCATTGGTTTCACGAAATCTAGTCACCATCGCTAATGTTTTAAGCATGGTCTGACCACCCTCAAGGGCACGCAAAGATGCCGCTTGGATGGCTGGCCCGTCGGCCATCGGATCGGTGAAAGGCATTCCCAATTCGATTATATCGGCGCCAGCATCCGCTAAACCCGCTAATATTTTTTCAGACGTTTCGAGGTCAGGGTCGCCAGCCGTAATGAATGCGACGAAGGCTTTTTTGCCTTCGCTTTGCAGGACTTCAAAACGAGTTTCGATACGTGTTTTTTGCTTTTCTACCATTACTGCCCCAGATCAATATTTAGGTGTTCGGCGACAGCGAAGACATCCTTATCACCACGCCCGCACATATTCATCACCATGAGGTGATCGGCTGGTAGGTCGCCCGCAATCTTTGCTACATGCGCGAGGGCATGCGACGGTTCTAGTGCTGGTATGATACCTTCCAAGCGGGTAACAAGCTGAAAGGCTTCAAGGGCTTCGGCGTCTGTGACGGATACATATTCGACACGTCCAGCGTCGCGTAAATAAGAATGCTCGGGACCGATACCAGGATAATCGAGACCGGCAGAAATCGAGTGGCCTTCAACAATTTGTCCATCGTCATCTTGCAGAAGATAGGTTCTGTTGCCGTGCAACACGCCCGGGCTGCCGCCGGCTAGGGAGGCAGCATGGTCTGGTGTATCCAGTCCTAAACCGCCAGCTTCGACACCGATAATACGAATGGATGGCTCATCTAAAAATGGATAAAAGAGCCCCATTGAGTTCGAACCTCCGCCGATGCAGGCAACGAGGCTGTCGGGCAAGCGGCCTTCAGCTTCAAACATTTGCTCGCGGGTTTCTTTGCCAATGATGGACTGAAAATCGCGGACCATAGCCGGGTAAGGGTGAGGGCCAGCCACCGTTCCAATAATGTAAAAAGTATCATCGACATTGGTGACCCAATCGCGAAGTGCTTCGTTCATCGCGTCTTTCAACGTTCCAGAACCAGAGGTAACGGGAACAATTGTGGCCCCCAATAATCTCATCCGAAAGACGTTTGGCTTTTGTCTTTCAATGTCAGTTGCGCCCATAAAAACCGTACATGGTAGCCCAAAGCGAGCCGCGACTGTGGCGACGGCCACGCCGTGTTGTCCAGCGCCAGTCTCGGCAATGATGCGGGTTTTGCCCATGCGCTTCGCTAACAGGATTTGCCCCAAACAATTATTAATTTTGTGCGAGCCTGTATGGTTCAATTCATCGCGCTTTAGATAAATTTTAGCACCGCCAAAATGCTCGGTTAATCGAGGCGCAAAATATAGGGGGGAAGGGCGACCTACATAATGTTTTTGTAAGTCGAGAATTTCCGCTTGAAAAGCCGGGTCTTGTTGCGCTGTATTATAGGCCTGTTCGAGGTCTAGAATAAGCGGCATAAGCGTTTCAGCCACGAAGCGTCCACCAAAAATGCCGAAGCGTCCGTTCTCGTCGGGTCCCGTCCGGAATGAATTATTTACCGTCACCACTACCTCACTTTGCTACTTTTTCAGCCATTTTTGCAGCTTGAATAAAATCCTCGATCCGTTGCGGATCTTTTTTGCCTGCCTCAACCTCTACACCAGAAGAGACGTCTACCATCTTAGCACCGGTTTGTTGGATAGCCTCAGCGACATTTTTGTCGTTCAAGCCTCCCGATAGCATCCACGGTATGCCCCCTTCATAAGATGAGATTAAATCCCAGTCAAAGACTTTGCCATTGCCACCCGGTAACTCACTATCGGTTGGTTTGGCATCAAATAAAAACCAATCACTGGCATCTTCATAGGCCCGTGTTGCGGCCAGATCACTGGCATTGCCAATGCCAAAAGCTTTGATGATTGGTCGATGGTATTTCAAGCGTATCTCAGCTACGCGCTCCGGAGTTTCATGTCCGTGTAGCTGAATTCGATGTGGGCTGATTGCGCCGAGCACTTCTTCAATCTGTGCGTCGTCGGGATCAACCATCAAGGCAACGCGTTCAACATTGGCATCACATTTCCCTGCTAATTGTGCTGCGAGTTCTTGCGTCAGGTGGCGCGGTGACTTGGGATAGAACACGAAGCCTAAAAGTGATGCGCCAGCTTTTTGTGCCACGTCGAGGCCGATAAGGTCATTGATGCCACAAACTTTTACTTTCACCGTCATCACACACCCCCCTCAATGCCAAGCTCTCGAGCAATAGCTTGAGCGGCAAGCGCTGGATTATCGGCTTTTGTAATAGGTCGACCAATTACTAAAATATCGGCGCCCTTACCCATGGCCTGGCTAGGTGTTAGAACGCGTTTTTGATCATCCAATGCGGCATCCGCGGGACGGATGCCAGGAACGATTAGTTTAAATTCGGGGCCGCAAGCCTCGCGTATAGCATCGATTTCTAAAGCGGAGCAAACCAGACCATCGAGGCCACAATCTTGCGCTAGCTTGGCTAATCGGACGACATGATCTTTGGGTGATGCGAACACACCTAAGGTAGCCAAGTCGCTCTCTCCTAAGCTGGTTAATACGCTAACACCAATTAGCATAGGGTGCGTATCTCCGAGCGACTGCATAGCCTCAACCGATTTGCGCATTGCCTGTACGCCTGCCGAGACATGAATATTGATGATGGCTGGTTGCAGTGGGGCCAGTGCTAATAAACCAGAGGCAACGGTATTGGGAATATCGTTGAGTTTCAAATCGAGGAATATTGGCAAGCCTGCCGCGGCGATCGCGTTATATCCCGTTTCGCCAAAGCGATAGAAAAACTCCATACCAATTTTGAAGCCTCCAACATGCGGATGGACGTCGCGAACGAGCTGCTGTGCTTGATCGAGGTCTGAAACATCTATCGCGCAATAGACTGGATTGTGAAGCATATCGTCTCTCCGAGGGTGGTATCAAGAAGTTTGCCATGGATGGCGTCATGTTTGGAAACCTGTATATCACCTAACGCAAAAAAAGTTAAGTTTTGCGAATGCCTTTGCGTGAACGAATTGGCTCGTGGCAGAGGGTAATTAAGGACCCTTTTGGATCAAGTTATCGTTTGTATTTTTGTGCTTACGGCCAATCAGTCGACCATAAAAATAGCCGCCGATTATCCCTAAAAAAAGGCAAGAGAGAATGACGAGAAAAAGTGGAATTTGGATGGCTGTATCCGCATCACCAAAATTTGTGATGTCGAGATAAAGGGCAACGTCCTGCCTGTTCATATATGCAAGCGGGATTACCAATAGTAGCAAAGCCACCAGAATGGTTCTGCGAATAAGAATAATCATGCGTCCCTCATGTTGGTTGAGGAGCGATTATAAGTGTTTTTAACTAAATTTGTTTAATTTTCTTGGTTGAGGCGGTTTCTTAGCTCTTTGCCGGTTTTGAAAAACGGTGTGCGTTTTTCGGCAACAGCCACTGAATCCCCAGTCCGAGGGTTCCTGCCAATGCGGGCGCCGCGTTTCTTGGCTGAGAAGGCGCCGAACCCACGAAGCTCAACGCGCTCGTCTTTGGCTAAGGCTTCTGATATCTCATCAAAGATTTTATTAACGATACGTTCAACATCGCGATGATATAGATGCGGATATAATTCAATAATCTTTAAAACAAGTTCAGATTTTATCATCGAGGCGTCCTATTGAAATGTCTACTGGAAGTTGAGACTGCCAAAGCTGGCGGGTATTTTCAAGCACCAACGTTAACTTTTTGTAATAAAAACCCGCGACAGATAAATCCATCGCGGGTTTGTATCACTTTTGAAGCATAAATTAGTCGTTTTTTTCTTCCGACTTATTCAATGCAACGCCCAAGATATCGCCCAATGACGCACCGCTATCAGACGAACCGTATTGCGCGACGGCTTCTTTTTCTTCAGCAATTTCAAGTGCTTTGATAGATAGTGAGATTTTGCGAGAGCGATTGTCAACCATAGTAACCATCGCATCCAACTTGTCGCCTACATTATAACGTTCAGGACGCTGGTCCTCACGATCCCTTGAAAGGTCGTTACGGCGGATAAAGGCACTTAGACCTGCATCACCAACCGCGACTTCTAGGCCACCATCGTTAACACCAGTTACTTCGCATGTAACTTGTTCGCCTTTGCGCATAGTTCCGGCTGATTGGAACGGGTCACCGCTTAGCTGTTTAATGCCAAGGCTGATACGTTCTTTTTCCATGTCGATATCAAGCACAACTGCATCCACAACTTGGCCTTTAGTGAATTGCGCCATAGCTTCTTCGCCAGACATATTCCAATCAAGGTCAGACATGTGGACCATGCCGTCAACATCGCCATCTAGGCCAATAAATAGACCAAATTCAGTGATGTTTTTAATCTCGCCATTTACATTTGTACCGATTGGGAAGCGATCAGAGAAGCTCGCCCATGGGTTGTCGACACACTGTTTAAGACCAAGTGAGATGCGGCGCTTGGATGGATCCACTTCAAGGATCATCACTTCTACTTCTTGCGATGTAGACACGATTTTTCCAGGATGGACATTCTTTTTGACCCAGCTCATTTCAGAAACGTGAACCAGACCTTCAACGCCGTCAGATAGCTCAACAAACGCACCGTAATCCGTGATGTTGGTTACACGACCTGTCATTTTAGTATTCAATGGGAATTTGCCTTCAACATCATCCCAAGGATCGCTCTCAAGCTGCTTCATGCCCAAGCTAATGCGCTGTGTCTCAGGATTAATCTTAACAACCTGCACTTTAACAGTCTGGCCAATGGCAAGAACTTCAGATGGGTTGTTAACACGACGCCAAGAAATGTCAGTAACGTGAAGTAGGCCGTCAACACCGCCCAAATCAACAAATGCACCGTAATCTGTGATGTTTTTAACAACGCCCTCAATGACCTGACCTTCTTCAAGGTTCTGGACGATTTCGCTACGGGCTTCAGCGCGGCTCTCTTCCATGATGGCACGACGCGAAACAACTATATTGCCGCGACGACGATCCATTTTCAGGATTTGGAATGGCTGTGGGACGTTCATCAATGGTGTTACGTCACGGATTGGGCGAATATCAACTTGGCTGCCTGGTAAGAATGCAGTCGCTCCATCCAGGTCAACCGTAAAGCCACCTTTGACGCGGCCAAAGATAACACCTTCAACGCGCTCTTCGGCTTCAAATGATTTCTCAAGGTTGGTCCAGCTTTCTTCACGGCGAGCTCGGTCGCGCGATAGCACAGCTTCACCCATAGAATTTTCAATACGCTCGAGGTAAACGTCAACCGTATCCCCAACAACAATGGCAGGTGGGCTTCCAGCGACAGAGAATTCGCGAAGCGCAACACGGCCCTCAGTTTTAAGGCCTACGTCAATAATGGCGAGATCATTCTCGATCGCCGTGACGCGGCCTTTGACTACAGTTCCTTCAAGCGGGTCATTGGAAGAGAAGCTCTGCTCAAGTAAAGCCGCAAAATCTTCAGTGGATGGGTTAAATTCGTTGTTTTCGGTTTGTGACAAAATGTATTCCTAAAATTTAAATAATGCCGACCCATAATTCAGGCGGACTTCCTAAACAAAACACGGCACGCGATGAAGCATGGCTTGTTTGAACAGGCAAAATGAGGTTAAGTTTTTGTTCCGCAGTTTGAATTTCTAGCGACTACTTATCTAACAGAGCTAAAGCTGCTGAGAACGCCTCTTCTATAGACAAATATGACGTGTCTAGCAAGTGCGCAGTTTCGGCTTGCTTTAATGGCGCGATGGATCGCTCCCGATCTAGCTTATCGCGAGCTTCAATATCTTTTAAAACCCCATCAAATAAAATGTCTGGTTGCTGCTTCTGCAGCTCTTTCCAGCGTCGTTCCGCACGTATTTCCGGGCTCGCAGTAATGAATAACTTATGCGGCGCGTCAGGGCAGATAATGGTGCCAATATCGCGGCCATCTAAAATGCAGCCTTTTTGATCTGGATTCGAAGCAAAATTCCTCTGTATTTCAAGGATTGCCGCACGAACTTCAGGCTTGGCAGCAACAATAGAGGCCAGCATGCCTGCATTTGGTGTTCGAATAGAGGCCTGCCAGGCAGCATTGTTCAACTGCGATATATTCAGGGTCTCGGCAACCTCTAAGGCAGCTTGTGTGTCGTTCGGATCTTTATCTAGGGCGGCTACAGCCACACCAACAGCTCGGTACAGCGAACCAGTATCGAGATAAGCATAGCCAAGATGTTCGGCCAGCCTTTTCGCGATTGTCCCTTTTCCGGATGCGGCTGGTCCATCAATCGCAATCGGTGAGCGAATAGCTGAGCTGTTCGTTGCTGTCGCGGTCATGCGTCACAGCTTTCAAAATTTGCACCTAATTTGTGCATGAGATCAAAGAACTCGGGGAAGCTGGACTGGATCATCGACGCGTCATCAATCTCGACTGGGTTTTGAGACAGTAAGCCCAATATTAAAAAGCTCATGGCAATTCTGTGGTCATGGTGCGTTGCGACCCGTCCGCCGCCTTGGGTGCGCCTGACCCCTGAGCTATCGGCGTCTACGCCTTGAATATACAAGTCATCGCCATCAATCCGTGCATCCACCCCATTGGCATTCAGCCCATCGGCGATAGCTTGCAACCGGTCACTTTCTTTCACGCGAAGCTCACCTAATCCTCTGAAGACACTCTCTCCCTCAGCATAGGCAGCGGCAATAGCTAATATTGGATATTCATCAATCATCGATGGTGCGATGCTCGCCGGTACATCGATCCCGTGCAAACGACTACCCATAACCTGTAAATCAAATACGTCCTCACCAGCGTTGCGGCGTTCGGATTTACTGGTTATTTTTGCTCCCATTTGGCGCAAGACATGAAATAAACCGTCGCGGTGTGGGTTCGACATAACGTTTTCCAGATAAACATCCGAGCCATCCACCAGCAGCGCAGCGACCAAAGGAAATGCCGCGGATGAAGGGTCACCAGGAACCGTGATATCGCATGCAGTCAGTTGTTTTTCACCGCGCAACCAAACGTGGTTGCCGTCCTCTGCTTGTTCAGAGCGGATATCAGCACCGAATAGTTCCAACATATGCTCAGAATGGTCGCGGGTTGGATGCGGTTCAATTATATGTGTTTCGCCAGGCGCGGTTAGACCCGCCAGTAAAATAGCTGACTTGACCTGTGCCGAAGCGACGGGCAACCGATAGGATATCGGTATAGGGCGCTCAGGCCCGCGCAAGGTCAGGGGCAACGTTTCTTTTTGGTCTGGCTCAACCAATAGGCCCATATCTATAAGCGGGTTTAAGACACGCCGCATGGGGCGTTTGGATAGGGATGCGTCGCCAATAAATGTTGCGGTTATCGGGCTTCCCGCCGCTAAACCCATGGTTAAACGACAACCGGTTCCGGCATTGCCAAAGTCGACGTCGTTTGCCGGTGAGGAGAAATTACCGATTCCTAATCCTGTGACCTCCCATTGGCCTTTGCCGATATGGTCTAGCTTGGCACCAAAAGCTCGCATAGCCGTCGCTGTGGACAATACATCATCGCCCTCAAGCAGACCGTTTATGCGTGTAGTGCCGATGGCAACTGAGCCGAGCATCAGGGCACGGTGGGAAATTGACTTATCGCCGGGTATCACCACATGACCAGATAATGGTCTATCGGCAGCTATGGTTCTAAAAGGCCCACTGAGTGCCGATTGATTTGGCTTTGAAGCGGAAGACTTTGGCATTTTAACTCTATCTTAGGTTGCGGTGAACAGATTTCACTCGGTCTACCATTATTCTGACAAATTTGCGCGTATATTAAGCCGTCTCGACCTTGAATTTGCAAATAATCCTAAAAATTTGTCATAACCCTACGAATAAAACTAGATAGAAACGCAAATTTAGGGAATTAATGGCAAGAACGCTATTTTGCTTTTGACAGATGGCGCTTCCCATGGCAAGGGAACGCTGTAATTTTAACGGAGGTGTGCTTTGTCAGATCCAAAACTCGGAACAAAGCGTCTATGCGAATCGTGTGGCGCAAAGTTTTATGATTTAGCTAAAGATCCTATTCTATGTCCAAAATGTGGGACAGTTTTTGATCCTTCAGTTCTCGTTCGCAAGCCAGTTGCGGCAAAGGTTGTAAAACCTGAAGAGAAAGAAGAAGAAGAGGAAGAGGATGAAGTTCAAGAGCTTGAGGCAGATACGATTGAAGTTAGCCTCGATGCACTCGAGGACGACGATGAGGACGAAGATGAGGAAGAACTCGCTGTAGCTGAGTTTGACGATTCTGCTGTTTTGGTCGAAGACGATGACGACGATGATGAAGATAATATCGGTCTTGATGATGATGACGATGAGGATGACGCATTACTCGACGATGTTTAGGCCTTGTCAGTATCCGTTGCGGTTTATTTGTCTTGATCGATTTCGGTGATATTGTATAAACTTGTCTCATCGACGAGCTTCTTTTCGAGATGCTCAACTCGATCCCAGTCTAGATTTCTCTCCGCTCTAGCTAGCGAGAGGGACATTTGGGGCCATAGCTCAGTTGGGAGAGCGCTTGCATGGCATGCAAGAGGTCGGCGGTTCGATTCCGCCTGGCTCCACCATCGGTTTGTCGGGCGACCCACACTTCATATCTTTATTGGAATAGCGTCGTAGTTTCAGGGGTTAAGCCGTATGTGAGACGCTATGTGTCTGCACAGAGACGGTGTTTTGCGTGATATATAGCCCCTTTCAGGCCCGCGTCTCCAGCATCTCCATCAAAAATGCATCCTGTGGACTTAAACGTGCCAATTGGGTGCGGCCGTGTTGGCGCATACCCGGGAGATGTAATCGTAGGTGCCGCTACCGGCGTTGTCGTCATTCACGCGCATGGTGCATGTATTTAGTGGTGTGTCGGCACCCATTAAATATCTATATCGCTCGGGATATCAGATTGTTCGCAAACGCGGATAGTACAAGTCTGCATTGCCGGGGCATTCAAATACCGCCAGTAGTAGTCGGAATTTATAATAGGATACGTTATGCCGATTTTTGTAAATAAAGTAGAGATTACCGATGATGAAGTTCACTCGGAGATGCAACACCACCCAGCTAAGACGATGGAAGACGCGCGTCAGAAGGCAGCCGAGGCGCTCGTGATACGCGAATTACTATTACATGAAGCGATTGATAAAAAACTTCTGGAGACCCGCGAGAAGGACATAATCGAAGTTCAGGGGGCGGCGATAGATAGGCTCCTGAAACAAGAAGTGTCAGTCCCCGAGGCTGATGAGGATGTCTGCTTGCGCTATTACCAACAAAATCAGGAGCGCTTCAAAGACCAAAAGGTTGGTAAGGCGGTACCGTTTGAAAGTGTCAAAGAGCATATTCGTAACTACTTATATGCACAGTCCTTCAGCACAGGCATAAGCCAATATATTAATGTATTGGCCAGCAGATCCCGAATTATCGGCTTTGAATTTGAACAGTTAAGCTAAAAGGCGGGCAGGTCTTCGGTCAGACCTAACTTTGGCTTTATGTTGTGGCTTTATGTTGTGGCTTTATGTTGTGGCTTTATGTTGTGGGTTATGGTGGTTCCGTGTCTGGCTCTAGCTCTACTTCTAGCTCTGGCTCTCGGTCTGTGGCTATCGTCAAGCTTGTCTCAGTTGAATATCTTAGCTTAACATCGCGCATACAGCATCGGTTTTTCAGATCAATTAGCCGCACAAGCTCTTGCTTCCCTTGAGCTATGCGCATTTTCTCGTTACAACCCTGCATCGGCTTGTATACTGTTCAAACTCTACTTGGTGAGCGACGCGTCGCTGCTGTAATGATTAGGAAAAAATATGACAATTCACCTACACAAGAATGACTTACCAGATGGACTGGTTTTCTCGGGATCGATCGCGGTTGATACGGAAACCCGTGGCCTGAAAATTTCTCGCGATAGGTTGTGCTTGCTTCAACTATCTGCAGGTGATGGTGAGGTGCATATTGTGCAGTTTGATGGAGAGAATTACGAAGCGCCAAATTTGAAAAAGCTTCTATCCGATCGTAATATTGTGAAAATATTTCATTATGCGCGCTTCGACCTGGCGGTAATTGCCCATTATTTGAACGTTCATGCAGCACCATTATGGTGTACGAAAATAGCCTCAAAGCTTGTTCGCACCTACACAGACCGGCATGGTCTTAAAGATATTTGCCGAGAGCTAATTGGCGTCGAACTATCCAAGCAACAACAAAGCTCGGATTGGGCCGCACCTGACTTGAGTGATGCCCAGCTCAATTACGCAGCGTCCGATGTTTTATATTTACATCAATTAAAAGATAAGCTTGAAGCTATGTTAGACCGAGAGGGACGCCGCCCTATGGCCGAAGCGTGTTTTGACTTTGTCTTAATTCGAGCCGCGATGGATATGACTGGGTTTGAAGATGTTGACATTTTCTCGCACCGGTAAGACGTTGGGTTTTAGGTTTGCCGGTATTTGAAGTCTGTTTAGGGGTGGAATGAATAAGCGCGATAGAAATCAAATTGAAAGAGGGCTGCGGGTTCGAAAGTGGGTTGGTTGGCTTAAGTGGCTACTGCCAATAATCGCTATCAGCTTGCTTGTATTCTTGATTGGTCAGCGCAATGACGGCTTTAATTTTATTGGGTCTGATACCTCAGCACAGCTGCAAGCTTTGGATGGATTGTCAGACGATATGTCCGCGCAAAGTGTAATAGAGGGCGCCTTATATGAGGGCATAAGCTCGTCTGGCGGTTCCTACCAAGTCAAAGCTGAGCGAGCGTTTCCAAAATCTACAGCCATGGATATAATCGCGCTCGAAGGTCTCACAGTGCAGCTTCAAATGAACCCGCAAATTACGCGTTTTGTTGCGCCGTCGGGTGTGTTCAACGGGCCAGAGCAAACGTTGAACCTCGGTGCTCCTGTTCAACTGGAGAGAAGTGACGGTATTGCTCTGTCGGCAGGCGATATCGAAGTCGACCTAGCGGCCAATAAAATTGTGTCCGCTCAAGCAATTTCTATGAGCTTCGGTAAGCAAACAATAAGCGCGGCCGGTTTTCAGTTTGACCTGGAGACTGAAAAGTTGGAGCTGATAGGCAATGTGGTTGCAGATATCCCAGCTCCAGAACAGACGCGCTGATGAGAAAATTTTCTATAACCCTCTGTTTGATATCTTCGTTCACGTTGTTCGGCACACAACTGGCGGCACAATCGCAAGTTGATTTTTTCAAGACAGATAGTGACGCACCCATCCGCATTACGGCCGATTATTTTAATCTCGATCACAAGACAGGTGTGGTCGAGTTCTCAAAAAACATGCGCCTCGAACAAGGGCCGTTCACGATAACGGCGGATAAGCTGGCCGGCAGTTTCCCCGCATCGGTATCATCCGGAACGCGAGACGATGCCCAACGTATCGTCGGCGACATAACCGTGTTTCGCGCATCTGGGAATGTTGAGATTATGTCTGCGAATGGCCGCAAAGCATCCGGACAATGGGCCAGTTATGACTTGGCAACACAACAGCTAACAATGGGCGATAAGGTTGTTTTGTTAACGCCATCCGTGGTCGCGGATGAGGGTAATCCTGAAACGGGTAAAACCACGCCTAAAACTAACAATAAATTACAATCTGGCGGTCTTCTTGTTGATATGCGAACTGGCATTGGCCAAATGAAATCATCTGTCGAAGGTGGGCGAGTTCGTGGTGTATTTACGCCGGGGTCTCGTGTACCCGACTAATAATAGCTGTTTGATTCAACAAAATGCGTAAAATAGCTATGAAATTTGGTCGGCTCTGGCTAGGTTCATGAAATGGATGGGAACAGCAAATCGGAAATGACCGTGACAGATACTGATGTACAAGCGACACTAGCTGTTGAAGACACATATGGCCTGATGGTGTCAGGCTTAAAAAAGACATTCAAAGGTCGCCCTGTTGTGCGCGATGTATCGTTGCGGTTGCGCAGCGGCGAAGTCTTAGGTTTATTGGGGCCCAATGGAGCCGGTAAGACCACAAGTTTTTATATGATCATGGGACTTATAAAAGCGGATGCGGGGAAAGTATTTCTCGATGGCGCCGATTTAACTAATTTGCCGATGTATCGTCGCGCTCGGGCAGGTATTGGTTACTTGCCGCAGGAGGCGTCCATTTTTCGTACTATGACCGTTGCCGAAAATATCATGGCAATTCTAGAAGTGGTTGAGAATGAAGCTGCTGTGAGAGAGCAAAGATGCGATGCATTATTGGCCGAATTTGCTATTTCACATTTACGCGATGTTAAGGGCGCCATGTTGTCGGGCGGTGAACGTCGCCGGGCCGAAATAGCTCGGGCTTTGGCGTCCGAACCAAAAATTCTGCTACTCGATGAACCGTTCGCAGGCATTGACCCGATTGTCGTAAACGAGATTAGAGTGCTCATTGGCCAGCTCAAGGCTCGTGGTATCGGTGTTTTGATAACAGATCACAATGTTCGTGAAACATTGGGCATTGTCGATAGAGCGGTTATTATGCACGACGGTGGCATTCTTATTGAGGGCTCGCCTGACGATATTGTTAAAGATGAAAATGTGCGTCGCCACTATCTTGGTGCTAGTTTTGCATTGTAAATTTTTAGCAATTACAATGGTATCGAAAGCCCCAAATCCATAAAAATTTCTGGACATCATTAAGCAATCGATGCACCATAAGGGCACGATTTGAGACCCGTCTCGAGTTGTATGCTGACCCGTCTAGAGAAAAATAAAACTTCGTGAATCTCGAATAATAAAAAATGGATCGGTACAAATCGGCGGCTCGTCATGTCTTATCAGGCGTGAGCCTATCTTCTTTTGTCTCCCGCTTGTTCCTATGTGTAACCAAAAACAGATGGAGAAAATTATGCAGATTAATATTACAGGTCGTCATTTAGATACAGGCGAAGCGCTTCGCGAGCATGTTGAAGACAAAATGTCGGAAGCGATTGGTAAATATTTTTCGCAACAGGCCGATGTCAGCGTAACGTTCTCCAAGGCTGGTCACGCATTTAGAAGCGACTGCGCTGTTCACCTGAATAGCGGCGTGTATCTTCAAGCATCTGGCAATGACAATGATATTTATAGCTGTTTTGATCAATCAGTTGAGAAGATTACGAAACAGCTTAGGCGCTATAAGCGCAAGCTGAAAAACCACCATGCATCTGGTGGCGAAGCACCGGCCTTTGCAGGCTCGTCTCTCCCAAGCGATGTTTCAGCTCAATCTATGTTTGAGGGCGAGGTTTTAGATGATCATGCTTTTGATGACGACGCCGGTGAACAACTTTTAGACAGCGATATTCCTGTGGTTGTATCGGAACGAAAAGCCGATTTACCCATGATAAACTTGGCCGAAGCCATTGATTTGTTGGATAAAGGTCCAGCCGATCATATTCTGTTTCTGCGGAAGGGCGAGCATGGTCGCGAATTATTGTGTTTGGTACGTCGGCGCGCGGATGGAAATATAGGTTGGATAGACCTAGACGCTTAGTTGATTGCCTGATACGACATTCTTTGTCCAAATAACCAGAGTGCTAGGTTAAGGCTTATGTTACGAGGAATGGCGATCACACATGGAAGTTGAAGAGTTTCTTGCCCCAGAA
>Ga0209137_1001526_pt1 | contig 21816 bp, 19 predicted proteins | sample SaaInl5LU_22_DNA_FD_184642 | JGI IMG/M metagenome (GOLD analysis project Ga0209137, IMG submission 184642) | Marine microbial communities from expanding oxygen minimum zones in the Saanich Inlet - ESP_105LU_22_DNA (SPAdes) (version 2) | ecosystem: Environmental > Aquatic > Marine > Intertidal...
TCAATTACTTCTGCGTTCGGCGCTGAACTCTAATTAGAAAATCAATCAACAGCCGGGTAGTCAATATAGCCTTCGGCACCGGGAAGATAGAGGGTCTTAAAGTTTACCGGTGTTAACTCTGCACCGATTTTAAACCGCTCCACTAAATCGGGGTTCGATATATAATGGCGACCGAAGGAAACGGCATCGCCCTGCCCCGAACCAAGCGCCTTTTGCGCCCGATCTAAATCATATGAATCGTTCAAAATAATCGGGCCCGTAAAATGATCATTGGCGAGTTTGATATTATCAACGCCAGCCTTCATCCGAATAACGTGGAGATAAGCCAACCCCATCGGCGAAATCGCTTTTAGTAATTCAGCGAATGTCTCTTCCGGGTTGTCATCCTGCAAATCATTAAATGGGTTTCCAGGGCAAATTCTAATTCCGACACGTCCCGAGCCTATTTTTTCAGAAATAGCCATTAAAGTATCCAGTGTAAATTTAAGCCGCCCAGACAGACTTCCTCCGTAAGCATCTTCGCGGTGATTGGTTCCTGTCGAGAGAAACTGAGCAGGCAAATAACCGCTCGTCGCATGAAGCTCCACTCCGTCGAAACCTGCTTCGCGCGCCATAGCCGCGCAATTTGCATAGGCCTCAATTGTTTGCGTCACCTCATCGGCCGTCATTGCCTCGGGCATCTCAAACGGTGCCATTCCGACCGCATCCGTATATAGCTTTCCGTCAGCTTGTATCGCCGATGGCGCCAGGGTTCGTGAACCAATTGGCTTGTTGTGATGCGACGCAACGCGCCCGCAATGCATCAGCTGTGCAACAATTTTTCCGCCACGTTTATGCACCGCCTCTACGACTTTTGCCCATGATAGCATCTGTCGCTCATTTGCCAGGCCAGGCGTTCTTACATAACCCTTTGCGTCCTCGCACGGATACACGCCCTCCGTGATGATCAGTCCGGCACTGGCGCGTTGCTCATAATAGAGGCGCATCATGTCAGACGCTTCATCACCTTCTTCGGCTCGAGATCGGGTCATGGGTGCCATAACGATACGGCTGGATAGTTCAATGTCACCCAATCGGATGGGGTCAAATAAGTCTGCCATTAATTTCACTTCTCAATATTATATGTGTGTCTCTTCTAATAGATGTATACGAGCGCAGGTTGTTTATCTGACACGTATCGAGGGGTAAGGATGCCCATCGCGCATTGTCTCTAAAAATGATTCTAATGGAGCTGGTTCAGCAACTTCTGGAAGCGCGTCGCCGCTCGGCGGGTTTTTCCAAAACCGATCCCATGACGGAAACAATTCATGATAGGCGCCGCTATATCGTTCGCGATCCGGCCAGCGCATTTTATCATCACCCACTGGCGGCTTGTTCAAATCAGTTGCGTACCAATAACAAGGCAACCGCCGACGAAACAACCAACGTCCATCCACACGATCGTAATTATCCCAATAGATCATTTGCATGATCACCCATTCATCGCCATCGGGGCTCGGCGTTTCATGTTCATTCTTTGAGTAAACAATGCCATGCGCATGGTCAGGATCCGTGAATTCAATAATATGATTGCCCGTTTGGTGCGACGTCCCCGTAAATTGCAATCTTAAAGTATCATCTAGCCAAGCTTTCAAATGCGCTCGTCCCGACTTTTCTCTACTGACACGAATGTCCGGCGCAAACAGGTTCACATGCGCATCGAGATCGCGCATATCTAATGACAGCGAATATTTCGCTACCAACTGACGTATTTCCTCGATAGCTTCAAGGCGTGCTAGGCGTTGCTCTAAATCCATCATTCCCTCCGCGTATTTTGCTCCATTGAAAACGATATAAAACCGTCTCGTGCGATGCGATTACATTGTTAACCCAATGCGTCGCTACAATAAATATTTATTACGCAATATGTCAGATTAATTTCTAACTCCATTATAATGCGTAGAAACCGGCCACCTATTTTACGAAAGCATGGTGTTTTGAGACCAAAAACCAAAGCAAAACTGTCAAAACGGCCTTCAAACGATTCCCAACCCATGGTGCGTAGTAATAACTTCCTTAAATACGCATTAGTGGCATTTATGCACCAAATTAATTAAAATTGCGTAGTAATAATTGACTTTTAACAACAAAAAAGCTCATATTCTTCGTAATTCGAGGATGTTTGTTTCGAATGATTCGAGTTGTATTTAATCTGAGTTTCAGGGGGGTAGTATGAAACTAAATAATTCAAAATTAACCAAAGCCTTATTGGCTTCTACAGTACTGACTGTGGCGAGTTTTTCAGCCATGGCGCAAAGTGGTTTGGACGAGGTTGTTGTGACTGCTGAGAAGCGCACAACTAATCTTCAAGACACACCAATCTCGATCACGGCAGTTACATCAGAAACTCTTGAGTTTCAAAACATTGTAACGGTCAATGATCTAACGGCAATTGCTCCAAATGTTGCAATTAAGCCAGGCCTTGCGAACCCGTCCCATTCTGTTATCGCTATCCGCGGTGTTGGAATGACTGCTGATGAATCGCTTACTACAGATTCACCAAACGGCATTTATATTGACGGCGTGTTGATTGCGAAATCAGCAGCTTCCGCTTTGGAAGTTTCAAACATCGAACAGGTAGAGGTGCTTCGCGGTCCTCAAGGAACATTGTTCGGACGTAACAGCACAGGCGGCGCGGTAAGTTTCATAACTAAACGCCCAAGTGAAGAATATGGTGGAGACATCATTCTTGGTGTTGGCGACTATGGCCAAAGAAGAGCACGCTTAAATCTCAACACAGGCACCATTGGAGAATCGTTGAAAGTTTCTCTATCGCTAAGCAAGCGTGAGATGGAAGGTTATGTCGATAACAAACTTGAAGGTCTTGATTCTAAAGATCCAGGCGCGTTTGACAACTATGCCGGTCGTCTAGGCGTTGCAATGGATCTTACAGATTCAGTTGAAGCCTATTACTCTTATGACTGGGCGCAATCCGATGCGGTCGCTCCTGCTTATCAGACACAACAAGCTACTGCTACAGCAGCGTCTGTGCTTACAGGCAGCACAACTAATGATGGTTGTAGCCTAACGATCCCAACGGGTCGTGTTGACTCTCTTTGCTTGAACGATTCCGGTGAAGCTGAGAACGATACCGAAGGTCATATGCTTCAGTTAAAGTTTGATCTTGATGGCATGGTTCTGACGTCAACGACAGGCCGACGCAACTGGGACAACATCAACCACAGCATGGACCTTGACGGTTTCGGTGACATCAATGGCGTCATCGATCTTTCTTTCGTTCCTGGAACGAACCCGTCCTTTTACTCAGCGTCCAACGATCGTAGCCATGAGCAGTCAAGCCAAGAGCTTACACTAGCTTCTGATACGGACAGCAATATACAGTGGGTTGTCGGCTTTTATTACCTCGACGAAGAAGGTTCTGAAAATGGTCGTGAGTATTATGCATACCCACTACCTGCTGCATTTGGTGGAACGAAGATGTATCCAGGTGGAGTTGAGTATTCAACCAACGCCAAATCAAAAGCCCTTTATGGTCAAATCAGCATTCGCCCAGAAGGTTATGAAGACCGCCTAGGTGTTACTGTAGGTGCACGTACAACCAAAGATGAGAAAGAAATCACATCCGTTCGCGGTGGTGGTGTTTCTGCATCCGCTGACTTTGAAGAGCCAACAGGTCACATCACGGTTGATTATCGTGTTAACGACGACACAAATGCTTATGCTAAAATCTCACGCGGTTACCGCTCTGGTGGTTTCAACCCGCGCTCAGGTCAAGCTCCTTTTGATTCAGAAACAATTACAGCTCTTGAATTTGGCGTAAAAGCTGAGCTCAACGATACTATTCGTATCAACGGCGCTGTATTCCGTTCTGACTACAAAGATCGTCAAATGACGCAAGGCGACACCAACGGTGTTGGCGGCTACACAACTACAGTCACCAATGCGGCTGAGCAAACCATTCAAGGTATTGAGGTCGAAGTTCAAGCTATCTTGAGCGATAACTTCACTGCATTTGCTGGTCTAGGTCTTAACGACGTAGAAACAGATGGTTTGATATTTGATGTTGCTGGTGTTGGTGATACCGACATTGGTGGAGAGCTTCTAAACCAAATCCCAGAAACAACAGCAAATATTGGTATTCAATACAATCAGAGCATTGGCCTCGGCGATATGACAGTTCGTATGGATGCTAATTATCAAAGCGAAGAGTTCTATTTCTCTGAGACATATACAGCTCCATTTGCTGCAGATCTTGAAGGTGGTGACAGAACTTTGGTTAACGCCCAAGTCAAGATCGATAACTTGAATATTATGGGAACAGCAACCAACAGCTATGTAATGCTTTGGGGTAAGAACATCACCGATGAAGAGTACGTAGTACGTGCGATCGACTTTGGTGCTCTTGGTCATGGCGGCGTAGTTTACGGAATGCCAGCAATGGTCGGTATCGACCTAGGCTTCCGCTTCTAAGTCCAAAGACTGAAGTCTGAAGTCTGAAGACTTTAGACTAATGTTAGAAAGCAGCCTGTGTGGAAACATAGGCTGCTTTTTTATTGTCATCTACCAGTTAACAATACGGAGTTTAAGATGAGTTTATTCGCAGATTTATCTGGCTTACTTGGTCTCATCGGTCTCTCGGGCTTGGTTGGCCTGAGGCACCCTATCGACAAACAACGCTGTGGCACGACCATTCGCTTACTTGGTTTATTGGGACTATTGGGACTAAGCGGATTTTGGATAGCTGGTGCAGGTGCGTGCGGCGTCTTCGGCTCCCTTGGCTTATGGAACCATCAAAACCGGCGCTATCATAACTGGGCGCGGCTAGGTCCATTGGGCCTCATAGGTATTTACTTCTTAGCCAATTATTTGGTCGGAACATCCGCCTAATTAAAAACTAATATTATGGTTCGATAATATTAAAGTCCAAACCTGGGTTATCGAACATTGCTGACATAGAAATAAACGGCGCCGAGTCACCTACTACACTCAACATATTCGCGGCAACGGCTTGATCAAGGCTCATATAACCAAGAGCAACCGCGAGGAAACCTTGGCGCGTTACGTTCAATGTCGGTGCTGACATATCGACGTTGTCTTCCCGGTACACCAAGACGGAGTTATCGACGCGCATATTAAAAGTTTTACCCGTTGCTCGGAATATAATATTTACCGACAAACTGACATCCGCAGCCTTTTCTGGTAATAACCTTACGGCCAGAAGATCCATTACTTGTCCATCCGACGCACCGCCCAATATATAGTCTTCACTGCCACCCTTATATTGATCCGGCCCACCAAGACGAAGTTCTCTTGCCGCCGTCAGATAAATATTTCTCCAAATTGCACTCTCAGCAATATAACCCATCTGCTCATAGCTATCGGCTAATCGCTCGCGCGCCATTTTATTTTTCGGCTCAGCAAATACCAAATGCTGTAACAGCTCCGCCGACCAACGATAGTCACCATCCTTGAACGCAACATCAGCAACACCCATTACATCACGAGCCCCGCCCAAAGCATCCACATAACGTTGTCCACGCTGGACTGGACTATGCGGGTTTAAGTCCGCAGGAATCCCATTATACCAACCCATATATTTATCATAGACAGCTTTGGCATTGTGGCTCAGCGACCCGTAAAAGCCGCGGTTATACCATTCTCCAGACAAACTGTCGGGTAACTCAAGCGCATCTGATATTTCATTTGGCGTCATACCCGAATTCATCATCCGCACCGTTTGGTCGTGAATAAATTTATAAGCGTCACGATGCTTACTCAAATATTCATTGATATATTCTTTGCCAAATCGCGGCCAATGATGGGCCACAAATATAGTCTCTGATTTGTCACCAAACAGGTCTTGGGCTTGGGTCAAGTAATCCGCCCACGCCTTCGCATCACGCACCGAGGCGCCGCGCAGCGTTTGCACATTATGAATCGTTCCCGTCGCAGTTTCCGCCATACATAGGGCTTTATATTTGGGGAAATAAAAATTCATCTCCGCCGGCGCCTCGGCACCGGGCGTAAGCTGAAACACCACTTGTGTACCATCAATGTTTAAAGTCTCACCCGTCCGCGTGATAGAATGCGTTGGCGGTATCAATGCGACATCACCAAGAGCAATTCGTGGGCCAGTCCCCATGCCTACATGCTCGCGCTCACTATATGGTAAAAACAATCCGAATTGATAAAAAGCTCGGCGCCCCATAGCTGTTCCAGCGATCATCCATTCTTTTATGGTTTCCTCCATAAAATTTTCAGGTGCGATGATTTGCACTTTTCCCGAATTTATATCCTCACGGTCTACGACGCCGAGAATTCCCGCAAAGTGATCGGAATGCGTATGCGTGTAGATAACAGCAACTACGGGTTTGTCGGCAATGTGCTCCTTGACCAAAGCATAGGCCGCGGCGGCTGGTTCTGCCGACGTTAACGGATCGATTACGATATAACCGTTATCCGTGTCCACGAATGTAATATTGGCAACGTCAAACCCTCGCACCTGATAAATACCGGGCACAACTTCAAACAGTCCTTCCGCTCCCATCACCTTACTATGTTCCCACAATAATGGGTTTACGGTATCAGGCGCTTCACCTTCGAGAAAATCATTGTCTTCAAAATTTACACTCGGCGTGCCGCCCTTGTTCTTTTCGATTATAGCTTCCGGCCAACCCGCAATAAATCCTCGCATCGCGAATTCGCGCTCCCGCTCAATATTTTGCGGCATTGAACGCTTCAGCTGCTTAATCTTTTCACTCGTGAAATCCGTCGCCGGTTTCGGCATCGTAATTCCCGACGACGTTGATGGGGTTTCCTCATTACAGGCGCTTAGGCCACCCAAAGCAGCCAAACCCACGATGGATACAAATCCTCTAAAATTTTTCATAATTCCACCAACAATAACTGCGCCTCGCGCTGTGCTCGACCCGAAACTGTTACAACCTAAATATCAAAGTTAAAGACTATTTTACCGATTTTCGACCTCGTAAATCAGTCCCTAAATTACCACGTAAACGTAAATAAACCCATAGTTTTTTCGCATATTTTTTGTTAGTTTTACCGTCAATTCGAGGGGAATGATAAATGGCAAATGATAGCTCTAACACACCAGCAAATAGCGCAACCGAAACACCTTTAGCGGGCGAGTTCGCGTTAACGCAACGCTATGGAAATATCCTGGTTATCACAATTAATCGTCCTGAATCCTATAATGCCCTGCACCCACCAGCAAACTTTGCCCTGGCCAATATATTCGATGAATTTGCCAAAGACGATGACCTCTGGGTCGCAATTATAACAGGTTCGGGCGACAAGGCCTTTTGCTCGGGCAATGATCTCAAGTATCAAGCGTCAGGTAAAAATATGACAATGCCGGATACGGGTATGGGGGGCCTGACCTCTCGTTTCGATATGCATAAACCGATTATAGCTGCTGTTAATGGATTGGCCTTGGGCGGCGGGTTTGAAGTTGCCTTATCTTGCGACTTAATTATTGCCGCTGAGCATGCACGGTTTGGATTGCCAGAAGCCAAGGTTGGTTTATTTCCGGCAACGGGCGGTGTTCAAATTTTACGCGAACAAGTACCACGCAAAATTGCTAATGAAATATTATTAACCGCTAAGCAGATCTCTGCAGCCGAAGCGCTTGAGTTCCGCCTTATCAACAAAGTCGTTGCTGCGGACCAGCTTATGCAATCTGCATTTGAGCTGGCCACTGAGATTTGTCAGAGTTCGCCGAAAGCCATTCAAGCCACGAAGCAACTTTTGAACGAGATTGGCGAGGAAAATGGTGATGCCAAAAAAATGGCCCTCAGCACGCCAGCTATTATTGCCCTAACCAAGACAGAAGATTTCCGCGAAGGCATCACCGCCTTCGTCGAAAAACGGTCTCCAAATTGGAAAAATAAATAACCGGGCGTTACCTAAACTACAGAAGCTTCTTTGTCATTTATTCGCAAATAGAATATCACGGGTAAACAAACAGCAATCGCTACACCGAGGTAAAGTGCTGAGGCTCCGAACTGGTCAAGCACGTTACCAGCAACCCAGCCGCCAGCCAATATGCTGATACCAAATGCTGTCGTCACCAATACAACTAACTTATTACTCGGATCGACCCGCGCAATCGCAGCCGTTTGATACAGGCAGCCCAAAGTGAAGCCAAACTCCCACACCCAAGACGAAATCATAAAAACGTTAAAGTTAGGGGCTAACCATAAGCCCACCAGTCCTGCAATTAATATTACAAAGCATAAAACATGCGGTATCCGTGACCCCATACGCACGCCGACTACAGCGCCCAAGATACCTGCAACTCCGCCTAAAACTTTTAGTACTGAGAACATTAAACTGAACGCTTCTGGCTCGGGATTAAATTTATTGGCAATTACAGCCAAGAAAATCCAAAGACCTACATTTGCCAAAAGGTAAATAAGGAATACGCCAAGGCCAATCCAAGCCTCTTTGGCCTGCTCCCAACTTGGGTATCCAGCCAGAATTTCATCTTGCGGAACAGACGTGCGAGCCGGCATCAAAAATGCTCCGAGTCCAAGCAGGACAACGAAAGCAGCCAGCCCATAAGCCGCGCCAGCATATCCATATTGTGCAATGAAGATGACTGGCAATGCATATAACAATACGGAGATGGTTATAAGCTCGACACTTAAACGCGTTCCATAAGATAGCTCTGGGTTCGGGGTATCCGCCAGAATCCGCATGCACAAAGCATGCATGAGCGCACAGAAAAAACCGAAACCAACCCAAGTTGCATATAGCATCAGGCCAGACACATAAGCGGAAGCAACAAAACTCAAAGAAGCCAAAATGACCACCGCGAGTGCCGACAAACGCCAATTATATCGATCAACCCATATCGGCCCAGACAGGGTTCCCGCAAGATAGCCAAGCCCAGCAGCAAAAGATAGATTGCCAAGACTAGCTGCGGATAGCGATAAGCTCTCCCCCAAGCTTTGAACCAATAGTGGCATCGTATTGAAAACAAGCCCACCAATCGCCGAAACCATTGAAACAGCAATAATTACCGTTAAGCTCATGACATCCCCCCCAGAGCAAAAATTACTTAACCTGATTTAGTATACGATGGCAGGATTTGGTAAATTAGGCGAGCCTAACATTTCGCGATAAGACGGCGGCTGTTTGCTTTCACGATCCAGAATACCATAACGGTCTTTCGCAATTTCAGCCGATATAACGGTATGCCCATTAATCTCATCGGCTTTCTCGTCGCGCAATATCGCGTGGCAAATATGACCAATAAACTGAGGCGTTTCCGCAGTCGCGATAAACTCTTTATATTGTTCTGGGTGCACCTCGGCAGCGATCAACGCGCGCTCTGTTAACAACGGCCCCATCCAAATCGACACGGCCTGCACATTAAACGGCTTCAGGTCTACGGCCATATCATGGGCCATTTTATCCAGCCCCGCTTTTTGTGCGCCATAGGCCGCACCGTGCATATAGCAACTGGCACCAAATGATGAACCAAAAATAATAACGCCCTTATTGTTACGCACCATTAATTTGGCCGCGTGCCAACTGGCTACATAAGCAGACCGCAAGCCAACATCTAAAATGCCTTGACCGGCTAACTCTTTTTCCCAGAACGGTTTTTGCTCGATAAGTTCATGGTGGATATAAGCCGCATTATTGACGAGAATATCGAAGCGCCCCTGCTCTTTCTCTATCTGGGCAAATACGGCGGCAACTTGGTCGTCATCACTATGATCACATACTATACCATGGCCGACCCCACCAGCATCGTTAATGGCTTGAACCGTCTCTTCAACGGTTCCTGGTAACGGTGTTCCGTCCCATCCAAAAGCTGACCCAACAGATTGGCTTCGGCCCGTTACATAAACAACCATTCCCTTTTCGGCTAACCCAAGGGCAATCCCTTTTCCTGCGCCGCGTGTGGCGCCTGTGACAAGTGCTACTTCTGGATTTGACATAGATCCCCCTTACTAAAAACAGAATGTTAGAATAACATAAATGCTCAATTGCGCAATAATTTGCCAATAAAATTACGCAGTTTTGCTAATTAATGAAAAAAGAACTCGTTTTGCGTAGATAAATCATTTACTAATTACAATTATGGTTATTAAAACGTACAAAAAGTTTACCCAGATTGAACCCGCCGGTCAGGCGCCAGAAAACTGGGATTACGAAACCGACACTATAATCGTTGGGATGGGCGGCGCCGGGATCGCGGCTGCCTTACAAGCGCGGCAAGATGGCCTATCCGTAATAGGTGTCGATCGGTTTTCAGGCGGCGGCGCGACCCAGGCTAGTGGTGGAGTTGTTTATGCCGGTGGTGGAACTGGACCTCAAAACGAAGCTGGGGTAGCCGACACCGTTGAAGATATGTACCAGTATTTAAAAACCGAAACCGGCACGCGGGTCAGTGACAAACTATTGCGAAATTTTTGCGATCAAAGCCCGAATACAATTTCATGGCTGCAAGAAAATGGGGTTCGCTTCGGCTCGACCGTTTGGGACGGAAAAACCTCTTATCCCCCGCCAGAATATTTTCTTTATCATAGCGATAACTCGTTACTTGAGAGTGCCAAGCAAAAGGCAACACCTGCTCCAAGGGGACATCGCGGCTTCGTTCCGATCGAACAAGGCCGTAAAGCTATCAACCTCGGCGGATCCATTTTTAATCCGCTAAAAGCAAGCGCGATCAAAGCTGGAATGAAAACTCTTGAGTGTTGCGAGGTTCGACAACTTATATTCAACCCGGCGAAGGATCAGGTTATTGGCATAAAAGCGCTTAACTTTAAGTCTGATGAAATGCGCCAAGCTTATCTAGCCTATCGCAATCGTGCACAATCCTTAATGAGTTTTTGGCCGCCAATCTTGCCTGGTGCTAAGTTTTTCTATATGTGGGCAAAATATTACTTAAACAAAGCTGCCCGATTGGAAAGTAAACGCCAGTACATTTATATACGCGCCGAGAAAGCCGTCATACTCGCCGCGGGCGGTTTCGCGTTTAACTCAAAAATGATGCAACATTATGCGCCCGCCTATGCCAAAGGTTTCGCTCTAGGCACGGAGGCAGATAACGGCGCCGGAATTGAACTTGGACAATCCGTTGGCGGCAAAGTAAAAAACATGGAAAGAGCTTCCGCTTGGCGCTTTATCAACCCACCCATTTCGTTCGCCAGAGGCTTAATTGTTAACCGTGACGGACAGCGTTTCGTAAATGAGATGGCTTACGGCGCAACCATTGGAGCCGAAATAGCTGAAGCCCAAAACGGTCAAGCTTGGCTTATTTTAAATAAAGCACTCGTGCGCGATGCCTTAAAAAGTGTTCGTGGCAAACAAGTATTAGCATTCCAACGCGATCTCGCGCGCCTAAACATTTGGTTTGGCTCTACCAAAGCTAAAACACTAACTGATCTAGCTGCAAAAACCGGTATCACGGCCGATAAATTAACGAAACAAGTGGCTCGTTATAATGAGTACGCTCAAGGCAAAACCGCCGACCCACTCGGGAAAACGCAGAGTGATTTAGCCGACTTATCTGCTGGGCCATACTACGCAATAAATGTAAGCCTCTATGCGAAACTATTCCCGTGCCCCACTTTGACATTAGGTGGGCTAGCCGTCGATGACGAAACTGGCCTAGTTCAAGGCGATGGTGGTGATATTAAGGGCTTATATGCAGCCGGCCGAAATGCTGTAGGAATATGCGCCCATAATTATGTAAGCGGCCTATCAATCGCTGACGGTATTTTCTCCGGCCGACGGGCCGCGAAACACATCTCGCGCCATAAGGGCGCATGAGAGACCAAAAGGCTGCACAAATAATTTGCAGATAGATTTACTAGGCTAGCGGATTTGCGGCGCAATGATTTTTGCCAGACGATTATTATACTTGGCAATCGACACCACAACCGTCGTCTCAATGTGCCGAACACCGGCTAAAGCTAACAGCTTGTCACTGACAACCGATTGTAGCTCCTGCAGATCACTAAACAGCCCAATCGCCAGAATATCAAACCTACCTAGCAGAATAATAACTGCATTCACTTCGTCAAATTCAGCTATCTCCGCGGCAACTTGCTTGATCATACTTTGCTCAGCATGAATGCCTATGTAAACAAGCTGGGGCTTATCCAGCAAACCCATATTTGTGACCGCAGTAATGCGAATATAACTCTCATTCTCCAACCGCTTTACACGCGAACGAACTGTACCTTCGGTAACACTTAAACTTTGAGCAATATTACGATTGCTTAAGCGCGCGTCCTCAGACAGTAATTCCATGATCTTACGATCAAGCTCATCTATTTGATACTTAGCCATCAGACAGGCGCCACATCGAAGTTGAACTTTACAATCTCAACCGCGATAGCCGGGTCTAGGCTTCTAACACCTTTGACTTGTGATAAATTATTCAAAAGTAAATCGTGCAATTCATCCATATTCTCAAGCGCAACCAATAGTTCAATATCGTGCTTACCCGCACAAATCTGCACGCTAGAAACCTGCTCGACCTTTGCTAAATCCTCCGCAACATCACTGGCGCGACGCCCCTTCACATCAACACCAATCGGCAACAACACATTATAGTTAAACGCGCTAAAATCAGCGACAGCAATAATTTTCATTGCCTTCGCATTGCTCATCCGCCGAATTCTCGTTGCAACAACTGAAGTCGTCACACCAAGCTTGTTGGCTATGTTTTGATTGCTCGCGCGACCATCTTTTTTCAAGATATCTATAATCTTTCGGTCTAGGTCACTAAATTGAAATTCGGTCATTGAAACTTCCCAAGAAAATTCGATTTTTTTACTATGCACAGCTTCTAAATAAAAACTCAACCTAGTAATTTGGCCGAAGAGAAACCGCCATCCACAGGTAAGGCAGTTCCGGTTATGTATCCAGCATCATCTGACAGCAGAAAGCAAATCGCCGAAGCCACTTCTTCAGGTTTCCCAGGACGGCGTAATAAATGCATATTGATAAACGTCTCACGCATCTCACCAGCATTATCGAGCATCGACGTTAATGGCGTTTCAATATATCCAGGGGCGACGCAGTTTGCCCGTATACCCAGCGCACCATAGTCAGCCGCGAGGCAGCGCGTCATCTGAACGACCCCCCCCTTGGCGGTGTTATACGAAATATTTCCGGGGCCGCCGATTAATCCATAGGTTGAAGCAACATTGACTATCGAGCCAGATTTTTGCTCCATAAAAAATGGCAATGCTTTTTGGCAAATCATAAAGCTTCCAGTTAATTGAACTTCGAGGGTCCGCTCCCAATGCTCTTTTGAAATCAAATGTGCAGGCCCCTGACCATTGATACCTGCAGAGTTAACCAGCCCATCTAGGCGCCCATATTTTGACTTAACTGTTTCCATAGCCGCGACAATTCCGGCCTCGTCAGTAACATCAAGCTGCAAAGCCAAGTCACTATCTGAAAGGGTTAACGCAGCTTCGATATCACTTGCTGGTGAAAGGTCGGTTGCTATAATTTTTGCCCCGCGAGCTTTACAAGCGAGAGACGTTGCTTTTCCGATACCAGACGCAGCGCCTGTAATAAAAATAATTTTGTTTTCCAAACCGGACATAGACCTATTCTCCTAACAAGCTGTCCCCAAGAAGCGGCCGCGCCACTATCTCGGGCAAAATTGATGGTGCGTATTTTAAGTTACACTTTTTTGCGCAAACTTAGTATATTATTACTATTTAGCACGTTTTGCGTATATTTATCTACTAGGAAACAACAAATATGTATGACTTTATAATAATTGGAGCCGGTTCAGCGGGATGCGTTCTTGCGAATAGACTTAGCGCAAACCCAAAAAACAAGGTTGCTTTGATCGAAGCCGGTGGACGCGATATCAGCCCCACCATCCACATGCCCATTGGCTATGGAATGAGCTTGACCGACCCAAAACTATCTTGGTGCTACAAGTCATCACCCGAACCTTATGCTGGTAATCGAGAAATATTCTTGCCACGCGGAAAAGTTCTCGGTGGTTCCTCCTCACTCAATGGCATGATTTATATTCGCGGACATCGTGAGGATTACAACACGTGGGCACAACTCGGTTGTAACGGTTGGGGTTGGGAAGACATTCTGCCCTATTTCAAAAAATCAGAGAAATTTCAAAACGGAGCCGACGCATATCACGGCAATGAGGGAAGTTTGCATGTAACAGAAATCATTGACGACCACGCCACGAACGAAGCAATGATATCTGCATTCGAGCAATATGGCGTCGCACGATCGAACGATTTCAATGCAGACAGCCAAGACGGGACTGGGCGTTACCATGTAACAATGCAGGACGGCAAGCGCTGCTCTGCGGCGACAGCATTTTTAGACCCTGCCCGATCACGCGTTAATCTGGATATTATTACCAATGCATATGTAAGCAAAATTAATATCGAAAACAAAAAAGCCATATCTGCGGAGTATGTTCGTGCCGGTGTCCACAAAACCATACACGCAAATCGTGAAATTATACTCTCTGCCGGTGCATACCATAGCCCAAAAATTCTTCAGCTGTCTGGGGTCGGCCCAGCCGAACATCTAAAATCAATTGGGATAAATGTTATATCGGACAGTCCTGAGCTAGGTGAGAACCTGCAAGATCATTACATGGCACCATTGGCTTGGTCCGTAAAGCCAAATGTATTCAGCTATAATAGAGAATTAAGCGGTCTCAATTTGGTCAAGAATGTGTTGCGCTACTACCTAACTCGTAAAGGCCCAATGACGATCCCCGCTGCCCAAGTTGGCGCCTTCGTGCGAAGCGATCCTAGCCTTGAGCGTCCTGACCTACAGTTTCATTGTCTAGCAATAACGGGCGATCTCGAACAAGCCAATAAGGGAGAGGCTAGTTCTGTTTCTGACTATCCAGGGCTAACCATTGGTGGCGCAAGTATTCGTCCAGTTAGTAAAGGCTATGCGCGTGCAACGTCTAAGGATGTTTTTGCAAAACCCGATATTGTTCATAACTACTTGGCCGATCCTGAAGATCAGCGCCTGGCCATTAAAGCCATGCGAATTGCTAGAGACGTCACAACCATGCCGGCGCTAGCTGAACTAATTGAAGATGAAAAACTACCTGGCGCCAAAATCGATAACGACGATGAATGGCTCGATTATAGCCGGCAAATGGGAACGACAATGTACCACCCGGTTGGCACGTGCCGCATGGGATCCGACGATAGGTCAGTCACCGACCCACAATTAAAGCTTCGCGGCATCGAAGGCCTAAGGGTTGTTGATGCCTCGGTAATGCCGCGCATTATTTCCGGCAATACCAACGCAACAACGATTGCTATTGCCGAAAAAGCCAGCGACTTAATTCTGTCAGCGACTTAAATCAAGCCGTCGCAGATATCGCAACGCTAACGGATCTAGGCCTTAACTTTGTTTCTTGTTTAAGTTGAGCTGGGTAACTGATTTGTCATTTCCAGTGTTCCATTCGGCATAAAACTGAGAGAAGAAACTGCGGAAAGGTAATATCGGTCCGTCGCCATCACAGATCGACGGACGTGGCATGTATTTTTGCCTGTCCCAGACGACTTTGTCCTGATCCAACTGTTTACAAATTTCATTACGCATAGCCTTGGCTAAACCAGCCATGGGGCCATTTGCCTCTTCTTTCGGTTGCGTGAAAGCAAAACGAACATGGGTTTTTTCTTGCGAAATCGGCGTAATACCTGCAATCAGCAGCGTTTCCGAAATGCCTGTAAATTTCGTCCATGACTGCCCTGCACCGACGGTTCCATAAGCAATGGTCCCATCTACCTCACCTTTTGGCGTGCCCATTTTTGCATCAACTTTGGCAGAGCGCTTATGACCATCAAAATCAAAATCATAATCTGGCAGGTCAGGCGTGCCGTGAATATACTTAAAGTGAGCAGCGTCTACACCATTTTCGGCCATGTTTTGAACCGGACCGTAAACGATCCAATCATAACGATCATACTCCGTCCAATCAGGATTATGCACTTCGCTAAACGCTTCAACTTCCCATTTAGGCGCTTCATTAAGTGGATGATACCACGTCCAGATAAACTTATTTTCCTCAACAACGGCCCACTGCTTGTCACATTTTCGTGCAGCCGATGGCGGAATACGCTCGGCATAAGGCACGGAGGTAACACTTCCCTCTTCGTTATAAGTCCAGGCGTGAAACGGACACTCAAGATAATTTCCCTGCACCCGACCACCATAGGCCATGTTCGCTCCAAGATGCTTGCAATAGGCATCAATAATTCTCACCTGACCATCTTCGCCACGCCACATAACCAACTGCTGATCAAAATAATGAATAGGTTTAACCTCACCAACCTTGAGGTCATCCGAATATCCAACGACGAACCAACCAAATGGTATCGGCAAACTATCTAAATTACGCTCTTCAATAGAGCCACGATTTTCAACCTCTGCGACGCGCCAATCAACCAAATCCTGACCACGCAAGCCTTCAAGGAGTTGCCAAACAGCGACCGGCGCGGTACGCGCATCCATATTATCTTTTGTCATTTTCTATTCTCCTAATTTAAATAACTTCTGCGCATTCTCGCGCAAGAACTTAGGCCACACAGTGTCTTTCAACTCTAGTTTTTCCATGTCACCAAAAATACGCTCAAGGCTCAAACCCATCGGGAAATAGCCGCCATAAATAATTTTATCGGCTCCGCGCGAATTGGCATAATCCAGAATCGCTTTCGGGTAATGTCGCGGCGCAAACGCGCTGGTTGAATAATAGAGATTAGGATATTTGATCATCAGCTTAACTGCCAAATCCTCCCAAGGTTCGGCACCGTGGCGCATTAGAACCTTGAGTTCTGGAAAAAACCAACATACTTCATCTAAGTGTTCGACCTTTTGAGTACGCAAAGGAATTCGCGGACCCGGCACGCCAACATTTAGTACAATCGGGATATCGAGCTCCACGCATGTTGCGTAAATTGGGTACATCTCTTTTTCATTGATCGCCACTTGCGGACACGTTCCAGCTGGAAATACGCTAACTGATTTGATGTCATACTCATTATGTAACCGCTTGATACGACGCACCTCGTCCATGCCTTTATTGGGGTCAACCGGAAGATCAAAAAAGAACCGATCTGCATAATCTTTTGCAGCACGCCTCGACGTCTCATCCTCGTTAAAGCCAATCATTGCGCGTTGAATATTAAAAATATCCATCTGTTCCGTGGTCCACTGAATAAAGTCCGATACATTGTCAGTTTTAGGAATATCCTTAAACATGTATTGAGCTGGCATTTCAAACATCTGCCGACTTTCAGCATCTTTGAGCAAGGGCTTAAAACTATCATACCAGTCGGAGCGATCCTCTTGCACAGGGATACCCATCATGGTGTCGATTACTTTTATATCTTTTGGCATAGCCATATTAAGTCTCCCCTTATAATACCCTACTGATACCCTACGATAAGTCACCAAGGAATATTTCCCGCAATTTATGCTTTTCAATTTTACCCATGGCATTGCGCTCAAAATCTTGTGTCGAAATCCATACATCGGTTGGCACTTTGTAATCGGCTAGTTCAGCTTTCGCGAATTCCATAAAATCATTTTTACTCAGCCCACCTTCTCCAACATGAATGCAGGCGACTAGACGTTCACCAAGGCGATCATCGGGAATCCCAAAAGTTGAAATTTGTAAAACCGCAGGATGCTGAGATAGTATTTGCTCGACCTCGGCGCAGTAAATATTCTCTCCGCTAGATATAACCATGTCGGTTTTTCGGTCGACAATAAAGACAAACCCTGCCTCATCGATATATCCAATATCCCCAGTCACAAACCAACCTTGCTTAAACGATGCTTCGGTTTCCTCAGGGCGCTTATAATATGATTGCATGAGCGTAGCGCCCTTGACCCATATATCGCCAACACCACCAGGGCCCTGCACCTCGCCTTGATCATTGACGATCTGAACATCAACGATTGGTAAAACCTGCCCCGAGCTTTTAGGGCTTTGCAGAAACACCTCGCCATTGGCCTGCGAGATAGCTCCGCATGTTTCAGTCATGCCATACCCCATGCCCAATACAAGGTTAGGAAAACGCTTTCGTATCGCCTCGATCAAATTCTGCGGAAACGCCTGTCCGCCACATGACAGTGACGTCAACGAACTAAAGTCAGCATCCGCACATAATGGACTGTTCAAAACATCCCAATGCATGGCTGGTACACCGCCCAGAGCAGAAATACGCTCTTTACCAATTAACTCGATCGCACGATCTGCATTCCAGCGATCCATTAAAACCAGTTTACCGCCCGAAGCCAGTGCGGATAGAAATATCGAACTGCACCCGCTCGTATGAAATAAAGGAAATATCAACAGACTGCACGCCTGAGGTGCCGCCGCGCGCAAATCGTCTACCGACATATTATAAGTCTTGGCGATTTTGGTGAACGCTTCGGTCATCGCCAATTTAGTATTCATCATACCCGTCACCAAACTACGGTGGGAAATTACTGCCGCTTTTGCCCGACCCGTCGTGCCCGATGTAAAGAACATGCTAGCGGGATCATCTGTATCCCTTTCAACGAACTGAACCGATTTTGAATAATCACAAAGTTTTTGAATTGTTTCGCCGTCAGACTGATTGCTGGATAAAACTGTCTTCACGTCACAGCCAGACTCACGGAGTTTTTCGAGACACCGCGCATCAACAAACGCCATCACGCAATCCGCATCTTCGATTGCAGCGCGCAAACTTCTTGGCTCGCCTCGACTATTCACCAAAACGGAAACCGCACCAACATGCGCAATTGCCGCAAACGCGATCATCCAATCCGTCGAATTCTTCATCGCGATCGCTACAGATTGCCCTGCTTTAATGCCGGCCTCAGCAACCATCCAAGCTGCTAAGTTGCGTGACAAGGCCAGAAAGTCTTTGAAGCTTAAGCGCCGCTCGCCCTCAATAATAAATTCAGTATCGCCGAACTCACCCGCAGCGTGCAGCACATCCACAAGGTTGACCGGTGCATTTTTGAACACACGCATTGGGAAACCATTAATCTCTGCCGTTGCCAATTCGAAAGGCGCGCCTGCCGCCATTAGATCAGCCGTTACTGGGTCTAGTTCACGCATATTCTATTACCTAATTTAACCCTCATAAATATCATCCCCGTCCCAGTTTAGGCCTAAACAAGTCCCAGCCAATTATAAAAGACGCCATCAAAAACCCTAACCCCAAGCACCCGAATAGCTGAAACCTTATGTATCCGCTAGGAACTCAGATAGATAAGCCAGATTAACAGAAAGCCCCAACTCTAATTAAGTTAATTTTTACCATAATATACTACGCAGTTGAGCCATTCAATTAAATTTTATTGCCTATTTGCGTATTATTTACCTTTATTTTTTACGCACTTTTCGTCTATCATATCTCTATATATAGTTTGTAACGGGGAGAAATCGGATGGGGCTATTACAGGGGAAAATTGCAATTGTCACGGGGGGGAGCGACGGAATTGGTCGCGCTATCGCCGAAAACTTTGCAGCAAACGGTGCGCATGTAGAAATCATCGCGCGCAATGCTGATAAGCTGGCGGCTGTGACAGGAGCGATAGAAGCGTCCGGCGGGTCGGCAACGGCCCATTCTCTCGACCTTAGTAACCCTGAAAAATATGCCCAACTCATCGACAGCATATCGGCAAAAAGTGGTCTGGATATCCTCGTCAATAATGCACCTCATGTCGGCTACGGAATGATTGCCGATACCGAGCTTGCGGATTTCAGGCAAAATTTTCTGGTCAATGTAGACGCCTCATATGTAGGTATCAAAGCAGCCATGAAGCATATGCAAAGCAAAGGTGGCTCGATCATCAATATATCTTCGATCAATGGCGACCGTGCCATGCAGGGTATGTCGGGCTATTCAGCATCGAAAGCAGCGCTCACCCATTTAACGCGCCTCGCGGCAATGGAAGGTGGACGCCAAGCTATCCGAGTGAACTCAATCGTGCCAGGCCCGATCATGACACCCGGCACCAAGACCTATTTTGACAGTGCCCCCGAAGCAGGCGAAGCCATTGCCCAGGCTAATCCAATGGGCAGGATCGGAAATCCCGAAGAAGTGGCAACCGTGGCTCTGTTTCTGGCGTCCAACATGTCGAGCTATGTAAACGGCGCATCTATTCCGGTGGATGGCGGCAAGACAAACGAATTATATGTCCCCTCCTAGCCACCTCTGACTATATCTGAAATTTTAGCAGTTTGTTCTGCTTAGCTGGCAACGCGTATCTTTAAGGAATTTGAACTATGAAATTGAACGGAAAAACAGCCATTGTCACAGGTGCGGGACAAGGTATTGGAGCTGCAATCGTCACCCGTCTTGCCGAAGATGGAGCGCGTGTTGCGGCCTTAGACTTGAATGTAGACAGTGCGCAGAAACTTATAGCGGGATTGCCAAATGCCGATCAGCACTTAGCATTGGCAACGAATGTTGCACAGAGCGCATCGGTCATAGCTTCCATTCGACAAGCGCGTGAGCATTTTGGGCGCTTAGATTTTGCCGTCAATAATGCTGGCATCGGCCAAGCTAAGGGCGACGGCTCCGACAAATTTTATAGCTCTATGGATGAACGCAACGCCGAATTGGCGCGCGGTGAAAAACCCAAGACATTTGTCGATCACTTAATCCACATGGAAGACGAGGGCTGGCAATCTGTAATGGATGTAAACCTAAATGGGGCATTTTATGTTTGCCGCGAGATGGTGCGTATCTTGGCCGAAGACAATAATCCCGGCTCGATCGTCAACATATCATCAACATCTGCCCAGTCTGGTGAAGGTTCGCCGCATTATGTAACCTCGAAAACAGCATTAATTGGACTAACGCGTCAGCTTTCTCGCGAACTGGCCGCGCGCGGTATTCGCGTCAATGCAGTTGCACCTGGCCCGACTGATACACCAATCATGGCGGGCATTCCGCAAGAATGGATTACCAGCATGGAGAACTCCGTACCACTTGGTCGCATGGCTAAACCGAGTGAGATTGCTGCAAGTGTGTCTTATCTATTGTCCGACGATGCTTCATTTGTGACAGGTAGCATACTTGTCGCCAATGGTGGGTCGTATAGTTTTTAAGCTTATAGTTTTTAAGCAAAACAGTGTCTGGGAGAACTTATCTTGCCCGTTGAAAATGATGAATTTGGTCTACCGATTGGTACTAAAGTCGACCTCAATTACTACCCGTCTTTTGTCGGCAAAGAGATTGCCATATCAGATTGGCTTACGGTTGAACAACCCATGATCACGACCTTTGGCGAGCTAACTGGTGACGTGTATTATTTGCATATGGACCCGGAGCGCGCGGCAACCGACTCCCCTTTCGGCACCACGATCGCGCACGGGTTCCTGTCGCTTTCGCTTCTGGCTAACTTCGCGCGAGAATGCCTGCCGATGGTTGACGGAATTTCTATGAGCCTCAATTACGGATTGGATAAAGTACGCTTTATCGAACCCGTGAAATGCGGCAGCCGAATACGCGGACGCTTTACTGTTGTTGAAATCGATGACAGCAAAGTTGGCAAGCGCCGTACCACTCTCGGCGCCACCATTGAAATTGAGGGAGTAGAGCGCCCTGCTCTCAGCGCCAACATGCTATCTATGTCTTTCTTTGCATAAGCCTCGCACTTTGCATAAGCCTCGCACTTTGCATAAGCCTCGCACTTTGCATAAGCCTCGCACTTTGCATAAGCCTCGCACTTTGCATCAGCCTCGCAGTTAACAGACACCGAACTATCCAGCAGGCTGACGCGCTTCAAAATTGCTAACAA
>Ga0209137_1001529_pt1 | contig 21808 bp, 17 predicted proteins | sample SaaInl5LU_22_DNA_FD_184642 | JGI IMG/M metagenome (GOLD analysis project Ga0209137, IMG submission 184642) | Marine microbial communities from expanding oxygen minimum zones in the Saanich Inlet - ESP_105LU_22_DNA (SPAdes) (version 2) | ecosystem: Environmental > Aquatic > Marine > Intertidal...
AACCGTTGGCCAATACCCGCGGCGGGTACGACAATCCAGCACTGTTCACTGATCATCTAGTACCTCAGAAGAAGGTTTTGGCAACACTATTGCAGGCTTCTGCTGTGGTGATGGCCTGCCGCTTGAATCGGGAAACAAATAAAGCGTCTCTCCCTGTTTTATCAGGCCTAGATCCTCTCTCGCACGTTCCTCTATCAACTCATTGGATGTTTTCAGCGACACGATTTCTTCCAATAACTCGTTATTTTTTTCTTCTAATCGTGCGTTTTCGACCTCAAGTAGCGCCAAGCGCTCTTTCAGCTCAGCTTGTTCTTGCAAAGAACCCTCGGCGAACCATAGGCGGTACTGTAACCACAACAGTAACAGGCTAAGGACCAGTGCCGCCCATTTCATACTTAAGCGCGCGCGAACTCCGCTCGACCTCGGTACGGCGCTTTAGCGCCTAGCTGAGCTTCGATTCGGAGTAAGCGATTGTACTTTGCAACACGATCAGAGCGACACGCTGAACCCGTTTTAATCTGACCCGCTCCCGTCGCGACGGCCAAATCAGCAATGGTTGTATCTTCTGTTTCGCCCGAGCGATGTGAAATCACTGCAGTGAATCCGGCATTCTGGGCCATTGCAATAGCGTCAAGCGTCTCGGATAAAGAGCCGATTTGGTTGAATTTGATCAGAATTGAGTTGCCAATATTTTGTTCAATGCCTCGTTTCAAGATCGCGGTATTCGTGACGAACAGGTCGTCGCCAACCAGCTGAATTTTATCGCCCAATCGCTTCGTTAGGTACGCCCAACCGTCCCAATCTGACTCGTCCAAACCGTCTTCAATTGACAATATCGGGTGCTTAGCTGCCAAGTCAGCCAGGTAATCGGCAAAGCCCTCGCTAGAGAAACTCTTATTTTCGCCAGACAGCACGTACTGTCCGTCTTTGTAGAACTCAGAAGCCGCACAATCTAGGGCCAGCGTAATATCACTACCCAATTCATAACCCGCCGCGCTGACGGCTTCAGCGATAATGCTTAAAGCCGCTTCATTAGATGGAAGGTTCGGAGCAAAGCCTCCTTCGTCGCCCACCGCGGTCGACAACCCGCGCGAGCTCAACACTTTTTTCAGGTTGTGAAATACCTCGGCGCCCATGCGCAAAGCCTCGGCAAACGATGTGGCCGATACCGGTTGGATCATGAATTCTTGAATATCAACGTTGTTATCTGCGTGCTCACCGCCATTTAATATGTTCATCATAGGCACAGGCATGGTTAGGTTGGTATTGCCAGCCAAATTAGCGATGTGCTGGTAAAGAGGCAAACCCTGAGCTTGTGCCGCTGCTTTAGCAGCCGCCAGCGACACCGCTAAAATTGCGTTAGCACCAAAGGTGCCTTTGTTGTCGGTACCATCAGCTTTAATCATGGCATCGTCCAGCGCGCGTTGATCTAGTGCTGACATGCCCACCAATAAATCGGCGATGGGGCCATTAACGTTGTTGACTGCGGTTAAAACTCCCTTGCCGAGGTATCTGGACTTATCACCATCTCGCAACTCTAAGGCTTCTCTGGAGCCGGTAGAGGCACCAGAAGGTGCACAGGCGGAGCCTACAACACCAGACTCTAAAGTGACCTCAGCCATTACCGTGGGATTACCACGTGAATCCATAACTTCAAAGGCTTCGATTTGGGTGATTTTCATTAACAACTCCAGAAACAGTTTACTTAATAATTAATTCGGCTTGCGCTTTGACCACATCGTCAACCGCTTTCATTTGCGCCAAAAAGGGCTCAAGCAGCTCAAGCGGCAGGGCGCTAGGTCCATCGCACTTCGCGTTACTGGGGTCGGGGTGTGACTCCAAAAATAGACCTGCTAAACCCAAGGCCATACCCGCGCGACCAAGCTCAGCCACTTGATGACGGCGACCACCCGATGCTGCACCACCCGGATCGCGACACTGCAAGGCGTGCGTCACGTCAAAAATCAGTGGGGCGTCATTACACTCGCGTTTCATCACGCCAAAACCCAACATGTCCACTACCAGGTTGTCGTAGCCAAACTGGCTACCTCGTTCGCACAACAACAGTTGCCCATTGCCGCATTCGACAAACTTTTCGACGATATTTCGCATTTGCGAAGGGCTAACAAACTGTGGCTTTTTAATATTAACCACGCGCCCCGTTTCGGCCATCGCCTGAACCAGATCCGTTTGACGCGCCAAGAAAGCCGGCAACTGCAGTATATCAGCCACTTCAGCAACGGGTGCCGCTTGCTCCGGCGCGTGAATATCCGTAATGACCGGCACACCAAATTCGCTTTTTACCGCCGCCAATATACGCAAGCCCTCTTCCATGCCGGGACCACGAAAGGAGTGAATAGACGAGCGATTCGCCTTATCAAACGACGCTTTGAACACCAATGGAATATTTAAGTTTTGGCATACTCGCACGTACTCTGCTGCAACCGAAAGCGTAAAATCCAAATCTTCAATTACGTTGATACCACCAAGCAAAACAAAAGGCGCTTCGTTAGAAAAACGAATATCGCCAAGTTCGACGGAGCTTTGGTTCATGTCATTCTCCAAGTATCGCCTACCGTGAGCATCTACGCTTGTACGCGCTTTGAGTTCGCATCGAGGGCCGCTTTGATATAGCCCGTGAATAAGGGGTGGCCACCACGCGGTCGCGAGGTAAACTCAGGGTGAAACTGGCAAGCAACGAACCACGGATGATTGGGAATTTCGATGATTTCCACAAGAGAATGATCGGCCGACCAACCCACCACTTGCAGTCCCTGCTCCGCCAAACGATCGAGGTAGGTATTGTTTACTTCATAGCGATGGCGATGACGTTCTTCGATGGTCTCGGCACCGTACAAGGCGCGTACTTTAGAGCCTTCTACCAAGTGACAGGGCTGCGCGCCCAAACGCATGGTGCCACCTAAATCGGATGCCGCAGAGCGCTGTGAAGTACTGCCATCAGGATTTACCCACTCGGTAATAAGGCCAATGACAGGATGTGGCGTGCTGGGGTCCATCTCGGTTGAGTTGGCATCCTCAAGACCGACAGCGTTCCGAGCGAACTCGATCATTGCAACGTGCATTCCCAAACAAATACCCAAGAACGGCACCTTGTTTTCTCGAGCGTATTGAACGGTTCGTATCTTGCCTTCAAAGCCTCGGTCGCCGAAGCCACCAGGCACCAAAATAGCGTCAACACCCTCTAATACCGCAGTACCTTGCTCTTCGATCTGCTCCGCGTCTATGTAGTCTATGCTGACACGAGCGCGAGCCTGCAGACCTGCATGCTTCAAGGCTTCGTTTAAAGATTTATACGCATCTAATAAATCCATGTATTTACCGACCATCGCAATACGCACTTCCGGTAAATCTTCGGCAAACTCCCGCTCTAAAACGTCGTCCCACTCAGACAAATCTGCTGGCGGACAGTCCAAGCCCAGACGTTCGACAACAACCTCGTCGAGATGGCATGCGTGCAAGTGCTTTGGTACCTCATAGATCGACTTTGCATCAAGCAAAGGAATCACAGCGCGCTCTTCCACGTTCGTGAACAGTGCAATTTTCTTTCGAGCCCCCTCATCGATCTCGACCGTACAGCGACACAGCAAGATGTCGGGCTGTAGGCCAATGGAGCGCAACTCTTTTACCGAGTGTTGCGTTGGCTTCGTTTTAATTTCACCGGCGGTCGCGATATAGGGCACCAGAGTTAAGTGCATCAACATCGCTTTAGACGCGCCAAGCTCGACACGCATCTGCCGCGCGGCTTCCAAGAAGGGCTGGCTTTCAATATCACCTACCGTGCCGCCGATTTCGACAACGGCCACATCGGCGTCACCGGCTCCAAGCAGCACTCTGCGCTTGATTTCATCGGTAATATGAGGAATGACCTGAACCGTCCCGCCTAAGTAATCGCCACGACGTTCCTTGCGCAGTACTTCAGCGTACACTTTGCCCGTAGTGAAGTTGTTCGTTCTATGCATAGTGGTGCGGGTAAAACGCTCGTAGTGACCCAAGTCCAGATCGGTCTCTGCGCCGTCTTCGGTGACAAAGACTTCGCCGTGCTGGAAGGGGCTCATTGTGCCCGGGTCAACATTGATGTAGGGGTCGAGTTTAAGAAGCGTTACTTTTAAACCACGGGCCTCGAGGATAGCTGCCAGCGAGGCTGCAGCAATACCTTTACCCAAAGAAGAAACCACTCCACCTGTGACGAATACGTATCGCGTCATGACAGCCTTAATCCTAGTAAAAAGAGATAGGCACGACCCTTAACGATCTGCAGGCCGCGGCCCAAATGGATCTTCAAACGTCGCATCAGAATGGGAAATCAGAGTATCAGAAAGGCGAGGGTAGCTCAATCGAATCTGCCGGTCTTTATTGCGAAACTTCTCGATAGACAAAGCCCGACTTTTCGATTAGCTGATGTTCCCAAACGATCTCCAAATCTGCAAGTTCAGGATCGATCTGAGCTAATAAAGCTGGATCGACCACGCGATTCAGAACACCAACCACCAACCCATCAACGCAGGTGACCGGAACTGCGCCGCGCCACCAGGGCGGAATCCGCCATTGGTGCAGCAACTTGGTTAATTTACGACGCGGTTGGTTTGGATGCATTCTGCACGATTCACCCGCCCCGAGCGAACGAACCTCGACGCGAGATCGGACCGAGTCAGATACATTCACGACGAAACGCCCTAGAGCAGACACCGCAGTTAAACCCGCATCTACCCTAGCCACATCGCCAACGTTAAGCGCTGTAACCTCTATGCTGCAACAGTATATCGCTCCTGCGTACCATCTAAGTACGTACTGACCCGTTTGTAGCAAAGGGCCTTTATCTTCGCGCGCCCCGCTGATCTGGCGAATAAACTCCTCCAATTGTACTCTCGGTGGGCGGTATAAATTCAGGGCCGCCAGCCAGCGTCGCACCATCTCCGCACGGGCATCAGCTGTGGACGCTGCAGACATTTCCAAAAGTGGCTCTCCGGTAACCGCCCAGCGCGTTGAGACAGTGGTATCAGCGTGCAGATCCCAATATGCTTGCAGTAGATCGGCCGAGCGCCCCACCGATGCCGATGCCTGGGGCCACCTAGAGCGAATCAAAGGAATCAGCTCTTGCCGCAAAAACCCTCGATCGTAACGGCCATCCTCGTTGCTTGGGTCTTGAACGTAATCAGGAGCCACTGCTTCAGCAACAGCAATCAACAGCGATTTAGGTGTACTCAGTAATGGTCTAATGAGCCTGCCTTTACCCAAGGTTCGCTCGGGCAGCATGGCTCGCAATCCCTCAGGACCGGCACCGCGGAACGCGCGCATTAAAAACGTTTCGAACTGATCGTCTAGGTGATGCGCCGTCATTAAAACATCTTGATCGGATAACACTTGCTCGAAGGCTCGGTATCGTGCTGAGCGCGCAGCCTCCTCAAGCCCTCGGCCCGACTCAACAACGCAGACGGTGTCACTCAGAAAACCAAACTGGAAGGCGCGAGACACCCGCTCGACCATCGAGCCCCATTGAGACGCATCAGAGTGTAAACCATGATTGATATAAACTGCTGTTACCGGCGGCGCCTCGTGAGCATCGCAAACAGCACGCACAAAGGCCAGCAAAGCGATGGAGTCAGCGCCACCGCTGACAGCCACAAACCAGCGCGGCGCATCTAAGTATTGAGATAGAAACTGCTCGATCTTCGGGTGCTTTGCTAACAAACCCTCGTCGAGCATAGGATTGCATTAATTTCCGATAGACAAGAGGCGATCATATCGTGCTGACAGTAACTCCTCTATTGACTTAGATCGGAGTCGAGCGAGCTCTGATTCAATATGAGACTTAATTTTGCTGGCCATGCCGTCGATGTCTCTGTGGGCCCCGCCCATAGGCTCTGGAATGGCAGCGTCTACAATGCCCAAATCCTGCAATACCGACGAGGTCACCCCCATAGCCGCCGCTGCGTCAGGAGCAAATTCAGAGCTCTTCCAGATAATATTGGCACAACCTTCAGGTGAAATAACGAAATAGGTCGAATACTGCAACATGGCCAAGTGGTCACCCACCCCAATACCTAGCGCACCCCCTGAACTTCCCTCGCCAATCACTACACACACGATCGGCGTCTTCAATCTAGACATAACGGCCAAATTTTGAGCAATAGCCTCACTAATACCGCGCTCTTCAGAATCAATGCCAGGATAAGCCCCTGGGGTATCGATTAAGGTCACAACGGGCATTTTAAACCGCTCGGCCATTTCCATTAAACGCAGGGCCTTGCGATACCCTTCCGGTTTAGGCATACCAAAGTTTCGATAGACCTTATCTTTAACAGAGCGTCCTTTCTCTTGCCCGATCACCATCACTGGCTCGCCATTTAACCGCGCCACACCGCCGATAATGGCTTTGTCATCGCCAAAATGGCGATCGCCATGGAGCTCATCAAATTCGGTGAAAATTCTTGGGATGTAATCGAGACTGTAGGGGCGCTGCGGGTGACGCGCCACTTTCACAATATCCCAGGGGCTTAAATTGGCATAAATCTTCTCGGTCAGCTTTTTACTTTTACCGCGCAAAGTCTGGATTTCTTCCGCGATGTCGATACCGTCGCCGGCACCCACCAGTTGTAACTCTTCGATCTTCGCCTCGAGCTCAGCAATGGGTTGTTCGAAATCCAAATAATTCGGGTTCATTAAGCGACTATCCTGACCAAAAACGCTAGTTTACAAAACTTTGCCACGCCAAGCCATCGCTGTTGCTATTACAACGCTGTCTGTTAAGACCCCACCAGAGCAATCATTACCCCAGCGGCCACCGCAGAACCGATGACACCCGCCACATTTGGGCCCATCGCGTGCATGAGTAAAAAGTTCTGAGGATCCGCTTCTAAACCCAACTTGTTCGAGACCCGAGCTGCCATGGGCACAGCTGACACCCCCGCAGAGCCGATCAACGGATTCACCTTTTGTTTGGAAAATACATTCAAAACCTTAGCCATTAGGATTCCTGCCGCAGTGCCAATCGAGAACGCCACAATGCCCAAAGCCAAAATACCCAGTGTATTAAAGTCTAAAAATTTGTCCGCCACCAACTTCGCACCTACTGACAAACCCAAGAATATGGTGGTGATATTGATCAAGGCATTTTGCGCTGTATCTGCCAAGCGATCTACAACACCGCTTTCGCGCATTAAATTACCCAAGCAAAACATACCCAGTAACGGGGCTGCATCGGGCAATAAGAGAGCCACTAACACCAATAGCACAATGGGGAAGAGTATTTTTTCGCGCCGAGATACCTCACGCAGCTGCCTCATCACGATCTTGCGCTCAGCCTGAGTTGTTAATGCACGCATAATGGGCGGTTGAATTAAGGGAACCAGTGCCATGTACGAGTATGCGGCTACCGCAATGGCTCCCAATAGATCGGGTGCTAAAATACTCGACACGTAAATTGCCGTGGGGCCATCAGCACCCCCGATAATGCCAATAGCGGCAGCGTCGGCTAAACTAAAATCCATCAAACCCATAGCACTGAGTCCAACCGCACCGAGCACCGTTGCAAAAATACCAAACTGTGCCGCAGCACCCAAAATCAGGGTTTTGGGGTTAGCCAGTAGAGGGCCAAAATCAGTCATAGCGCCGACGCCCATAAAAATGACTAAAGGCGCAATACCCGAGCCAATCGCTACCGAGTAAAACTGGTACAGCATGCCATCGCTAAACCCAGCCGCATGGGCATAGCTATCGGCCAACAGCCGGTCTGCCGGCGAAAGCTCTTCAAGCAAATGCAACAGCGCTTTACCCGATGAGTCGTCTACACCCGCAAGCAAGTTAAGCTGTTCGAGGAGGGACACTGACCCAAACTGAACGGCGTTCTCAAGCAGAGGTGCCGCCAACCCTGCGCCGGGAATGTTAGCCAAAATGCCACCAAAGCCGATCGGCAAGAGCAGTAAAGGCTCAAACCCCTTATTGATCGCCAGATACAGCAGCAGCAAACAGACTGCGATCATAATAACCTGACCCAACTCGGCTTGAGCCAGCCCTGAAGATGACCACAGTAAAAGCAGCTTCTCCATTTAGCCAATCACCATCAAGGTCACACCGATAGCAACAGCATCTCCTGCCGCTACATCAATAGCATTCACGATGCCATCAGCGGGCGCCCGAATCTCGGTCTCCATCTTCATTGCCTCGAGGATAAGGACCACATCCCCCTGCGAGACTCTATCACCCGTACGCACAGGAACCCGCACAATGGTTCCGGCCAATGGCGCAACAATGGAGGCTCCCGTAGCTGACGTCAGATTCGAGTTTGTTGCAGAGACCTGTGGCGCAGAGACTTGTTCAACGACAGCTCCGAGGTCGCCACTGGGCGCAACCTGGACACTGTACACTTTTCCATTGACCGCAACATCATAGACTTCAGTCCTAGCTGCACTTGGCGCACTCGCTACTGCCGCATTGGGTTCGCCTCTATTCTTGGGATGCGGTTCAAATACCGACTTATCGCCACGGTTTTGTAAGAACTTTAAACCAACTTGCGGAAACAAGGCATAGGTCAACACATCATCAATTTTATTCTCTGTATTGAGTTTAATACTCTGTTCTACCGCCAACTGCGTTAGTTCTTGTGTTAGCGTTTGCAACTCGGGCGCTAATAAATCCGCAGGCCGACACGTGATCGGCTCCGCACCCTCTAGAACGAGTGCTCGCAACTCGGCATTTACTGCCGCTGGCGTAGCACCATATTCACCTTTTAGCACGCCCGCCGTTTCACGTGAAATTGACTTATAACGCTGTCCCGATAACACGTTCATGACTGCCTGGGTACCAACAATTTGCGAGGTGGGCGTGACCAAGGGAATGTAACCCAAATCTTGGCGTACGCTCGGTATTTCGGCCAACACTTCATCCAAACGATCGACTGCGCCTTGTTCGCGTAGCTGGTTCTCCATGTTAGTGAGCATGCCACCCGGCACCTGAGCCACTAAAATTCGAGAATCAACGCCTCTTAGCGAACCTTCGAATTCAGCGTATTGTTTGCGAACCTCTCTGAAATACGCGGAAATAGATTCCAGCAACTCGATATTCAAACCCGTATCACGATCGGTACCCTCTAAAATCGATACAATTGATTCCGTGGGTGAGTGACCATAGGTCATCGACATCGACGAGATTGCGGTATCGACATTGTCAATACCCGCTTCTACGCACTTTAAGATGGTGGCCGTCGACAAACCGGTCGTTGCGTGACATTGCATGTGGATCGGAATAGCGCAGGTCGCCTTCAAGCGTGAGACCAGTTCGAAGCCCTCATAAGGCCGTAGCAAACCTGCCATATCTTTTATGGCAATAGAATCTGCCCCCATGTCTTCCAGGCGTCTGCCCATATCAACCCACATGTCGAGGGTATGCACGGGACTTAAGGTGTATGACAAGGTGCCTTGCGCATGTTTTCCGACGCGCTTTACCGCGGCCATGGCTGTTTGTAGGTTGCGCGCATCATTCATCGCATCGAACACTCGGAACACATCGACGCCGTTAATCGCTGCGCGTTCGACAAAAGCGTCAACCACGTCATCAGCATAGTGCCTATACCCTAGAATATTTTGCCCTCGCAATAGCATTTGCTGTGGCGTATTTGGCATCGCCTTCTTGAGCTCTCTGATTCGCTCCCATGGATCCTCACCAAGATAGCGGATACAGGCATCAAAGGTTGCCCCGCCCCACGTTTCCACGGACCAAAAACCCACCTTATCTAACTCGCTGGCAATGGGCAGCATATCCTCCAAACGAAAACGCGTTGCTAGCAATGATTGGTGAGCATCACGCAGAACGACGTCAGTAATACCCAAGGGCTGTTTAATCAACGGGAGCTCTCCTTGTTGTTTTGTTTGTTAACTGCCTACTGCGCGCGATCGCGGTAGCGTTTCACTGCCGCGGCAATGGCGGCGATAATGTGTTCATCGGGCTCCGTGCCCTGCATCGGAGATCGAGTGCCTGCCGGCGCAACCGCAGGATCAGCACGCAAACTGACAAACCAAGCCAAGACTCGCATCGCCGCGACCAGCAGCAACAAGAAAAGCACAACCGTACTCATACCGTACAGCATCAGAGTGACACCTTCCCCGACTAAAGGATGCATACGCTCCCCCCAAGCTCATGATTGCAGTATCATAGCGTAGCTACTCGCGATTTTGCATTCATCTTTGTTTATACGTGGTATTCAGGATTATTAGCCGTTGTCATCGCTAACACTTATGCTGGCACCTATGGAGGGTGTCATTGACCACACCATGCGTGCGTTATTGACACGCCTAGGCCCGTATCAGCGTTGCGTGACCGAGTTTCTGAGGGTGACTGATAAACTACTTCCTGAGCGAGTTTTCTTCAGGGTCTGCCCCGAGCTTGCATACGGGGGTGTAACAACCAACAACACACCGGTTTATTTGCAGCTTTTGGGCAGCAATCCCAAACAGGTTGCGGCTAACGCGAGACGCGCTGTAGATCTTGGCGCACACGGCATCGATCTTAATTTTGGTTGCCCGGCAAAAACGGTCAATAAGTCGAAGGGCGGAGCCTCTTTACTTCAAACCCCTGACCTGGTCGGGAACATCGTTTCGTGCGTCCGCGACCAAGTGCCTTCACACATTCCGGTGACGGCTAAAATTCGTTTAGGGTTTAACGATGAGGCGCTATTCGAAACCATCATTCAGCGACTTGATGACGCCAAACCCAGTGAGATTACAATACATGCCAGAACGAAGGTTCAAGGTTATAAACCGCCAGCCCACTGGCACCGCATTCGCGACGCCATGGCTTATACAAACATTCCTATCGTGGCCAATGGTGAAGTCTGGAGTACCGAGGATGCATTGCTGTGCACCCAAATCTCAGGTTGCAACCGATTGATGCTGGCTCGAGGCGCTTTAATGCGGCCAGAGCTTGGACGGTTAATACTGCAGCAGCAAGCAAACCAAGAACAAAGGGTGCTGCGCTGGAGTGACATAGCGGCCCTACTGCTGCAATTTTTTGAGGCACAGGGCCAATACTACGACGCCAAGTACACACCAAGCCCCGTCAAACAATGGTTGGTGTACCTCAAACATTACCATAGCCAGGCGGCGTTGCTGTTTGAGCAGGTCAAACGCATCAAAGACCCCGTAGCCTTTGGCAGCGCCCTAGAGGCGCACTTACGGTCGACAGACGCGTAGCACATGCTATATTGAAGCTTTTACCCACCATCTATACTTAAAAGGCACAGAATAATGAGTAATCCAGCGTTTGCCAGCGAAGACACCGCCTTTTTTGGCCACCCAAAAGGTTTATTTGTGTGTTTCGCCACGGAGTTATGGGAGCGATTTTCGTTTTACGGTATGAAGTATTTATTGCTGCTGTACCTAACGAAGTACCACTTGTTCTCAGATGGCGCAGGTCTCGAAGTGTTGGGTGGGTATGCGGCACTGGTTTACGCAATGCCAGTCATCGGCGGTCTGTTAGCAGACCGTTACTTGGGCATGCGTAAAGCCGTCATTTTCGGCGGTATGTTGCTAGTTCTGGGCCACTTAGGTATGGCCTTCGAGGGCGAACAAGCACGCATGATTGCCGGCGAAGTGGTGCAGGACACCCAGGCCCTTCAAGTATTTTACGCCTCTCTTGCTCTAATCGTGATTGGCGTTGGGTTTTTAAAGCCCAATATTTCAACTATCGTTGGCCAGCTTTACAGCAAGGAAGATCCGAGACGCGATGCGGGTTTCACGATTTTCTATATGGGTATTAACCTTGGGTCGTTCGTAGCGACGCTGCTGTGCGGTTACCTTGGCGAAACCTACGGTTGGAGCTACGGTTTTGGCGCGGCGGGCATTGGCATGCTTCTCGGCTTGATTACCTTTATCCGCGGACAAAAATATCTACGCGGGCTGGCGGAGCCACCAAACAACGAGTTGCTTAAAGAAAAATTACTGGGTAGTTTGTCAAGAGAGAGCAGTATTTATATCGGTGCGGTATTCGCGGTTGCGATCGTGTGGCAAATGCTGCAGTTCCACGGCGCGGTAGGCACCCTCCTGAATACCCTCAGTTTTATTGTACTGGCGGGACTTACTTGGTTTATCACAACGCAATGTGACGCCGATGAGCGCTCTCGCATGATCGTGTTGATCGTATTGACATTATCGAGTGTCGTGTTCTGGGCCTTGTTCGAGCAAAGTGCGGCCTCGATGACGCTGTATGCCGACCGCGTGATGGACAGAAATTTGCTAGGTGTCGAGCTGACCGCGGCTCAATTTGGTTCGTTGAATGCCTTTTTCATTTTCCTATTTGCTCCAGTGTTTGCCATTATTTGGGTGTTTTTAGGCAAACGAGGGATGGAGCCAAGCACACCGGTCAAATTTGCTTTGGGGATTATGCAAGCAGGTCTAGGGTTTGGTGCACTGGTTATTGGCGCCTCAATGCCCGACGAAAGTGGCCGAGTTGCCGCCGTCTGGATGGTGCTAGCCTACTTACTGCACACTACCGGTGAATTGTGCTTATCGCCGGTTGGACTATCGGCGGTTACCAAACTTGCAGTGCATCGTGTGGTTGGCGTGATGATGGGCGCCTGGTTCTTAGCAACCGCTTATTCAGAATTCGTTGCAGCGCAGCTCTCAAAACTAGCCGCTATTGATACGCACGAAGGCGAAGTTCTCAGCATCAGCCAAGCCTTAGCCTCTTACACAGAGCTATTCCAGTTTTTACTTTGGTTGGGATTGGGCGCTGGCCTCGCTCTGCTAGTCGTGAGCCCCCTTCTCAAGAAGGGCATGCGTGGTATTCACTAATTACTGCGTAACGCCATGAGCGAAGAATTGTTTGATATTGTTTTTTTGGGCCAAGCCATTGACGGTTTTGAACAATCGGACGTCGAACAGGCTCTCGCTCAACGATTGAAGCTAACGCCACAAAAGGCACGAGCTCTTTTCAATGGTCAGCCTATTACACTTAGAAAGTCAGCGCCGAAACCCATAGCCTCGAGACTGTACGTTCAGCTCAGGGGCATAGGCGCGGACATTAAGGTTCGGCGTAACGCACCTGCACCTGCACCTGCACCTGCACCTGCACCTGCACCTGCACCTGCACCTGCTCCTGCTCCTGCTCCTGCTCCTGCTCCTGCTCCTGCTCCTGCTCCTGCTCCTGCTCCTGCTCCTGCTCCTGGGCCAAATGCAGCCAAGGTCGCGGACCAGCAAAAGGTACACCACGAGAATACTGAGCCAGAGGCCTTAGTACCCAATCCGTACTTATTAAAACGAACCGAACCAACCAGTTCACTCGGCGAGACCACAAACCTGCGCTCAACCGCCGCAGCGGCGGCGTTGGTGAGTTTGCTTCTGTGTGTTGTCGGTCTGATCGCGAGCGCCTACTGGAAACATTGGCCGGCGCCTCTGCCTAAATTTGACGTTCATGGTGTGGCCCTCGACAACGGCAGTCTGCTACTTACCACACCAGAACGCGCAGTCTTGCACGATCATGCGGGGCTTATTCGGTATGACTTTTCCTTGGATGACTTACATTTAAGCGAAATTCGCGGCACGCCCGCGTTGTTGTCGACAAGCGAATTTGCGCTTGCAGCGTCACGCTGGGTGAGCACTCAACACAATACTCAAGAGTTAATCGAAGGCACGTTTCTTTGCAATACACAACCCGTGGGATGCGAATTTATCGAGAGCCTCAAGGTATTTCCACAGGCACTTGATCTTTTTTTTGAGCCGTCTACCGAGCGACTATACATTAACCACGGCTCATATTTATCTGCATACAACCCCCGCAACGAGCGATCTAGAAGCACGACGCTCACACTCGGCAATGAGACTTTTGCGATGTTCGAAGGGCTGATGTACGCCTCAGATCCCGACGCACCAGGCCTGCGGGTCTTTAGCATTGACGATCGCACCTTCATGCGAGAGCTTGACCAAATTTTGTTCATTGATCCCGCCGACCCCGAACCACTGACTAGTCGCGTTAAAACCTTCGTTGAAACGCAAAATGGCTGGTGGGTTGTGTTAACGAAAAATGACCGCGACATCTTACATAGGTTTTCTCCCGTGGGTGAGCACCTGCAGAGAATCCAGACCGAGCAATCGATCGGCGCTTTGATAAGATGGCGAGATTCCGTACTAGCGATTCCCGAGCACTCTGGCGCCTTCCTTAAATTTGCAGCACTTGGCTCAGAAGAGGCAGCTTTCAATAACCAAGCATTATTAGCGCCGAGACAAGCTCTCGAGGCCGTGCACTTTCGAGAACGAAGTTTGGTTACGCTGAGCGCCGCTATTCTGCTCGGCCTGGTGCCTCTTGGACTTATGATCTTTTTTACTCATCGATGGCTGAACCATCTCGTTAAGCATGACACTGTAAATCCGAATCAGGGCCTACTGGAGTTGCCTCCCAGCGTTCTCTGGTGTAGCTCGCACCTCTCATGGCAGAGACTGTCGTCGTTGCTTGTCGCAGGCGCAGCGCTTTGTTCGCTTGCACTCTTTATTTTGCAGTACCTTGAACTCAATCCACTAGAGACTGCCGCCATAGGCCTTAGCGTAACCGGTGGCTTTGTGAGCCTTGTCCACGCCCTGAGCGTACGGCACGGATTCGTGGGGCAGGACGCATCAAACCTGATCCTAGTAAATCGTGTAGGGTCCTGGGAGTCAGCACGTGATGCGTCCATTCGATGGCACGGCGCTTACGCGGCCACTCGGCATCTGGTAACCTATTTGGGATGGCAGTGCGCTCCTCTCAATGGCAATCATCAAAGTAAAATCCTGAATGCCGTAAAAAAATCGGGCACCCAGATTCCGCGCACTGCGCTTATCGCACTGCTTATTCGAGCAAGCCACCCTCACGCTCAAGCCGGCATCGCCTGGCTTCTGAGCCTTTATGTAAGCGGTCTTTTAATTCTGGCGTCAGTACTAGCCGATACGATTCATTGGTAACGAAGTAATCTGACTCATCTCCTGTGGCGTAACAATCAAGCGTAATAGGAGGTCACAATGACATCAGCACTAAAGACTCAAACTTTGAGCATACCAACAGAGCTCAGCCCAGAAGCACAGCAAGTTCAAGACGCTCTCGTTGCTGCAGGTCTTGAAACCCCAATGATCGATAACCCGCTGTCTCGGGACCAGAAGTACCAGACGATTAAAGAGGCGTTCACTCAAATCACTGAGGCCTTGGGGCTTGACTTAGCGGACGACAGTCTCGCAGAGACCCCACATCGTATTGCAAAAATGTACGTAGACGAGATTTTCTCGGGCCTAGATTACTCGCAGTTCCCAAAGATTTCGGTCATCGAAAACAAGATGAACGTAGAAGAGATGGTCTGCATTGACGACATATCACTCATCAGCACTTGCGAGCACCACTTCGTCACCATCGATGGCGTCGCCAGAGTCGCCTATATTCCCAAAGAGAAAATCATAGGCTTGTCTAAGATTAATCGAATCGTGAGATTCTTTGCGCAACGCCCCCAAGTTCAAGAGCGTTTAACACAACAGGTTCTGGTTGCTCTGCAAACACTCTTACAAACTGAGGATGTCGCGGTTACGATGAATGCGACACATTACTGTGTGAAATCGCGCGGGATTATGGACGCGAATTCCCACACCCGAACAACAGCGTTGGGCGGGGTGTTTAAGAGTAATCCAGCAACACGCTGTGAATTCTTGCAAGCCTAGAACGGACGGTGGCTATAATAAGCCACCGTCACGCAAAACTATCTTTAAGTCTGGCCCGTCCAGACCCTCAAATTAGCTTCGGGCCAACATAACAAGAGCTGTCATAGCGGTCGTTGCGATGATGAACCAACGATAGTTGGAATCGCCCAGTCTTTTTACCAGCACAATGCCCACCCATGCGCCGCAGCCTATTACTGGCACCATAATAACGTTAACCAATATAGTCTCAAGCGTAATGGTTTCCCACGCGACCACGTGAAATGGAATTTTGAACAGATTTACTGCAAGAAAAAACCACGCGACCGTGCCAATATACGCTTGTTTGGGTAGGCGCTGACTTAACAAATACAAGGTCATCACAGGACCCGCCATATTACCTACCATGGTGGTCACCCCACCTAAGATACCCGCACTCACGGCAAAAATTGGGTGGCGAGGGATCCACAAAGACCGTTTCAACTCCTGCCCTATCATCAACACAAGGGAAACCACAATAAATATCACCATGGCGGTCGCAAAGCCCGAATCAGAGATTAGATCCCCAAGCAAGGTACCGACAACCACTCCAACACCTGCGGCCGGAAAGACGCGCCACAACACAGCCCAATCAGCGTGACGGTGATAGTAGATAACAGCCATAATGTCGGCTGCCACGAGCATACCCAAGGCAATACCAGTAGACGATTTGGCGCCAAACATGAGGGCTAACAAAGGAACGGTCGGCATGGCAACGCCATGTAAACCCGTTTTTGCCATGCCAATCAGAAGAGCGCTGACTAGCAAACCCAGCCAAGCTAGAAAAGAAAGTTCAAACAACACCGATTCTTCACCAAATGGCGCAAAACCGGTCAAAAGCTAGGCTTTGCGTCGAGAGTACTCCATTAAAGCCCAAAGTACGTTCCCCGAGCTCACCTGACCGACGAGTTTACCATCTTCTAGGACAGGACGGCGACGCTGCTGCGTCTCTAACATACTCTGCGCCACCTCAACGATGCTGTCGCTTGGCGTGCAGGTGTTCAGTTTCGTCGTCATGAACTCGTTCACCAGGCGATGATCAGGATCTCCGTCGTTGTAAATTGAGTTCAATATCGCCTTCAAGCAATCGATTTCCGACAGTACTCCAACTACCACACCGTGCTCGTTGGTCACCGTGATACCCGTGAGTTTGTTGTCGACAATGACCTGTACCGCTTGCGCGATGCTGGCAGTCTCTGAAATCGTAATTGGCGATCGGTGCATACATTCGCTCACTGCTGCTGTTCTGACCATACATCCTCCTGTTTATTCTATTTTTTTAATACAATAACAACAGAAAGTTAGATATGCCAAGAATTTCTGATGACTGCCTTGCTCAGCCTAATTTGCCCTGAGTGACTGCAGAGCAACTTCGAGGGCCTGTAGCTCAACACCCTCCTCGTCGATTAGCCTAAAAATCAAAGATTGTTCGGTGTCAGCGCCTGTAATTTCAATTTCGCCAAAGCTGTTGTCGCTGACGTTTGCATCAAGTGCGCGGAATTTATTGGGCTCATCAGCTACATTAAACCGACCACGCAGTGCGTTATTTAGGCCACTCGAGGTAATTTCATAGAGCGGGTAGCCAATATCTTCACGATTAATAATACTAATTTCGCTCGCGTGTCGATCGCCGCTTAACAGTAGCACACCCTCAGCCTGACTGATCGCGATTAAGCTCAGCAACCGCTCGCGTTCTGCAGGGAAGTTTGCCCATTTTTCAAAGCATTGCTCGGTGGGTAAGACCTGTATACTAGAGACGATTAATCGCAAGTCTGCGGGCTGCCGCAATTGTTTAGCCAGCCATGCCCATTGGTCTTCGCCCAAAATGGTGGCGTCTGGGTCGCTGCTAAACACCCAGCCTCCCCGTTCGCACACTTGTGGGTTTTTCGATTTCACAAAAGACGAACGAAAACTCCGTGTATCCAACATCACTACTTGGACTTTTAAATCAGCCAGTTCAATCACTGCTGCATTGTGAATACCCGGTTCATCAAGTGACGCTTCAGCAAGACCTAAGGGGCTAAAGAAATCGATAAACGCTTTTTTGGCTTCTAAGCGCTCCGTGTGATCTTCCCCGCCATCGTTCAGGCCATAATCGTGGTCATCCCACGTGGCGAAAACGTCTATTTCACGAGCCCGACTCGCGACGAGAAATTTGTTAAAATCGGGGTTCTTTTTCAGGCGTTCATATGCCACCTCGTAGTTACGAGGCGAGGGCATGAGCTTATAGGCGCCGGTATCCGCATAAACGTTGTCACCCAAAAACAAGAAAACGTCAGGATCGCGGTCTACCACCGCTGACCACACTGGCATGGGTTTATCTTGGACAGCGCACGAACCAAAAGCAATTCGGCTGCTTGCTTTATAATCAATCGCGGCTGTAGCTAGCGAAGTGCTTGCCACGAGCAAAACCAGTGCCGCGAGACGACTGCCAAAACACTTAAACGCTAAACTTTGGTCTCGACACACATCGACCCCTTAACCCATTCTTTTAGACAAAAAAATCCCCGCCGAGGCGGGGATTATCGTACTTCTATTCACTCGTGTCGATCTTAGAACTTAACAGACAGACCGATGCGGATTTCCCACAATGAACGCTCTTCTTGAAGATCGTTCACATCACGCGCTGAGAAACGCTCGAAGACGTAGCGACCTTGATCATCAATCGTAGAGGTAACAACCTGCTGCGAGAAGAACTGTGCATCGTTGATCTTGCCCCAATCGCTGTTCAAGAAATTGGTGAAGTTGTAAATCTTGGCGTACACAACACCTTTGGTGTCGCCGAACAGATTCACTTCTTGGTCAACACGCAAGTCCATGCGGTAAGTCCAGTCGGCGTTGGTTTCGTTGCGCTCAACAAAGCCTGTGCCTAAGCCTTGACCTTTGCGCCATTTCTCGAAGGCTGCGTAATCAAAGCCGGGATCAATCACTACGTTTGGATCGCTCTCGCCTTTGGGCACGTACAGTAAGTGACGACCGAAGAAACCATCACCCTCTTGGTCTACAGAACCCATCACGTAGCTGCCCGCTTGACCTTCTTGAGCGAAACCATACAGAGACACGCGGGTTGCATTGTCACCGAAGAAGTTGTTGCTGTAACGCAAGCGGAACGTGAAGCGGTGTGGCACCACGTAGTTTGAAACAGCCGCTGAAGGCTCAACCAAGTCGTTCAACGCCAAGTTGCTGAAGTTAGATCCCGCAACCGATGAAGTCATTGGGCTCACGTCTTCTGCGTAGGTGTAAGCATAACCCGCCAATACGTCCAAACCGTTGTCGAATGACTTGCGAACCGTTGCACTGAAAATGTGTGCTTCAGGGTTCTGGCTCGAGTTAGTCAACATATAGTTGTCTTCGCCTTTGCCGGCAGCGTAGTCATAGATTGGCTTGCCAGCTGCAGTGGTGCCTACTCGCTCTTGTGACACATCTACGTAGTAAGCCATGTCTTGGCCTTGGGTGTAGAGGTAGTCTACGTCAAACACGTAACCATCACCGTAGTCATAGGTCGCGCCAATCGATGCTTTCCACTCAGCAGGCTGCTCGTAGTTCGGGTCAACCAAAGCTAGGAAGTTGTTGCTAGCATCTGCGTCCGTTACGGCAGCTACATTATCGACTAACGATTGGGGCACGTCGTAACCAGGACGCCCCGCACCCGACAGAGCAACTGAGTTGGGCAACCCTTGCAGAACTGTGTTCGCACCAGCAAAGTTACGGAACTGGAACTGAGCGTTTGAAATACCGTCGTTTGAGAACGAGTTAGACAACCAAACGTTGGGGTTACCGCCTGAGTACAGACCGAAACCACCGCGAACCGTTAAGCTCTCGTCAACATTCCAAGTAAAACCAACGCGAGGCATTAACAAATCGCTACCGTCAATGGTTGCGTTGTTTTTAAAGCCCTGCGCCGCGGTAAACGCTGTGTTCAAGCGAGGCGCGCCTGAGGCATCCCACCACTCGTAGCGTAGACCGGCGGTAATGGTCATGTCGATATTATCCAAAGTGAATTCATCTTGGATAAATACTGCATTCAGGGTGTTTTCAAACGAAGCTGCCGCGTCGTTGGCGTTGTTAGTACCGCCAGCACTTCCGTAGTAAACACGGCTAGGCAAACCAAGCTCGAACTTATCGACACCCGTCGTACCACAGTTAGGGTCATCGTGACGTTCTTGTGCTGTTAAGGCTGCACACGATGGGTCATTGCCTGCTGAATCGTCGAAGTAATCCCATTCACCGCCGTTCGAGTGCTGCACAAACAAGTTGAACACACTCAGTGACTCACGGTGATAACCGAAGCTGATCATGTGCTTACCGAACAGATACTCGGCATTCAAACGTAAGTAATCGGCTTCATAGTTCAGAGAGTTAGCCTGACGAGAGTCATCCGCACCCAAGTAGATCGTATTGCGATCTACGTCAGAGATTTGGTGGTCACCGAAGTCCTTAGGACCTACAGTCACCTGGCCATCGTTCTGCTCTTGGGTACCAAAAAAGATATCGGTCGAGAAATTGTCAGACCACTGACTGTTCAGAGCGAACGAGTAAGTGGTGCTTTCGTCGCTTTTTACGTAGTAGTGATTACCGAATTCAAATTCGTTGTCATCGCTATCCGATGCACGATCCTGGAACCCTTCGTAGTAGTTGTATACGAAAGATGCTGAGTGGCGATCCGAGATATTGTAGTCAATACGCGCGAAGTACTTTTCGGCTTCCTGCGCGCCGTCACCGGGCAAGCCGCCTGGATCGTAGTCGTAGGTGTTGATTGCAATGTCACGTACGCGGTTGAACGTTGCTTCGTCAAGCCATGCACGCTCTTCGCCATTACCTGAACCTGTGTAGCCTTGTGCTAGGAAACGAGGAAACTCCTGCTTCTCGTAAGCCACGCTCAAAAACAATGTGTTTTCAATCAGCGGGCCCGCCAACGAGAAACCGTACTGCTTCTCTTCGAAAGGCGCGATGTTAAAGGTTTTACCGTCGATTTCGTCGCCGCGGAAATCTTCGTTGGTCAATTCATAGAACAGGCTGCCCGTCCACTCATTGCTACCGCGCTTGGTTACTGCGTTGATGTTACACGCCGAGAAACCGCTGTATTTTACGTCAAACGGCGCCAATTCAACCGCTACCTGCTCTACCGCATCGTAGGGGAAAGGCATACCAGTCGCCGTGCCATAACCGTTGTCGTTCAGACCAAACTGGTCAGAAAAGCGCACACCATCTAAAGTGGTGGTGTTAAAGCGTGGGCTCTTACCCGCACAGTTCACCGCACCGGCGCCGCCAGAAACATTTAAACGAGGGTCAACTTCAAATACGTTTTTGATGTCGCGATCGTAAGCCACAGCGTCTTCTAATTCGGCCAAACCAAAGTTAGCAGAAGGACCAGGGGCAACGCTCATCAGCATTTGCTTGCCTAACACCATCACTTCTTCAATGTCACCACCGCCAATCTGCAGAGGCAGCGCGTAAGCATCACCCAAAGCTATCGACGGGATAGTGGCTTGCTTTACGCCATTAACTCGCACTTCGTAAGGACCGCCTACGGCCAAGTTACGCAGCGAGTAAGCACCGGTTTCGTTTGATTTAACGCTACGAGTCGTGCCCGAGCGCGTGTCTGTTACCGTAACCGTCGCGTTGGCAGCTGGGTTGCCTTGCGCGTCATAAACCTGACCGACAATAGCAGACGTTTGCTGGTTCGCCTCCACCAGCATAGGTGCAGTACCTAAGCCGAGCGCAGCCGATCCGATCGCGATTGAAAGCGCATTACGCGCGAACAACTGAGCAATGGATTTGTTCATTGTGTTGCTTCCCCTGTGGATGTGGATTGAGTGTTGCAGGTGAGAGACTAGTATAGAAATATGACAATATGATGAGAATGCGCGACAGGTGGTTGATTGCGGTAATATTCACATAAGAACAAGAAGTTACCGCTTTTAACTGAGCACACACATTGCGGCGCAAAGAGCCACTAGAAACCGGCGCGTCTGCAAAAACGGTGGGGCGTTTGCACCCACCGTGCGAATACTTGCTACAAATAGGTAATACGCGCCTCTAACTCGGCTTTAGTCTGCGACACATCACTGAGTTCATCTGGCCCGTCGTGAGTACCTGCCACTACGCCA
>Ga0209137_1001532_pt1 | contig 21793 bp, 15 predicted proteins | sample SaaInl5LU_22_DNA_FD_184642 | JGI IMG/M metagenome (GOLD analysis project Ga0209137, IMG submission 184642) | Marine microbial communities from expanding oxygen minimum zones in the Saanich Inlet - ESP_105LU_22_DNA (SPAdes) (version 2) | ecosystem: Environmental > Aquatic > Marine > Intertidal...
CCACTTTGCAGAATGCCCTGTAACATTCTATTTCCTGTTGAGCCATGAATATACACTTTGTCTTCTTTTCTGGCATAAGCCATTGGTATAGATATTGGATAATTATCATAGATATACCCAACATTGCACAAAAACCCTGCATCTAAATGTTATTAATGGTCTCTACATTGTAAGAAGCTCTATTTTGGCCTCTCTTTACTCTGTTTGTTTTTGATTGAGGGTAGGTTTTCATTCATTTAAATTTTTACACATGATATGGTTTTTATAGGATTTGCCAGCAACTACAAAGTCGTAAAACCCAATTTTTTTATATTGATTTGCTTCATAAAAAGAAATGGCATTGTAATTATAAATGTAAGTTACTAACCATATGCAATTGAATTTCAGTTTTTTAACGTTTTCTATAATTGTGTCATGTAATTTTTTGCCAAGTTTTTTACCAATAAAATCATTGAGAATATAAATTTTATCTAGTTTACAAACATTCTTTTCTTGAATACTATTTGTAGTTTTGTTGAGTTCTATTTTTGCAAATCCTACAGCTTGCTTTTTATAATAAATGATTAAAAACAGGATGTTTTTATCACTTAAATCTTGTTTTATTTTTTCTTCATTAAAAGCATTATTACAATAGTCTTCAACGTCTTTTTTATTTTTAATATATATACTATGAGATTCTATAAATGTAGTTTTACCTAAATTTATAATGGTATGAACATGAGTTCTGTTAGCCTTAAGAATTTCAATCATGCCTATCTTTCTAAAGGGTTAATATTTTTGAATAATTTAGAAACTAAGTTAGTTTTTACTAAATCTTTTGGTTCATAAATTCTTTTTGTAGATGCAGGGTATTTCTTAATCATTTCTTTTGGTCTAATTGGTCTTTCTGTAAAATTTCCATTACAACTTGGGCAAACGTTGTCAAATATTTCTAAAGCACAAGTTCTGCAGTATGTGCACTCAAAAGAACAGATCATTGCTTCAGTTGAGGTATTAGGTAAATCTTTATTACAGTGTTCGCAATTTGGTCTTATTTCTAACATTTACATCATTTTAAATCAAAATTAGTATTTTTATGGACTATTGTAATCGTCCAGAATAAAAATAAATAATAGTCCAGTTTTTATGTTTCCATTTATATCTACTTTTAATATTGATAGAACTCTTCATCAAGCTTTGTATTTACAATTAGCAAATCAATTTATAGAGCTTATAAAAACAAGAAAATTATTACCTAATACAAAGTTACCAAGCAGCAGAAGTTTAGCAGAAGTATTAAAAGTTCATAGAAAAACAGTTGTAGCTTGTTATGAAGAGTTATTGTTACAAGGTTGGGTAGAAAGTATACCTAAAAAAGGAACATTTGTAAATGCAAATTTGCCAGAATTACAATTACAAGATTATAGAAATCAAAATGATTTTTTAAAAAAAGATTATGTAGGGTTTTCATTTTATAAAAATGATATTTTAGAAAGAAAAACCAGTGCTATACAACAAGATTTTATGTATTTAGATGATGGAGTTTCTGATGCAAGACTTACACCAATAGAAGATTTAGCAAGAATCTATAGAAGAATTTGTAATAGAAAACATATTTATAAAGACATGTCTTATGGCACTACATTAGGTAATTTAAAACTTAGAAAAACATTAGTAAATTATTTAAATAATACGCGTGGTTTAGATGTAAATGTAGATCAACTATTAATTACTAGAGGTAGCCAAATGGGAATTCATTTATCTGCTAAATTATTATTAAAAGAAAATGATATCATTATAGTAGGTAACACAAATTATATTTCTGCTGATATAACTTTTTTAAATGAAAAAGCCAATTTAAAAAGAGTAACTGTAGATGAAAATGGATTACAAACTCACCAAATTGAAGCTATTTGTAAAACAAATACTGTAAAAGCTGTATATGTAACTTCACATCATCATCACCCAACAACAGTTACCTTATCTGCAGAAAGAAGAATCCATTTATTAAATCTTGCTAAGACATATAATTTTGCCATAATTGAAGATGATTACGATTTTGATTTTAATTACAATCATTCCCCAATTTTACCTTTAGCTAGTCATGATACAAATGGTAATGTTATTTACATTGGTTCTGTTTGTAAAACTGTTGCTCCAGTTTTTAGAATTGGTTACTTAATAGCTCCTAAATCTTTTGTTAATGCAGCTGCAAACTTAAGAAGATATATAGATAGGCAAGGAGATGCATTATTAGAAATTACTTTTGAAGAGTTTATTAAATCTGGAGATTTAGATAGACATATTAAAAAGGTGATGAAGATTTATAAAGCAAGAAGAGATTTATTTTGTAGTCTTTTAAAAAAACATTTTCCTACTATTTTTTCTTTCGAAGTCCCTATTGGAGGAATGGCTGTATGGGTTACACTCGATAAAAAATATTCATGGAGTACAATTGCAGAAATCGCAAAAAAACAAAAGCTAGAAATAGGTGAGTGGCAACGTTATGATTTAGCAAAGAATAAACATAATGCAATAAGAGTTGGTTTTGCTAAATTTAACGAAGAAGAAATTAAAGAACTTATTTTTAGATTAAAAAACACTATTGATCAATTAATAGTTAAATAAAAAATCCTGCTTTTGCAGGATTTTTTATTTAAAAGTTTATTTATCATTTTTATAACCTTTAGGTCTTTTAGAACGAATAGGAGCTTTAGGTTCTGGTTTTGGGAAAAACTCTTGTGTTTTAAGCAAACGCAAAGCCTCAGCTACTGCTTTTTCTAATTGTGGGTCTTTACCTTGTAAAACTTCTTTTGGTGTTTGATGCACCTCTATATCTGGAGCCACACCTTCACCTTCAACAGCCCATTTTCCATAAACATCATAGAAACCACCTCTTGGAGCAACCATCCTTCCTCCATCTATAAATCTTGGAGTGTCCCAAGTACCAACTAATCCTCCCCAAGTTTTAGTACCTACTAAAGGACCTAAATTCTTTTCTTTAAACATATAAGGTAATAAATCTCCACCTGAACCAGCTCTTTCATTAATAATCATCACTTTTGGCCCCCAAATACCAGCCATTGGTGTAGTCCAAGGTTTTCTACTTTCACTTTTACTATTAAAATAACCAATGACTTCTCTAGACATAATGTCTATCATATAATCTGCAGCAGAACCACCACCATTATTTCTTTCATCTATAACAACACCTTTTTTATCTTGTTGAGAAAAATAGTATCTATTAAAAGATGTAAAACCAGGATTACTTGTGTTTGGTACATATACATATGCTAATTTTCCATTAGATAATTCATCTACTTTTCTACGATTACTTTCTACCCAATCTATACTTCGTAAACCTCTTTCACTAGAAGTAGGTGTTATTAGTATGGTTCTAGCACCATTTTCTGATGGTTTATCATTAACTTTTATAAAAATCTCTCTACCAGCAGTTTGTTCTAATAATTGATACGGATTTATTTCTGAAGTTAATGTTACTCCATTAATTTCTAATAAGTAATCACCTTTATTTACATGAATTCCTGGCAAACCTAAAGGAGCAAAAATGTTAGGATTCCAACGTTCTCCTTTATATATTTTTGTGAAACGATAATACCCATTATGTGCCTCTAAATCTGCTCCTAGTAGTCCAACACCAACTCTATTTAAATTAGGGAAATCTCCACCAGAAACATAAGAGTGTCCAATAGCAACTTCTCCACTCATAATATCTACAACATAATTTAAATCTGTTCTATGCTTTACATCGTTTATCCAAGGAGAATACCACTCGTAAATATCATCCCAAGGAGCTCCATGAACATTATCTACGTAAAGAAAGTCACGCATAAAACGCCATCCTTCTTTAAAAATTTGATGTGCTTCTGCTTTAGGGTCTACTTTAATTTTAAGATTTGTTTTTAATGTTTCTTTACCAGCTTTGGGTGCTTTTGTATTGTTTAAGCTCCAACTGCCTCCTTTAGAGATTAAAATAGATTTTCTATCTTCTGAAGCTGTCATAGATGAAACACCATTTGCAAATACAGTTGCTTTTTCTTTAGTAACATCATAGCTGTGTAAGGTTAATCCTCTGCTATTTGGAACAGATTCTGCAATAAAGACTTTGTTTTTTGGTCCTTTTAATAAACCAACATAATTTCTTGCAGGTAATTTTAAAGCTACAGCTCTATCAAACAAACCATTTTCATCAATTACAGTTTTATTTGATACTTCTTTTTTGGGAGACTCTTTTTTATTTTTATCGGCTGTATTTTCTTTTGGTAAAGATTCTTCGTCTGTTTTAGGAAGATTTGGAGCTTTGTCTTTAGAAGACAAAACCACTGTATATAAGGTTCTTGTTACACTTGGGTCGTAAGAACTCATGTCTAACCAACCTGTTTGTAAACCATAATCTGTACTTGCTAAAGTATAAATGTATTTTCCTGAAGCATCCCAAACAGGAGTTATAGCATCTGCTATATGATCTGTTATTTGAACAATTTTTTTAGTACTTATTTGATAGGCATAAACAGATTTATAACTATTATCATTTTGTTTTGCATAAGCTATCCAATCACTATCAGGAGAAAACTTAGGATTCATTGTTCTATTTGGATGAGCAAATGTATCTGCATCTACTTTTGTAATTTCTTTTGTCTCTAAATTAATCATCCAAATAACAAAATTAGTATCTGTATAGGCAATGTATTTGCCATCTGAAGACCAATCTGGTTGAAAATAAAAAGTAGGATTTGGTAGTTTTATATATTGTTGATTATCTCCATTTTGATCTGCTAAAACCAATTCATACTCTCCATTTTTATCAGAAAACCAAGCAACTTGATCTCCCTTTGGAGACCAAATAGGAGAACGATCTGCGACTCCAGAAGAATTAGTTAAATTTCGCCAAGTTCCGTTTTCTTTTGGTACTGTAAAAATTTCTCCTCTATATTCAAAAATGGCTCTTTTGCCTTTAGGTGAAACATTAGGATTGGTTAAATTTCTACCAGAAACATTCATCCATCTTGTTCTAGAATAATTTAAATCGCCTTTTACATGAATAACAATTTGTTTGGTTTGTTTAGTTGCTAGATTTAACATGTGTAAAAAACCACCTTGCTCATAAACAATTCCATTTTTATTAGCATCTATGTTTTTTACATCAAACTTTTTGTGAAAAGTAATTTGCGTTTCTTTGTTTGTTTTTAAGTTGTAAGACCAAATATTTGCAGTATAATCTCTTTCTGAAATATAATACACATCACCTTTATACCAAACAGGGTTTACATGTCTTTCTCCATCTAATTGTGGAGTTTTAATTAATTCTTTAGTCTTTAAATTAACAATCCAAATAGGCATTGCTTGACCACCTCTATAATTTCTCCATTCTGCATCCCAACTTGTAATAGGTGTATAGGCAATGTATTTATTATCATTAGAAATTTCACCAAAAGCAGCTCTTGGAATATCAAAAGCTTCTGGCATACCACCAGTTACAGAAACTGTATAAAATTTATTAGTTTGTGTAGGTTTACCTTCTCTATTAGAACGAAATAAGATTTTTCCATCTGGTGTCCAACCTTGTACAATATCTGTAGCTGAATGATAGGTTAGCCTTTTAGGTTCGCCACCTTCAATACTTACCAAATATACATCTGTATTTCCATCATATTGAGCTGTAAATGCTATCCATTTTCCGTCTTTAGAAAAATGAGGGCTAGATTCGTAACCTTCATCACTAGTAAGTCTAATAGCATTACCTCCTGTTACTGGAGCTTTCCATAGGTCTGCTGCATGTACAAAAACGACTTGATTATCTGATAAAGTTGGTTGTCTTAATAATCTTGTACCTTGAGAAAAACTGTTATAGGTTAAGATTAATGAAAATAATATGACTAATTTTTTCATGTAAAATAAGTTTGATTTATTCTTTAAAGGTAAAGAAAATCAACTTAAATGTAAAAGAAGATTTTACTTAGCAAATAATTGACTCATGTCTTTAAAAGCTTTAAACTCTAAAGCATTATTTTCTGGATCGTTAAAAAACATAGTAGCTTGTTCACCAACTTTCCCTTTAAAACGAATACAGGGTTCAATTATAAATTTTGTGTTTACAGCATTTAGTTTGTCTGCTAAAGTATGCCAATCTTCCCAAGTTAAAACAACACCAAAATGTGGCACAGGAACATCATGACCATCTACAGGATTCGAAATTCTATCTGCTTTAAAATCTTCTTTTTGATGGATTACCAATTGATGACCAAAGAAATTAAAGTCTACCCAATGTGTATCACTTCTACCTTCTTTACATCCTAAAACGTCTCTATAAAAGGTTCTACACTTTTTTAAGTTTTGAACTGGAATGGCTAAATGGAATGGCTGTATCATTTTTAGTTGTTAGTTGTTAGTTGTTAGTTTTTGGTTTTTAGTTGAAATGTATAAAAGAAATTATTAGTTAAATATATTTATTCTTTAATTAAAATCCTACAGCAGTATCATCTCCTCTTGGGTCTGCACCACCTTCTAATTTTCCATCTGGTAATACTAAAATGGCATCAACTCTACCTATAATTAAAGAGTTTCTTTCTAAAATAGAATATCCTAAATGTTCTAATTCTTTTTTAGTAGCATCAGAAAAACTATGGGGTTCCATTCTAATTACATCTGGTAACCATTGATGATGAAAACGAGGTTGATTTACAGCTTCTTGCATGCCCATATTATAATCTACTACGTTTATAATATTTTGTAAGACTGATGTGATTATGGTAGAGCCTCCAGGAGTTCCTACAACCATAAATAACTTATTGTCTTTTTCTACAATTGTGGGTGTCATAGAACTTAACATTCTTTTTTCTGGTGCTATAGCATTGGCTTTAGAGCCAACTAAACCATAAACGTTTGGTGTGCCTGGTTTACTAGAAAAATCATCCATTTCATTATTTAAGAAAAAACCTGCACCTTTTACTAAAACCTTAGATCCATAGCCTGTATTTAAAGTAGTGGTTACAGAAACTGCATTTCCAAATTGGTCTACAATAGAGTAGTGGGTAGTTTCATCACTTTCGTAACCTAAGATTTTACCATGTGAAATTTCTGATGATGGTGTAGCTTTATCCCAAGAAAAAGTTTCCATTCTTTTGTTGATGTAACTTGTAGCAGTTAAACTGTCAATGGGTACATAAATAAAATCAATATCACCTAAATAATGTGCTCTATCTGCATAAGAACGTTTTTCTGCTTCTGTAAGTAATTGGATGTATTTTGTAGAATTATGTTCGATTTTAGAGATATCAAAAGGTTCTATAGATTTTAAAATTTGAGCTAAACAAATTCCACCACTGGCAGGTAAGGTCATAGAAGTAATTTGATAATCTTTATATGAAAACTCAATGGGTTTTCTCCAAATTGCTTCATATTTCTCTAAATCTTCATGAGTTATTATACCACCTAATTCTGTAATATAATTCACTAAAAAATCAGCAGTTTTTCCTTTGTAAAAACCATCTTTACCAAAATCTCTTATACGTTCTAAAGTTTTAGCTAACTCGTCTTGAATTAAAAGATCACCAGCTTTCCATTCTTTATCAAAAATGGTTTTATAATTATTTACTTTTCTAAATCTATCAGTAGCATTATTTAAATCATCTGCTTGTTTTCGGGTTATAATAAATCCGTTTTTAGCTAAATCTATTGCTGGTTGAATCAATTCTTTAAAAGGTAGGCTTCCAAACTCTTTATACACCTCAAAAACACCTGCAACAGAACCAGGTATACCAACTGCATAAGCACCTAAAACACTTTTGTTTTTAATAACATTACCTAATGAGTCTAGATACATGTCTTTATAAGCAGTAATTGGCGCTTTTTCTCTAAAATCTAATGCTCCTTTTTTACCATTTTTATCTCTGTAAACCATAAAGCCACCTCCACCAATATTACCAGCAACAGGATAAACTACAGCCAAAGCAAAATGAGTAGCAATCATTGCATCATATGCATTACCGCCTTTTTGTAATATGTCTGACCCTACTTTTGAAGCTTCTTTTTTGGCTGAAACAACCATTGCTTTTTCAGTAATTAAGCCTTTTACTTTTGATTCTTTACAACCTATAAAAAGAATAGATGTGATTAGAATAATTATGAATTTTTTTAGCATTTTATTGATGAAGTAAATGGTTTAATTTTTCTTTTGCAAATAGTATTAAATCTTTAAAAAACAATGTAAAATCTTCTTCTAATTCTATTTCTAAACTATTTAAATCTTCTAAGGCTAAATTCATTTGAGATTTCCCTTTTGTTCTATGGTTCATCCCATTTAAAACTTTTTGAATCCCTTCTTTAAATTGATAATTATATAAAATATTATAGTCTATCATGTATTTAATAAAGTTTTGAGATTTTACAGGTAATTCACTAGATTTTTTTTCAAATAATTGATTTATAGCATTTGCATAGATACTTAATGGAATAGCAGAGTAATTTGCCCAGTTTTTAGCTAAAAAATAATCGTAAAAAATATCAATAATAACACCATCATAATGTCTGTAACGTTCGTGAAGTCTTCGTTTACTTTTTCTTACAATTTCATGAGTGTCTGTAAAGGTGTCAATTTCTCTATGAAGTATTATACCTAGCTGAATTTCTTTTGTATAGTGCCCAAAATGATTTCCTCTTACATGATCTGCAATAAAATTACCAATCATAATATTGGTATTATTTTGAGATAGATATAAATGTGCAAGAAAATTCATTGGCTAAAAGTAATAAAAAAGAAGCCAAGAATATTTTATTTTACTGTAAAAAAGTGTTCTTCAAAAATGGATTGTCCGCTTTTTGTATACCCTTGAATTTCTACTTTAAATTTTCCAACGATATCAGAAGAATAAAAGAATATTTCTTTAGTACTCTTACTAATTTTTGGCAACCAAAGTAGTTGAGTTCTAAAGTCAGGAATATTTTTATTTTTTAAAACTTCATAATTTGGGTGATAATAATTTTTTTCTTTCTCTGGTTTTAGAAGTGAAAAATTTTGAGATTTTTTTGATTTTTTTTGGTAGTTTTTATCAAATGTTTCGATATCTATAATTCCTTGATATAGCTTATTTCCAAAAAAGTATTTTTCTTGAATTACTTTTATGGTTTTAATTTTTAAGGCATCAAAACCAATAAAATCTGAATGATTATTTATTATAAAACCGTCAACAATAAGTAGCGTTTCTAAATTTTTTTCTGATACTAAATCTACATCTCTTAATCGAAAACGTTGTTCGTTATTTTCATTTACAATCCAAACATCTTTTAAAATTTCTACAGCAACTTCTTTAATAGTTTTAAACCTTTTAAAATCATCTAAAGCATAAGTGGTGGTATTAGAATTGTCGTAAAAAACAGGCTTATTTTGATTTTCTTTAGAATAGCTAGATTGTTTTACAGAGTTATATGCATTTTCTATTTGTATGTATTTGCTTTGTTCTTTTATGTAAATTCTTAATGCTTCAGTTAGTTCTAATTTATCAAAATTAGAGAAAGATATATGTAAACCTTTATCTTCATTTAAAGAAATGGTATATTGGTTATTATCTAAAACCTCTAAAACAACTTCATTAGCTGAGTAAGGTTTGTCAATAGAAAAGTAGAAGACACCATTTTTATTTGTTGTGACTATTTTTGTTAAAGTGTTTTCACCACCAAAAGATATAGCAATATTTTTGTTACCGACTTCTAAATTATTTGAAGAATTAATTTTACCCTGAATTAACTCCCCTCTAAATTCAGGAATATAAAATGTTTTAGAGATTTTATTATTTTTTATTGAATTAGCTTCTAAAAATCTAGTTTTTGGTGTTGTTGGTAGTTCTATTTCATTTGTCTTTTTTACTGAAATAGAAATGTTTTCAATGTTTTCTGAATTAAAAAATAGTTTTATTTTTTCTCTTTTAGAATATGTGTTTTTATCTGTTTTTGGCTTTAAAAATTGAGTATTTTTAAAGTTATAAGCTTTTTTAGTATTTATAGAATCTAAAGTTTTTACGTGTTCTAATTTATCAGCAAATGGATTTACAACATAAATATTTTCTTCAAAAAAGCGTTGCTCATTTCTCATCCATTGAGTGTATGAAATCAATTTATATGTGCCTGTTTTTATAGATGATGATAAAAATAAATCACTAAAACCAATTCCTTTTTTCAAGTTAATTTTTTGTTTAGAAATACTTTTTTGATCACTGTTTATTAACTCTACATAAGCAATTTTACTTAATAAAGAAGGTGTGTTTTTTTTAGCATCTAAACAATAAATAGTATAATAAAGAGATTCGCCTGTTAAAAATAAATTTCCATTAACATGTATAAATAGATGCTCTTGAGGTAGTTTTTGTTTTTGATATTCTATGGTATTCTGACTAATAATAGTTGATGAATACAATAAAATAATACAGATATAAAATATTTTTTTACTCATAATAACTATTAATCTATCCAAAATGAGGGTTTTATGTTAGAGCCTAAAACTGTACAATCTCCACATATTTTAGGAACTAATAAATACCTGCCTTCTAAGTGGCTTTGTCCAGTATCGTTTTCTTTATAATAAGTGTGTGTATTGTCTTTTATTAAATCAATTAAAGGAGATTCACCTGAAAAAGGATCTGATAAAATTGGAGCTACAAAATCACAAGTAGATGGAAAATATGAAGTTTGATTTGGGAAAACATCTTCATAATTAAAAAACAATCTTTTTTCAGCTACAGAAACTACATCAAAAAATCCAATTACTTTTTCATTTACATCTGTATCTGAAGTAATATTACCATTTATAAAACCAGGTTGTACTTGTGCAAAAACATTATCTGAACCAGAAAGTTTTTTTAAAGTTTCGTAATAATTATAAGATGCTGCAGTAAGTACATGTTGTTTTACTAAAATGCTATATCTTTTAGAGATTATAAAATCTGAATTTAATATAAAACGAATAGGAAAGTTAACTCTATCTTCTGAAAGTGATTTTGTTTCGGTAATTAATATTTGGTTTGAAAAAAGTGTTTTATAGCAATTTTCATTGTCTACAGTTCTTTGTACAACTTCAACCTCATAAGGCCTTGTATCTGAAACAACTCTTAATTCACTATCAGACCAAAAAGGCGGAGATATTTTATAGGTTTCTTCAAAAGTATATCTATAATAATTAGAATTATTATTAGGATTAAAACTATGTACTATAATTGAAACTCCTTGATCTCCTTCTGTAGAAGTTTCTACTTTAGTGGTTAATTCTTCAATAGTTGAGTTTACTGTAAGTTGTTGTTTAGACGTATATACTTTACCATTGTTTGTTGTAATTTTTAAAGTATATTCTAGATTTGGGATTGCTTTAAAATTTAAGTCAGATACATAAGTTCCTGGTAAGGTTTCAGAAAAAGAATACGTATTGATTTGATTATCAGATACTATAATTTGTGCACCTGTTTCTGCATTAAAATCAGTTTTATCTATTTCAAAAGTTCTAGAAAGCTTTATAGTATGTTTTTTTAATTCATTTGTAATGGTAGCTTCTACTACCAAAAAGTTATCATAGCTAATAGTTTCTATAGCAATAGGTTCTACACAACCCAAAAAGGTAACTAAAAACAGAAATTTTATAAGATGTTTTTTTAGTAATTTCATCATTTTTAGAATTTAAAATTATAGGTAATTGTTGGTATAGGAGTAGAAAATATAGAGCTTTGATAAGCTTTTACAGTTCCGTTTTCAGTTGCAAAAAATACAGCAAAAGGATTATTTCTCCCCAAAATATTATACACAGAGATATTCCAGAAACTATGTGCAAATTTCTTAATTTTATGATTGCCTTCTATGTTTAATCCAATATCTAATCTAAAGTAATCTGGTATTCTATATTGGTTTCTGTCACTATATAAAACATACTCATTACCTTGATAAATATATTTACCTGTTGGGTAGGTAATGGGTCTTCCTGTTTGATAAGTAAAGTTACTAGACAAACTAAATCTTTTAGTTAATTTATAATTAGCGATTAAATTAAAATCGTGAGGTTTGTCAAAATTAGTAGGAAAAAACTCGCCATTATTTACACGTTCTTCATCAAAAGAACTTTCTAATTTTATAAAAGATCTAGAATAGCTATAACCTATCCAACCATTTAATCTACCAACATTTTTCTTAACCAAAAACTCAATACCATAAGATTTTCCAGGTCCTTGTAAAACTTGAGTTTCTATTCTTTCATTCAATAAAAACTCGGCTCCAACTTTATAGTCTAGAACATTTTTATAATCTTTATAATAAGATTCAATACTTAACTCATATTCGTTAACATTAATATTTTTAAATATTCCTAATGAAACTTGTATCCCTTCTTGAGGTTTAATATTTACGTCAGATAGTTTCCATGCATCTGTAGGAGATGCAGTTGTATTGTTGCTTAATCTTTGAATAAATTGAAATGATCTGTTTAAACTAGCTTTTAAAGACAACTCTGGATTTAAAAAATATCTACCCGAAAAACGATATTCTAATCCTTGATATGTCTGATACACTTCATTATTTTTAAACTGTTCAGAATTTATAAGATTAGCATCTGTTGTTGGAGAATTATCTGCATAATAACGTTGTGTAGATTCTCCTAGACCTAAATAAACAGAGTAGCGTAAACCTAAGTTAAATGATAATTTTTTGTTCACTGTAAAATTATCAGAGATAAAAACAGCGCTTTCTAATCCTCTTTCATCTTCTATAGTAATTGGTGTTATTATAGAGTTATTGTCTGATGGTGAAAGTCTTCCTGGAGAAACATTATATAATTTTGAAGAAATGCCATAATCAAAACTATGTTTTTTTGAATGAGAATAATGCATTTTTAGTTTTGCACCAATTTCATTTATAGTGTATTTTAAATCAAAATTGTTATTTCCAATACTATTGTAATTAATGTTAAAAGCATAATTACTAGATGATAGTATTAAGTTTCCATGATTTTTATCATTAAACTTATGAGACCAATTTATAGAAGCTAATGTATTACCATATGTGTTTGTAGTGTCTGATGCAATTCTAAAATCATCATTGCTATGATAAGCCGTAATTTTTAACCTGTTTTTTTCATTAAATTGATGATTGTATTTTGCGATAACATCAAAAAAAGATGCACTACTATTATTTAAAGATTTATCGTTTAAAGATTTTAAGACCCAGTTAGAATATGTACTTCTAAAACCAACTAATAATCCAGATTTCTTTTTTACAATAGGAATTTCTAGGCTTACATTACTAGTAACTACACCTATTGAAGCTTCTCCTTTAAATTTTTCGGTATCTGCATCTTTTGTTTCGATATCAAAAACCGAAGAAATTCTACCACCAAATTCTGCAGGTATATTTCCTTTATAAACTTTTAAATCGCTGGTGGTAAAAGGATTTATTGCAGAAAATAAACCTAAAAAATGTGCAGGATTATACATAACACTTTCGTCTAGTAAAAATAAATTTTGGTCTACTTTTCCACCTCTAACATTTACGCCTTCTGCACCTTCACCTGCAGACTTAATACCAGGTAAAGTGGTAGCAACTTTTAAAATATCTCTTTCACCTAAAACTTGAGGAATATTTTTTATTTCTTCAATGTTTATTTGTGTTATACCAGAAATTACTTCTTTTACATTACTTTCTTTTTTGGTTTTAATAACCAATTCATCTAACATTTCAGATTCTTCATTTAAAGTAATATTTATAGATCCATCACCAAACACAATTAAGTTTTTAGAGCTTGGTGTAAAACCCAATAAAAGTGTTTCTATAGTGTTTTTTCCATAAGGTAATTCTAAAGAAAACACGCCTTTAGAATCTGTTGTAGATGATATTTTTTTATTTCTTTCTAAAACAACAACACCTTCTACAGGATTTTTAGTTTGTTTATTTTTTACAATACCCTTTATGGTATAGCTTTTCTTTTTATTACCTACTGTTTGTTTACCAATAATTATAGTTTCATTATTTTCATCAACTACATTTTCTATATAAATAGGTCTTTCTAAATCTTCTTCAACAATTAGTTCATTTTTTTCTTCATAAAGTGTTTTATGAATTAAATTTCCTTTCGTTAAAATAATTTTTTTAGCATCGATAATTGTAAAGTTTAAAGATGTTTTTCTTAAAATATCTTTTAAAATAAATTCGATGTTTTTGTTTTTAAATTCTTTGGTAAGCTTATCATCTTCTAACCAAGAATCTATATAGAAAAATTGAAAGGAAGTTTTGTTTTCTAATAAAGTAAAAACCTCTTTTAAAGTATTTTCCGTAAAAGAAATAGATATTAAATCTTCTTTATTTTGCGATTGAATTTGTAATGTAAAAACACACAAAACTAATAAGATACACTTTTTCATATCTTGTTTTTTATGTGTTTAGAAATTACATTTCCTAATAACTTATAAAATGAATCTGTATTAGTTTTATATAATTTCTTGTTTGTTTTATAGGTATTGCTTATTAACTTTTTTAGTTCAGGAAAATGATTGATGACATCTTTTTTATTTTCAACTTCATAATAATTGACGTCAATTTTTAGATAGTAAGTGTTTTTGTCTAAAAATTTATAGTACACAAAAGACTCATTTAATTTTTTGCGTTTATTTTTTTTATTTTTTTTAAAAAAATTAAATTGTTCGTTTTTGTAAATGACTTCTAAGTAACCAAGTGTTTCTGTGTTTATAAAATCTTTTTCATACAATTCGAAATTGCTAACTAAAGCATTCTCTAATGCAATTTGATTTTTGTTTTTTACAATTAAAAGATCTTCAGAGGTATTGTATTTTAAGTAGACATTGTAGAAGGTTTTATTTTGATAAGTAACATTACCTTTTACAAAATCATTTTTTACAAAATATTGATGATTGTTATCAAGCGTTCTATATTTTTCTGAGTAATATTTACCATAACTTAAAGCTGTGTTTTCAAGTCCTATAACTTCATCATATAAATTATAGGCAGCTTTAGTTTCATTAGAAACTTGCGAATATATTGTCATTGAAAAAAACAATGCAATAGCAAAATGTATTTTCATTAAAGTGGTTAACTGATTAGAGTAAAAGTAAAAAAAAGATTGAATTGGCCTTTATAAAAATTCTTTTATTTTTAAATAGTTGAAATAAAAAAACCACAACTAAAAAGTTGTGGTTTTTACTATTTATATTGGTGTATAAAATTAGTTGTTTAACATAACTGGCATTACTAACATCGTTACTTTCTCTCCTTCATCTGTGCCATCAATTGGAGTTAAAATACCTGCTCTGTTTGGTAAACTCATTTCAATTAAAACTTCGTTAGAGTTTAAGTTGTTTAACATTTCACTTAAAAAACGTGAGTTAAAGCCAATTTGCATATCATCTCCTTGATAATCGCAACTTAAACGTTCGTCAGCTTTATTTGCAAAATCTAAATCTTCAGCAGAAATATTTAATTCTGTTCCTGCCATTTTTAAACGAATTTGGTGTGTAGTTTTACTAGAGAAAATAGAAACACGTCTTACAGAGTTTAAAAAAGAAGCTCTGTCTACTGTTAATTTGTTTGGATTTTCTTTAGGAATTACAGCTTCGTAATTTGGATATTTACCATCAATTAATCTACATACTAAAACTATATTGTCAAAAGTATACTTAGCATTAGCATCATTGTATTCAATAGTTACTTCACTTTCAGAACCACCTAAAATACCTTTTAATAAATTTAAAGGTTTTTTGGGCATAATAAATTCTGCTGTTTGGTCTGCAGTAACATCTGTTCTAGAGTATTTTACTAATTTATGTGCATCAGTAGCAACAAAAGTTAAGCTTTGAGAACTAAACTGAAAAAATACACCACTCATTACTGGGCGCAAATCATCATTACCTGCAGCAAAAATTGTTTTAGAAATTGCAGTACCTAAAATGTGAGCTGGTACTACTGTTTTACTCGGACTTGGTAAACTTACAGCTTTTGGAAATTCATCTCCTCCAAAATAAGCCATATCGTATTTACCTTGGTCAGAACTTATTTCTATTGTGCTATCACCTTCTGTTTTAAACGTTAAAGGCTGGTCAGGAAAAGTTTTTAAAGTATCTAATAATAAACGTGCAGAAACTGCTATAGATCCAGAACTATCACTCTCTACATCTACTACAGAACTCATAGTAGTTTCTAAATCTGATGCAGAAACTTTTAATTGATTTTCAGATAGTTCAAACAAAAAGTTGTCTAAAATAGGTAGTGTGTTGTTGTTGTTTATTACGCCACCTAAAACTTGTAACTGTTTTAGCAATTGCGAACTAGATACAATAAATTTCATTGATTTTTATTTCTATAAATTAGTATTACAAATATAGGTTTAATAAGTGATTTTTAAAATTAATTTATTAACAGGTTATGAGCATTTTGTTGATGAAACAGAAACGTTATAATTATGTTAAAGCCAGTATTTCGACTTTAAAAAAGTTACTTTTGTTACTACTTATTAAACCAATCAAATGAAAAAAATATATTTTTTTACCCTTTCATTTTTATTGATTTCTATATCAAGTTTGGCTCAAAAGCCTCAAAAGTTAGCCTCTAATCAGATTTACGAAAAAGTACAAAAACTAAATTTTTTAGGTACAGCTTTATATATAGCAGCTCATCCAGATGACGAGAATACAAGACTTATAGCATATTTAGCAAATAATACAAAAGCAAGAACAGGTTATTTGTCTTTAACGAGAGGAGATGGAGGGCAAAATTTAATAGGTCCAGAAATAAGAGAATTATTAGGTGTTATAAGAACACAAGAATTATTAGCTGCAAGACGTGTAGATGGTGGAGAACAAATGTTTACTAGAGCAAATGATTTTGGGTATTCTAAACATCCAGATGAAACATTAAAAATATGGGATAAAGAAAAAGTATTAAGTGATGTTGTTTGGGCAATTAGAACTTTTAAGCCAGATGTAATTATAAATCGATTTAATCATAGAACTCCTGGTTCTACACATGGTCATCATACTAGTTCTGCTATGTTAAGTGTAGAAGCTTTTAATAAAGTAGGAGACTCAACCCAATTTAAAAGTCAATTAGCTTTCACCAAAACATGGCAACCAAAACGTTTATTTTTTAATACTTCTTCTTGGTTTTTTAGAGATAGAGCTCAGTTTCTAGAAGCTTCTAAAAACTTTACAAAGTTAGACGTGGGTGTGTATTATCCTTTAAAAGGATTATCTAATAACGAGTTAGCTTCCATAGCAAGTAGTCAACATTTATGTCAAGGTTTTGGTAGATTATCTACAAGAGGTTCTCAAGACGAATACCTAGAGTTTTTAAAAGGTGATGCACTAAAAGATAAAAACGATATTTTTTCTGGAATTAATACTACTTGGAATCGTATTGAGGGTGGAGGAAAAATTGGAGACATTTTATATGATGTAGAAGAGAATTTCGATTTTGTAAATCCTTCTAAACATTTACCACAACTATTAGATGCTTATCAATTAATTAATGAATTAGATGATGATTATTGGAAAGCCATTAAAAAGAAGCAAATTTTAGAAATTATTGAAGCTTGTGCAGGTTTATATGTAGAGGTTTCTGCAGAAAGTTCATTTGCCATACCAAATTCTAAAATTAATGTGAATATTGAGGTTTTAAATAGAAATGAAACTCCAGTAAAATTAATTTCTATCACATCAAAAATTAATAATAAAAAGGTATTTAAAGGGTTAGATTTAGAGCCTAATAAAAGAGTTAATTTTAAAGAAAGTATACAGTTAGAAACAAATCAATATTCTGACCCATATTGGTTAAAAGAAGAATGGTCTTTAGGAATGTATAAAGTCGATAATCAAGAATTAATTGGTAAGCCAGAAACTGAAAAACAAACTAAAGTAGATTTTGATTTAATCATAAATAATGTACCTGTAACCATTACTAAAAATATGGTTAGAAGATATGCAGAACGTGATAAAGGAGAAATTTATGAGCCTTTCGAAATTTTACCAAAAGTAACTACAAGATTAAAAAACAAAGTACTTATTTTTTCTGATAGTGTTGCTAAAAAAGTAGAGGTACAAGTAAGGGCAGGAGCCAATTATATTAATGGAGAAGTCCGTTTAAAAGCACCAAAAGGTTGGCAAGTATCACCTGAATTTATTCCTTTTAATATTTCACAAAGAAAAGATATTCAAAAAGTTATTTTTACTGTAACTCCCCCAAAAAATGAATCTGAAGGCACTTTAGAAGTTGTAGCTTCTGTTGGTGCAAAACAATACACAAAAGAATTAGTAGAAATTAATTACAATCATATTCCAAAACAGTCTGTTTTACTTAAATCTAAAGCCAAAATTGTTCGTTTAAACATTCAAAAAATTGGTAATTATATTGGCTATATTAAAGGTGCTGGAGATGTTGTACCAGAAAGTTTAAGACAAATTGGATATACAGTTGTGGCTATAAATCCTTCAGAGATTAACGAAAGTAATTTAAAAAAATACGATGCTATTGTTGTGGGTATTCGTGCTTATAATGTGGTAAAAGAACTAAAATTTAAGCAGAAGTTTTTATTAGATTATGTAAAAGAAGGGGGTAATATGATTGTGCAGTACAATACCAATAGAAATGTAGATGTACAAGCACCTTACACCTTAAAATTATCTAGAGATAGAGTTACAGATGAAAATGCAGAAATAACAGTTTTAGATCCAGATAATTCTTTGTTAAACTTTCCGAATAAAATAACAGAGACAGATTATAAAGGTTGGGTTCAAGAAAGAGGTTTGTATTTTCCAAATATTTGGAGTGAGCAATACACCCCTGTTTTTGCTATGAATGATAAAGGCGAAACTCCAAAGATGGGTAGTTTACTAATAGCTAAATATGGAAAAGGAAATTACATCTACACAGGCTTAAGTTTCTTTAGAGAATTACCAGCAGGTGTTTCAGGGGCTTATAAATTATTTGCGAACATGCTTTCTGTGGGGAAAGAAAAAATTGAAGTAAAACCAGAAATTAACAAATAATGAAACCAGAAAAATATACTTGGAAAAAAGAATATACCATTGTTTTGGTGGCTAATGTTATTTACTTAATTGTCTTTTACTTAATTACCAATCATTTTACGAATTAATCTATGGAAATAGCCAGTAAATTACACGAAATAGATTGGATAATATTATCGATAACCTTATTGTTTATCGTAATTTATGGTACTTATGTAACACGTAAAAACTCTAATGTAACAGATTATATAAAAGGTGGTAATGATACAAAATGGTGGACCATTGGTTTGTCTGTTATGGCTACTCAAGCCAGTGCAATTACATTCTTATCAACACCAGGTCAAGCTTTTCATAGTGGTATGGGTTTTGTGCAATTCTATTTTGGTTTGCCTATTGCAATGGTTATTATTTGTGTAGTTTTTATACCTATTTACCACAAGTTAAAAGTGTATACAGCCTACGAATTTCTAGAAGGTAGGTTTGATGCTAAAACCAGAACATTAACAGCTATTTTATTTTTAATTCAAAGAGGATTAGCAGCTGGTATAACCATATTTGCACCAGCTATTATTTTAAGTGCAGTATTAGGTTGGGATTTATTATCACTAAATATCATCATTGGCTTTTTAGTAATTATTTATACAGTTTCTGGGGGTACAAAAGCCGTAAATGTTACTCAAAAACAACAAATGATTGTCATTTTTTTAGGAATGCTAATTGCATTTTTTATGATTTTGAGCCAGTTGCCAGAAGATATTACATTCTTTAAAGCCTTAACTATAGCTGGTGCTAGTGATAAGATGCAAGTGCTAGATTTTTCTTTCGATTTAAATAACAGATATACAGTTTGGACAGGTTTTATAGGGGGTACTTTTTTAATGCTATCTTATTTTGGTACAGATCAAAGTCAAGTGCAGCGTTACTTGTCTGGTAAATCTATTAGAGAAAGTCAATTAGGTTTAATTTTTAATGGCTTGTTAAAAGTACCTATGCAATTCTTTATTTTGTTAGTAGGGGTTATGGTTTTTGTGTTTTATCAATTTAATGCATCACCTTTAAATTTTAATCCAAAAGTAAAAGATGAAGTTGCAAACTCTGTATATGCAGAACAATATAAAAGTCTAGAAACAGAACATATTGAGATAGAAAACAAGAAAAAGATATTATTGGCAGATGGTTTTCAAGATAATGAAAGAACACAAATACAAGCCTTAAACAAACGCGATTTAGAACTTAAAGAATCTGCAAGAGTAATTATTGATAAGATTGATGAAACAGCGATAGAAAAGTTAGAGTCTAATGATAAAGATTATGTGTTTATTCATTTTATTCTTAACAATTTACCTAGAGGTTTAATTGGTTTATTGTTGGCGGTTATATTATCTGCAGCCATGTCTTCTACAGCCTCAGAACTAAATGCATTAGCAAGTACAACAGCTATGGATTTATACAAACGAAATATAAAAGAAGAAAAGTCAGATGCACATTACGTAAAAGCTTCTAAGTGGTTTACTTTAGCTTGGGGTATTTTAGCCATTTTGGTAGCCTGTATTGCCAATTTGTTTGATAATTTAATTCAGTTGGTAAATATTATAGGTTCTATTTTTTATGGTAATGTGTTAGGTATTTTTCTACTAGCATTTTTCATAAAATATGTAAAAGGTAATGCAGTATTTATTGCTGCAATTATTACTCAAACCATAATTATTATTACCTGGTATTTAGATGTATTGCCCTATTTATGGTTAAATTTATTAGGTTGTATTTTAGTAATGAGTATTGCTGTCTTACTACAATCTTTTGCAAGAAAGCAAACATTAACAAATGGCTAAAATTATAAAATGGGGAATTTTAGGTTTAGGTAAAATTGCTCATAAATTTGCTTCAGATTTAGCCAAAGTTCAAGATGTAGAGTTGTATGCAGTAGCTTCAAGAAATGCTTTAAAATCTAAAGAATTTAAAGCACAATATAAAGCTACTAAAGCCTATAGTTCTTATGAAGATTTAGCAAAAGATACCTCAGTAGATGCTGTGTATGTAGCTACACCTCATGCTTTTCATAAGCCACATACCATACTGTGTTTGCAGCATAAAAAAGCAGTGTTGTGCGAAAAACCTTTTGCCATGAATCTACAAGAAGTAGAAGAGATGATTGCTTGTGCTCAAGAAAATAACATGTTGTTAATGGAAGCTTTATGGACCTATTTTTTACCACATTATCAATTTGTTATAGCATTAGTAAAGTCAAACAAATATGGCAAGCTAAAACAATTAAAAGCAGATTTTGGTTTTTACACAGCCTACAATACTGAAAGTAGATTATTTAAAAAAGAAGTAGGTGGTGGTTCTTTATTAGATATTGGTATTTACCCCATTTTTGCTGCATTATCTACTTTAGGAAAACCAGAAAGTATAAATGCTAATGTCACATTTTTTGAAAACGGGGCAGATTCAAGTTGTGATATCTCTTTTAATTATAAAAATGCAAAAGCAGAACTACATAGTACATTATTAGCAGAAACACCAACAGAAGCTATTTTTACTTTTGAAAAAGCTGTGGTAACAATTCATACACGTTTTCATGAACCTACTACAGTAAGTATAGTTACAGCTAATACTACAGAAACCAAAGACTTTAATTATAAAACTATTGGCTATAGTTACGAAATAGAGCACTTTAACCAATTGCTAAGAAATCATAAAATAGAAAGTAATTTAATGACTTTTGATTTTTCTAAAACCTTAATACAAACTCTAGATAAAGTAAGAGATAAAATTGGGTTAACATATAGTTGATT
>Ga0209137_1001537_pt1 | contig 21738 bp, 20 predicted proteins | sample SaaInl5LU_22_DNA_FD_184642 | JGI IMG/M metagenome (GOLD analysis project Ga0209137, IMG submission 184642) | Marine microbial communities from expanding oxygen minimum zones in the Saanich Inlet - ESP_105LU_22_DNA (SPAdes) (version 2) | ecosystem: Environmental > Aquatic > Marine > Intertidal...
GACCTGAACCCGATTATTAAGCGCGAGTCGGATGCTCTAAACAGAGTCTTATCTAGCTAAGAAAAGAGAGAAATAAGGGAAGTGGTGGGCCCAGCAGGACTTGAACCTGCGACCTGCCGATTATGAGTCGGATGCTCTAACCAACTGAGCTATGGGCCCTAAAAAGCGAGCCCCATAATACAGATGTATTAAGGGGCTAACAATATGAAAATGCGGGTTTTTTACTCGTCTATGAAACTACGTAGGTGATCTGAACGACTTGGGTGACGCAGCTTACGAAGTGCTTTGGCTTCAATCTGACGAATTCGCTCACGCGTTACATCAAATTGCTTACCAACCTCTTCCAACGTGTGGTCAGTATTCATATCGATACCAAAACGCATACGTAGCACCTTAGCTTCACGAGCCGTCAAACCGGCTAGTACTGAACGAGTCGCCTCGCGCAGCCCTTCGCCTGTTGCAGAGTCAATTGGCGACTCTAGCGTGCTGTCTTCAATAAAGTCACCTAGACTCGAATCTTCATCGTCGCCAATAGGCGTCTCCATCGATATAGGCTCTTTCGCGATCTTAAGCACTTTGCGAATCTTATCTTCAGGCATTTCCATGCGCTCAGCCAACTCTTCAGGCGTCGCTTCACGGCCCATCTCTTGAAGCATTTGACGAGAGATGCGATTCAACTTATTGATCGTCTCAATCATATGAACAGGTATACGGATGGTACGCGCTTGGTCAGCAATAGATCGAGTAATGGCCTGACGAATCCACCAGGTTGCATAGGTTGAAAACTTGTAGCCACGACGGTATTCGAACTTATCAACCGCCTTCATCAAACCGATGTTACCTTCCTGAATTAGATCGAGGAACTGTAGACCACGGTTGGTGTATTTCTTAGCAATAGATATAACAAGACGCAGGTTGGCCTCTACCATCTCTTTCTTGGCCCGGCGCGAGCGTGCTTCACCAATCGAAAGCTGACGATTAACTTCCTTTATATCCTGTAAGGAAAGACCCACTTCCTGCTCGACCATTATAAGTCTGCGCTGAGCACGCTTTAATTCAGACAGTTGCAGCTCTAAATGAGCCGCATAGGGTTTCCCACTGGCGAGCACTTCGTCAAACCAATTCTCGTTGGTCTCGTTACCTGGGAAGCCTTTAATAAAGTCTTGACGCGGCATACGACCACGCTGTGTACACATTCGCATAATGTTGCGTTCTTGTGTGCGAACGCGGTCAACATACTTGCGGACGCGGCTTACGAGCTGCTCGTAAAAACGCGGCGAGAGCTTAATTGGAGAGAAGGCAAGTAGCAGTTGCTCCAGCGCTAGACCATACTCTGCTGAATCTCGACCGTGCTTTGCTTCTGCTGCATGAAGGCCATCTAGAGAATCTTTGATAAATCCAAAGCGCAGTTTTGCCTCTTCTGGATCCGGGCCGCGATCTTTCTCGTCTTCACTATCATCAGTGCTGTCGTCATCATCGTCGTCATCGCTATCGTCGTCAGTATCATCTTCAACTTCGATAACATCGGGCTCAGCTTCTGCAATCGCTGAATCTGGGTCTATATAACCACTGAAGATGTCGCTTAAACGACCTTCCTCTTCGACCGCACGATTGTATGCCTGAAGAATCTCTTCGACGCTGCCGGGGAACTGGGCAAGCGCCATCATAACGCCACGAATGCCCTCTTCTATACGCTTGGCAATTTCAATCTCGCCCTCACGTGTAAGCAATTCCACCGTACCCATTTCACGCATATACATACGTACAGGATCAGTTGTGCGCCCCGCATCTGATTCAACGGCAGCAAGGGCAGCTACTGCCTCTTCGTCTGCTTCTTCAGCTGAATCGCCATCGGTCATTAACAAGGTTTCAGCGTCGGGTGCAACCTCAGATACTGAAATTCCCAAATCGTTGATCATGCGGATGATATCTTCAACCTGATCGGGGTCTGCAATATCTTCAGGCAGGTGATCATTTACCTCTGCATAGGTGAGGTACCCCTGCTCTTTACCACGAGCAATAAGCTCTTTCAGTCGTGACTGTTGCTGTTCAGTGTTGTTAGACATAGAGACCCTGTGAAAATCCAACGTGGGCGATCAAAAATCAAGCGCGAAATTATACCCGAGGTGACATTTATACGCTACCCAGTTGTCTGTTTAGTAAACATACAAATTTTTCGGGAGACTTTGCATGCACTATCTATCTTGCCACTAAATGTAGACGAGGATTGGGCATTACGCACCTTTTCTAGTTACCTAATGTGGTTCGACTCAAAAGCTGCTGAAGTCGTTGTTTCTCTTCTTCGGAGAGTGGTCGCTCTCGCGAAAGTTGTTTCAGAAGCTGCAAGTCAGCTTCCCTCTTACGTGTCAAAATGCGATTCATAGCATCACCCAGCAATTTTTCTGCATCAACACTTTCAAGCAGCGGATCAAGATGTGATATCTCGTTTATGATTAGCAGGCTCGGAGCCAACATAGGATCTTGCTGCCAATCGAATAGCAGCGTACCGAGGCTATGTTCTTCGCTCGCTTGAAAATAACGCAGCAGTTGTTGCAATAACTCTAAGTTTTGCCCCTGTAAACCGGTTAACTCCTCAGCACTAAAGGTGACACGCGCTAATTCCGGACGGTGGAGTAAAATTGAAATGGCGCTATCAATAAGATCAAGTCGAGCACGGCGGCTTTTCGGAGCACTGCGCGCAGGTGAACCTAAATAAGGGGCACGATCATAATCATGGGTGTAAGACGGTGGCTCATTAGTTGAGAAACTCGTTGGTTTTGGTTGCGATTCAGCCGTTTGCCCAATCACATTTGCTTGCAGGGCAACCACCGAGTTTAACTGTTCAAGCGACAAACCTGTCATATCGCAGATTCGCTCAATCATCATCTGTTGCAACAATGAGGGTTGCATTGTTTGTAACAGTGGCAGTGCTTGTGTCGCAAACTGCGCTTTTCCGTCCATGCTTGTCAGGTCTAAACCGTCACTAAGCGATTTAAAGAAAAACTCACTGAAGGGGAGCGCTTCCTTTACCCTAGCGGAAAAAGTCTCAAGCCCCTCTGCACGAATAAGGGTATCCGGATCCTCGGACTCAGGTAGAAATAAAAACCGGGCCATTAACCCGTCACGCATAACCGGCATTGCGTTGTCTAGCGCTCGCTTGGCCGCTTTACGCCCCGCCGCATCACCGTCAAAGCAGAACACGACCTCGGGAACAATTTTAAATATCCGTTCAAGGTGGGCTTCAGTACAGGCTGTACCGAGGGTCGCTACCGACCAATCAAGACCGTGTTGCGCTAAACTCACCACATCCATGTACCCCTCAACGACCATCAGTCTATTGAGCGTTCCGCTACTCTGGCGTGCTTCATACAGACCATAGAGCTCACGCCCTTTGTGGAAGGTATCGGTCTCTGGGGAGTTAAGATATTTAGGTTTTTCATCTGTTAGAACACGTCCACCAAAAGCAATTACACGGCCTCGGACGTCTCGTATAGGGAACATGATACGATCACGAAAGCGATCATATTTGCGCTGACGCTCTTCATTCTCAACAAGCAGACCTGATTTGAGCAACAAAGGCTCAGCATCGCTATGCTGTTTGGATATTTCAACTAACAGGTTATCCCAACCACTCGGCGCATATCCTAGGCCAAAGCGTTTTGCTATCGCACCCGATAGACCACGATTTTTTAGATAATCTACAGCTTTTTTACGATCAGAATGATTACGCAGCTGTTGCTGATAGTAAATACTGGCCTGCTCAAGGACGTCGTACTGTTGCTTCACCTGCTTTTCGCGTTCGACATCACGCGCTCTATCGTGCTCTTTTGGCACTTCAAGACCAAGCGTCTTTGCGAGTTCTTCGACCGCCTCAGGAAAACTATAACGTTCGTAATCCATAATAAAGCCGAGTGCATTACCGCCCGCGCCACAGCCGAAGCAGTAATAAAACTGTTTTTCAGGATTAACCGAAAACGAAGGGGACTTCTCTTTGTGGAACGGACACAGGGCGGAGTAATTCTTGCCTGTGCGTTTTAATTTAGTACGCGAATCAATAACATCAACAATGTTAATGCGCGCTAACAGGTCGTCAATAAAGTGCTGTGGTATCGCCATCTGCTACTTCGCTGTATGTTTGCAGCGAAGTTTAACGTCAGAGCTTCGCCTTGACCCGCTTGGAAACAATGCTCATATCAGCGCGGCCCTGGAGCTGCGGCTTAATAACGGCCATTACCTGCCCCATAGCCTGCATGCCGCTGGCTCCGGTGGATGCAATGGCTGCATCGACTATTTGGTCTACTTCATCATCACTGAGAGGCTGCGGCAAGAAAGTTTTAATCACCTCCATCTCTTGCTGCTCCTTGTCAGCCAGTTCCGGGCGCTCAGCCGCCAGATACTGGGCAATCGAATCTTTGCGCTGCTTGACCATTTTGTCCAGCACCACAAGTACGCGCGCGTCATCCAACTCAATACGTTCATCAACTTCTATTCGCTTAATATCAGCGAGCATGAGACGAATAGTACCCAGACGTGCCTTATCTCTGGCACGCATGGCATCTTTCATCTGTTCAGTTATCTGTGCTTTTATATCAGACATCTGAGATGATCCGTAATTGGGCGCGTTAATGTTCGATTGCAAGGAACTCTAAACGCGTCTCTGCGTTAAATTAGTAGAGACGAACGCGACGAGCGTTTTCACGCTGTAGCTTTTTAGCGTGGCGCTTTACAGCTGCTGCTGCAGCACGCTTGCGAGCTGTTGTTGGCTTTTCGTAAGCTTCACGCTTGCGAACTTCAGCAAGAACACCTGCTTTTTCGCATGAACGCTTGAAGCGACGAAGAGCAACATCAAATGGCTCGTTATCTTTTACTTTAACGCTAGGCATTGTTTCTATTACCCTGATTAATTTATACATTAGTCCACCCGAAGCTAGTACTTCGAGGGCGCCACATATTATAGAGACGGTCGATACATGTAAAGCATAAGATCTTGGCCAACTAAAAAAATGAACGAATGAATTAACTAAGCCTACAACTGGTTTAACACATGGGTTATTTAACCGATAATGTTAAACATTACTCACCCCATTTAACCTAATTAGAGAAGAGCCCATTAAATGCTTGTTTTAGGTATTGAGACATCTTGTGACGAAACCGGTGTTGCCCTTTACGATAGCGAAAAAGGCCTTGTAGGTGACGCCCTTTACAGTCAGGTAAAAATGCACGCCGAGTATGGTGGCGTCGTACCTGAACTCGCATCACGTGACCACGTTCGCAAACTAATACCGTTGATTCGTGAGGTGTGCAAACAAGCGGATACAGGCCTAACTCAGATCGATGCTGTAGCCTATACCTCGGGACCAGGCCTTATAGGTGCACTCATGGTTGGCGCATCAACAGGGCGTGCACTTGCTCTCGCTTTAGGTATTCCCGCCGTAGGCGTCCACCATATGGAGGGTCACCTGCTAGCACCTATGCTCGAAGAGAACCCTCCGGCTTTCCCATTTGTCGCACTACTCGTTTCCGGCGGCCACACTCAGCTTGTTCGTGTGGATAGAATCGGCGAGTACGAGTTACTCGGAGAATCACTCGACGATGCAGCAGGAGAGGCCTTTGATAAAGCCGCAAAAATGATGGGACTCTCCTACCCTGGCGGCCCATTAATAGCCAAAGCAGCAGCACAAGGGGATGGCTCGATGTACAAATTCCCAAGACCGATGACTGATCGCCCCGGCCTTGACTTTAGTTTCTCCGGTTTAAAGACTTACACACTGAATACCGTTACAGCAGCACAAGATGAACATGGCAATCTTGAACCGCAAACCCTAAGAAATATTGCAGCTGCGTTTGAAGAGGCTGTGGTTGATACGCTGGCAATTAAGTGCCGCAGAGCACTACAGCAGACGGGGCTAAAACAACTGATAATTGCTGGCGGGGTCAGCGCAAACCAAAAATTACGCCAACGCCTTGACGATATTGTGCGCAAAGAGGGGGCAGGCCTGTTTTATGCCCGCCCAGCCTTCTGCACCGATAACGGTGCGATGATCGCATATGCAGGTTGCCAACGATTGCTTGCGGGTGAACGCAGCCCCTTAGCCATTGTGACTCGCCCTCGCTGGCCAATGGACAGCTTACACCCAATAGGGGAGCAGCCTAATGGATAAGATTTTTATTAATGGTCTCAGCTTTGACTGCATTATTGGAATCTATGATCGCGAGAGAATAGAACCACAACCTCTCGTGCTGGACTTGGAGATGAACTGTGATATTCGTGCAGCTGCTCAGACAGGTGATCTTAACAAATCGCTAAACTACGCGGCGATCAGTGAGGCCGTTATCTTGTTTACGCAAGCAGCAAAAGCCGAGTTGCTCGAAACGCTTGCTGAAGATATTTGTATTTTTTTGCAAACCCAATTTGGTATAACCGGCCTGCGACTGACTATTCATAAGCCAAATGCAGTACCCGAAGCGCGTTCCGTGGGCGTATCAATTACTCGTGGTGACTTCCATTAATGGCTGAAATACTCTTGGGGCTTGGGAGTAACTTAAACGCTCGCAAGACACTGCAAAATGCACTTACCATGCTTGAGCATCTTGTTGATCAGCTATCTGTATCGCCCTGGTACGAAAGCCACGCACTCAGGGGTGGTCACAATTATCTGAATTTTGTTGTTAAAGCAAAAACTAACCTGAGTGTTGAACAACTCTGCACCGAACTGCGTACTATTGAGCGTATGAATGGTCGAATAAGAGACCCAAACGCGCAAATTTGTGCGCTCGATATCGACCTATTATGCTATAACCGCATCGCGCAAACGACTGCGGGTGTGGAATTACCACGCAGAGATATACTTGAGCACGCTCACGTACTTCTGCCATTGTCGCAGTTGTGCCCAGGGGATAAACACCCTGTGCTCGATGTTAGTTACGCACAGCTTTGGGATGAGTTCAAAGATAGCCTGCTATGCAGACAGCAACTTTGGAAAATAGATTAATAGAGTTTCGCATGGATGCGGCAGAATGTTCTAAGCTAATAGCAACTCACTCTGATGGTGATTTGTTCAGACCTTAAACAGGAATTACCGTATTGTACTGGATACCCTTACTCACGTTCCTAGGCACACTAGTCCCACTGTTTACTCGCCACTGGTCGCGCACCGCTTGCGCCAGTGCGACAGCACTCCTGCCGGGCATCTCACTGCTGCTTATCTTGATCCAGGCGCCCCGTATTTTTAGGGGTGAAACGATTGTCGAAAGCTATACTTGGGTAGAGCAGCTTGGGCTTGAGATTGCATTTAGACTCGATGGGTACGCGCTACTATTTACGCTACTCATTTTAGGTATTGGCCTTCTAATTATTCTCTACGCTCGGTATTACCTATCGAGTAAAGACAATATTGGTAAGTTTTACTCCTATCTTGTTCTTTTCATGACAGCGATGCTGGGCATCGTTCTGTCTGAAAACCTTTTACAGCTCTGGGCATTCTGGGAACTAACAAGCATAAGTTCGTTTCTATTAATCAGCTTTTGGTCAGATAAGTCAGAAGCTCGAAAAGGCGCACGCATGGCGCTAACAGTCACCGGATTGGGTGGCTTAGCTCTGTTAGCGGGCATTCTTTTGCTAGGCGATACAATTGGGTCCTACAACCTTACGGACGTTCTGGCACGTGGCGATGAAATTCGTGAGTCTGCACGCTACCCCTATATTTTAGTATTGATTCTTATAGGTGCCTTTACTAAGTCTGCGCAATTCCCATTCCATTTTTGGTTGCCACATGCAATGGCAGCACCTACTCCGGTTTCAGCTTATCTGCACTCTGCAACCATGGTAAAAGCGGGAATTTTTCTGGTTGGCCGCTTGTATCCATCACTATCTGGAACAGACCTTTGGTTCGTTCTGGTCAGTTTTACGGGTATGACTACTTTGCTCGTCGGTGCTTATATGGCACTGTTCAAGCATGATCTTAAGGGCCTTCTAGCCTTCTCCACCATTAGCCATCTTGGCTTAATCATGCTGCTGTTTGGCTTGAATTCAGATACTGCTGCAGTGGCGGCTGTCTTCCATATCATTAACCACGCCACATTCAAAGCTTCACTCTTTATGGCGGCTGGCATAATTGACCATGAGAGCGGCTCGCGGGATATGCGTAAACTCAATGGTCTGTGGCGTTATATGCCCCATACCGCTGCTTTAGCCATTGTTGCCGCACTCGCAATGGCGGGTGTTCCCCTTCTGAACGGATTCTTATCAAAAGAGATGTTCTTCAATGAAACCGTTCATCAAAGTTCCTTGGGCGCTCTCTCTTGGATGATTCCTGCATTAGCCACTGTAGGTGCAATTTTTTCTGTTGCTTACTCTGCCCGCTTCATTCACGACGTGTTCTTCAATGGCGACCCCGTCAATCTTCCTCGCATTCCTCACGAACCACCCCGTTACATGAAGGTTCCCGTTGAGATCCTCGTGGGCATATGTTTGCTGGTAGGTATTGCGCCCGGTTGGATTATCGCTGACCTACTGACGAGTGCTTCTGGCTCACTGCTTCAAGGTGAGGTGCCAGAGTATAGTTTGGCCTTATGGCACGGCTTTAACTTACCACTTGTCATGAGTATCACTGCGCTTATAGGCGGCCTGATTATCTATAACATCCGTGAGCGTTTATTCGCATTCCAAGCTCAGTTCGTAGATCGTGACGCCAAGCTTGAGTTTGAACGCATCATTCAGTTGGTAGTTGAAGGGGCGACAAAACTGTATGCACGGCTGGAAACAAATCGTCTGCAAACCTATGTACTGACGCTGGTTGTCTTTACTTTAGCCGTCACTGCATGGCCGCTGATGCAAATCAGTGAAACGGCCGGTAATAGACCACAGTTACCATGGGATTGGCTAAGCCTTGGCGCGGTAATAACCCTATCCTTAGCCTCAATAATGACGCTTATATGGCACCGTAAGCGTGTCATAGCACTCATATGCGTATCCGTCGTAGGACTCATTGTCGTACTTATCTTTGCCCGTTTTTCAGCACCCGATCTAGCCTTAACACAGCTAGCGGTAGAGGTTGTTACCATCATACTGCTAATGCTGGCCCTCTTCTTTTTGCCACAAAGCACACCCAAGGAGTCTAGCCCTGGCGTTGTATTTCGCGATCTTGGTGTTGCGACAGTCTTCGGTGGCGTTATGGCAACACTCGCCTACGCGATGATGACGCGACCACTGGATAGCATATCGGACTTTTTTATTGCCAACTCCAAAACCGGAGGTGGCGGTAACAATATAGTCAACGTTATCTTGGTCGATTTCCGCGGGTTTGACACCCTCGGTGAGATTACGGTTCTAGGTATCGCAGGTTTGGGGATTTATAAACTGGTACGCAGAATGCGTCTATTTTTACCGACGACTGACTCGGCAGGGCGTTCTTGGTCTAACGATAGGCACCCGATGATGCTTGCAATGATTTCTCAGGCCCTGTTACCGCTGGCATTGCTCGTTTCCGCTTACATATTCCTGCGCGGACACAACTTACCCGGAGGCGGTTTCATTGCGGGCCTTATCACGGCGGTGGCTATCATTCAGCAGTATATCGCCAATGGCGTCATCTTTATGCACAAGCGCCTAAAACTGGACTACCAATACTTGATCGCTTCGGGTCTATTAATAGCCGTATTAAGTGGTGTCGCCTCATGGATGTTCGACCGCCCATTCCTGACCTCATGGTTCGACTATTTTGAACTACCAATCATTGGGAAGTTTGAACTCGCAAGTGCGATGGTGTTCGACCTAGGTGTATACCTTACCGTCATCGGGGCCACTCTATTGATACTGTCTAACCTAGGCAAACTGACAACAACTGAACGTCCGACCGAAGGAGAAAATATCTAATGGAGATGCTTGTTGCTTTATCCATAGGGATATTAACGTTTTCTGGTGTATTTCTTGTACTACGTGGACGTACCTTCCCTGTAGTACTTGGGCTCACATTACTCGCCTATGCTGTTAACCTGTTCATATTTTCTGCAGGACGCTTGGTTGCTGATGGCGCTGCCGTACTCGGAGAAGATCTTCCAATACCTGATCCACTGCCACAGGCCTTAGTACTGACGGCTATAGTAATCGGCTTTGCCATGACGGCCTTTGCCGTTATTTTGGCCATGCGCGCTCGAGCAGACTTAGGCAATGATCATGTAGACGGAACCTTAGCTCGCGAGCCGGATGGTAGGGAGAACCGCGGATGACGCACCTTCCAATTCTGCCGATTCTAATACCGTTCCTTACAGGCATACTGCTGCTTTTACCGCCCTTACGCACAACGCTTACGCGCCAACGTGCAGCCTCTTTAAGTGCAGCGGCGCTGAACTTAATTGTCGCCTTGTTCTTGTTAAATGACACAGCGAACGGCGTACTGACTATATATGCTCTGGGGGACTGGCACCCGCCCTATGGAATAGCACTGGTAGCAGACAGACTTGCAGCCCTTATGTTGGTGCTAACATCAATACTTTTATTTGCCTCCCTGCTTTATGCAGGCAAGGGCGAAGATGAAGCTGGGCGCTATTTTTATCCGTTGATGATGTTTCAAGTACTGGGCATTAACGGCGCATTTCTAACCGGTGACCTGTTCAACCTATTCGTTTTCTTTGAAATTCTGTTGATTGCCTCCTACTCACTGCTTATCCACGGCGGTGGCAAACACAAGACGCGCGCAGCTGTTCACTACGTGCTTCTAAACCTTGTAGGTTCTGTAATATTCCTCTTTGCACTCGGTCTTCTTTACGGTGCGATTGGCTCCCTCAATATGGCAGACATGGCAATACGCGTGCGTGAACTTGAGGGGGCAAATCTGGAGCTAGCCAAGGCAGGCGGTCTCTTGTTGATGGTCGTGTTTGGCTTGAAAGCGGCTATGCTACCGCTACAATTCTGGTTACCGCGCACCTACGCTACAGCCTCGGGCCCTATTGCGGCACTGTTCGCCATTCTTACTAAGGTGGGAATCTACTGCTTACTGCGCGTGCATGGGCTGATATTTGGCGGATCAGCAGGTGAAGTCGCTAACTTGATTCAGCCTTGGCTCTGGTGGATAGCCATTTTTACGCTTCTTATTGGCGGCTTAGGTGTTATTTCAAGTCCCAGCCTCAAACGCCTAGCGGGGCACCTTGTTATCGTTTCTGTCGGAACCTTACTAGCAGCCTTAGCCATAAACACACAGCAGGCTATTAGTGCTGCACTTTTCTATGCCGCTCACTCTACACTCGGTGCTGCAGCACTTTTCCTGCTATCGGAACTTATTTCTGAACAGCGTGGTGGTGCACTGGACCGAATCGTGCGGGCGAGGCAAGTGGCTCACCCTTTACTGATCGGTGTTACCTTCTGTGTTGTTGCGTTAACGTTGATAGGGATGCCACCCTTCTCCGGCTTCATCGGAAAACTTATGGTGTTACAAGCAGCGGGCACTATCGAACAGATGGTCTGGACCTGGTCAACATTATTACTGTCAACCTTGTGCGCGCTTATTGCCTTTTCGAGAGCGGGTACAACCGTTTTCTGGCGTACAAGCGGACATAACTCGGAAGCTGTTCCGGTCTCACGCACCAAATATATTTCGATCTGGATCCTTGTGTTAGCCGCACCCCTCATGTCTCTGTTTGCCGGTCCAATTGTTGACTTTACAGATGCCACTGCTGCACAACTTGAACAGATATCGCGAACACCTGCAATTCTACTTGAAGGAGGGCACCGCTAATGTCGATCGCTTGGTTCCCTAAACCCATTCAAAGCGTTACGCTTTTCGCATGCTGGCTATTACTGAATAACAGTGTTGCACCGGGCCATATACTTCTGGCGATTATCTTTGCGATATTTATTCCTCGTTTCTGTGCCCCGCTTCAGACACAGCAGCCACGAGGCCACAAACCCGTCCTAATAGCACGCTATTGTGGCATTCTGCTATGGGATATAGTTGTCGCAAATCTGCGCGTAGCTAAGCTTGTCCTCGGTCGTAATAGCGAACTGAACCCCGCTTTCATTGCTGTTCCTTTGGATATGAGAGACGCTCTTCCCATTACGTTGCTAGCCTCAACCATATCCTTAACGCCTGGCACACTAAGCGCCGATGTGAGTGAAGATAGAGCATGGATTTATGTTCACGCGCTGGATGTTGACGATGAAGCTGAACTGATAAATGAGATCAAAACGCGGTATGAGCGCCCTTTAAAGGAGATCTTTGAATGCTGAGTTTCGCACTTTACCTTGCATTTATTTTGATCGCTATTGCGCTTTTACTAAACGTGATTCGACTTGCCCGAGGCCCTAGCGTACCCGACCGCATACTGGGCTTGGATACGCTATACATTAATTCGATCGCACTGATAATCGTTTACGGTATCGCTGAGTCTTCAACCATACACTTTGAAGCCGCGCTGATGATTGCCATGCTCGGCTTCGTCAGCACTGCAGCCCTGTGCAAGTATTTGCTTCGCGGAGATATTATTGAATGAACCTTGAACTCCCTTTTTTTATTGAGCTTGTCTTGTCAGCGCTGCTGATATTTGGAGCCCTAATGGTGCTTATTGGCTCCATAGGACTGATTAAGTTGCCAGACTTTTATACTCGACTGCATGCACCGACCAAAGCAACGACGCTGGGTATGGGGTCCTTGTTGGTGGCTTCTTTAATTGTGACCAGCTTCAGTGCGGGCTCCCTGCATGTACAGGAGCTGCTCATCACCCTATTCCTATTCATTACTGCCCCTATAGCGGCGCATATGCTAGCCAAAGCAGCCCTGCATCAAAACATAGCGGCAGTGGAACGAACATCAAACACAGAACTTCAAGAGCAAGCAAAAAACCGCGAAACTCCAGCACCTAAAAAGCTGCCGGAAGAACTAACAGCCAGACCCTAGACTGTACTAATAATCGTTCACCTTAGGCCGCTGTACTTCGCAGTAGTCTAGAGCGGCTGTATAAAAGCTGAAATCAAATCCTCATTTAAAAATCACACTATTCTTTTTATTACAAAACTATCGGAAGTGAGAGCCCTAGCGCTACTTATCAAAATATTCTGGGGTTATGTGCTAGGGCTTTGGTAGAGCCTTAGCTAGGGCTCAATAGAACCTGACTAAATTAAAAAAGCACGAAACACTCAATGTTGTATAAGATATCCACCAGGCATTTGGTATAGAACCTGCATATTCAAGTGCAGAGCGATGTTGTTATGTTTAGTATCGTGACTGTGGATTAGACACCTGTTTAATGTGTATGGGTGTAAACGAAAAGGATCAGTATGTTATCTAAAGTTATTATTCCTGTTGCCGGTCTAGGCACCCGTGTGTTGCCTGCCAGTAAAGCTATTCCCAAAGAGATGCTTCCCGTTGTTGACAAACCGGTTATCCAACACGTTGTTGAAGAGGCGATGCGTGCCGGATTTCGCCAAATCGTACTAGTGACTCGTTCAGGTAAAGAGGCGATTGAAAATCACTTTGACGCGAATTATGAGCTAGAACAGATGCTGGCTCTTAAAAATAAACAAGCCCTTCTCGATGCCGTAGAGAATACGCTACCAAAGGGAATTGAGGTTATATCGGTCCGCCAGCCAAGCGCTAAAGGTCTTGGGCATGCAGTGCTTTGTGCTGCACACGTTGTGGGTAACGAAGACTTCGCCGTGATGCTCCCTGATATGGTGATCGACGATGAAGGACTTGCCTGTGACTTCGCCGAGATGGTCAAGCGCTATCAGAAAAACGGATCAGGACAGATCATGGTCGAAGGTGTACCTGATGATCAGGTCGATCGCTACGGCATTGTAGACTGCGGTGGAGCTGCACTAGGTCCGGGCATGGGCGCACCCATTAAGGGCATGATTGAAAAACCTAAGCGAGGCGAAGCCCCCTCGAACCAAGCTATTGTGGGGCGGTATATTCTTCCCAATAAGATTATGGAGCTCCTTAAGACCACCGCACCCGGCGCCGGTGGTGAAATACAGCTAACCGATGCGATGTTGCGCTTGCTTTCAGAGCAACCGATTGAAGCGTTTAGTATGCGTGGAACCATCTACGACTGCGGTAACAAAGCTGGGTTATTGCAAGCAAACATGGCTTTCGGCCTTAAGCACCCTGAGACCGCTGACGAACTTCGCGAGTTTATTAAGTCTAAGAACATTTAGAGGTACCTATGATGAGTCCCGCATGGAAAAAGCTTCAGGCTTCAGCCGAACGTTTGCGTGGGACTCACCTGCGCGAACTACTTAAAACACCTAACAGATTCGATCGATGCACATTCAAAACTGATAGTTTAATGCTCGATATCAGCCGCCAACGGGTTGATGACCAGGTCATTGAAGAGTTAGTCAACCTTGCGACAGAGCAAGAGATGCAGGGAGCGATTACGCGACTCTTAGAAGGCGCCATCGTCAATCCAACAGAAAATCGTCCCGCGTTACACAGTGCACTTAGAATGCCCCCCTCTAGCGAGTTAGTTGTTGATGGCGAAGATCTGGTACCCGGCGTGCATAAAACGCTTGCACGAATGGATGAATTTGTTACAAAACTTCACGCAGGGCAGTGGCGCGGATACAGTGGCCGTGCCATCTCTCAGGTGGTCAATATAGGCGTTGGTGGATCTGATCTAGGGCCTTTAATGACCTGTGAAGCGCTCAGCGAGTTTCGTCCAGCAGAATCAGAAGGGATAGATATCCACTTCGTCTCATCAATGGATGGCAGTCAGCTCGCTAACATTTTATTGGAGCTGAACCCTGAAACGACCTTGTTCGTCCTCTCATCCAAGTCGTTCGGCACCTTAGACACACTTGCGAATGCATCGACCGCCATAGAGTGGTTAATGACGCATAGTGGCCGTTCACGCGAATTACTTACACATCAACACTTTATAGGTGTAACGGCAGCGCCCAGTAAAGCGACTGAATGGGGAATAGCGCCCGATAATATATTACAGTTCTGGGACTGGACAGGTGGTCGCTATTCGCTTTGGTCGGGTATTGGACTGCCTATTGCTCTGCAGATTGGTATGGCCGGATTTAGAGAGTTGTTAGCCGGCGCCCATGAAATGGACCAACATTTCGCACAAGCACCACTCGCGCAAAACTTGCCGGTAATATTGGGGCTAATCGGCATTTGGAATATCAATTTCCAGGATATTCATGCGCATGCAATACTGCCTTATGACGGGCGCCTCGCTCACCTGCCCTCCTACCTTGAACAACTAGAGATGGAGAGTAACGGCAAAAGCGTTACGCTTGATGGACAAAAGACAAATCTTAGAACCTGCCCAATTTTATGGGGTGAAATAGGGCCTAATGCACAGCACGCTTTCTACCAATTACTTCACCAGGGTACAGAATCAGTTATGTCTGACTTCATTGTACCGGCGCGCCGATACGTTGGACGTCAAACGGGTCTATTACAGCAGCACCAACTCGCATTAGCGAACTGTCTAGCCCAAGCACGCGTGCTTGCCTTAGGCGATGCAGCGCTTAGCGATACAGCAGAGCGTCCACCCTGGGAGCAGTACGCAGGCAATCAGCCCAGCAGTCTGTTGCTATTAGAAGAGTTAACGCCGCGCAGCTTTGGCAGCCTGATTGCACTTTATGAACACAAGGTTTACGTCCAAGCGGTGATATGGAAGATTAATCCGTTCGATCAGTGGGGGGTAGAGTTGGGCAAAAAAGTTGCCAACGATCTTATCGATGCACTGGAGCAACGACATGATCAAGGCTATGACGCCGCAACCAATGGTCTATTAAGCGTTATCAACCAGTTACAGGAGGAGCGCTAATATGAACATTTGTGTCTGGGGTGAAGAGCTTAGTGCATGGGTAGCGCGTGCCCAGTTAGCCAGTTATGGCAATACAGTATATGTTACAGATGGCCATTTAGAGCCCGTCACAAGCCAACTTAGATCTGAACCAGGTCTGTTAGCTGCACTGCAAAACGCGGAGCTGCATCAACGTCTAATCCTGGATCCTGACGCAGCCATACAGGCGCAAGTGCACTGGTTCGCGATGGCACCGGATGAAGCAGAGCAAGCACTTACTAAGATAAAGCAGATCGCTGCCGGTTGCCATGGGCCACTGCTAATCGTAAACCAAAGTAACTTTGGTGTTGGTATGTGTGACCAGATGCAGGCACTCTTGGCTAGCCCGCAACAGCAGGTCGTTTACATGCCAGACTTACTGCAGGCGGGCCAAGCAATGCAACAGTTCGCGAACCCCGAAGCGCTATTAATCGGCACGGCCGATCGCACCGCCTTTGATCAGTTGATCGCACTTCTTAGACCCTTTCATCTTGGTCAACGTACCCTTCAACAGATGAGTTGTCGCGAAGCCGAATTTGTTAAGTACGCAATTACAGGTCTGCTAGCACTGCGCCTTGGGTATATTAATGAGCTAGCGGGGCTATGTGATCAACTGAACCTTGATATGGATGCTATACGGCGCGGCATGAGCAGCGACAAGCGCATCGGTAACCACTACTTACAACCAAGCTGTGGCTTTGGTGGGTTACAGTTTACTCAGTATCTTCAAGGGCTGGCCGAGTTATTAACGGGGCGCCAAGGCTCAGTATTAATTGATACGGTATTGGCGCAGAACGAAGTAAACAAAGAGTGGCCATTCCGCACCCTGTGGCAACATTTCAACTGTAATCTTCGTGGACGTAAGGTTGCAATATGGGGTGTAGCCTTTAAATCAGGGGTGGCTGATATCGATAATGCACCAGCCCTACGCGTAATCGATGCACTGCTCGCTCAGGGTGTACAGATCTGCGCACACGATCCTGAGGCGATGCAAGCACTTGCTGAACGTTACTCGGGTGTTAGCGGAGTAGATTTAAGCAGTAACGCATATGATGCGGCGGTGTCAGCTGATGCACTTTTACTACTCACAGATTGGCCTGAATACTCATCGCCTGACTTTGTAAGACTCAAAGAGCGGATGCAACACCCACTGATAATTGATGGGCGCAATCTCTATGATCCGTATCGTGTGCAACAAGCGGGCTTCGTCTACTATACACGTGGACGTAATAGCCTATCTAAACATGCTTTAACAAACGATAAGTAAGCGCTTGAAGAGCAGAATATATCCAACGCAAGCATCACTTGATTGGAGTGATAAACAACCTCGGTCACGTCTCTATGATGATGTCTACTTCAGCGATGTTGATCCGATTGCCGAGAGCCAACACGTGTTTCTCGCCGCCAACGACCTGTATACGCGCTTTCAAAATTGCCAGGCAAATAGTACGTTCGTCATTGGCGAGACTGGCTTTGGCGCCGGCCTTAACTTTCTTATGGCACGCGCGCTTTGGTTAGAGAATTCACCTGCCGACACACAGTTACATTTTATTAGCTGCGAACGTTACCCGCTCAAGTTAGACGATCTAAGGCAAGTGCATAATCGCTTTCCTACCGACAATAGACTCACCGCGGGAATAGAGCAGTTACAGGCCCAATGGCCGCTGATGACACCGGGCTTTCACAGACTCTGTTTTGATGATGGGCGGGTGCAACTGACACTTCTGTATGGTGACGCAAGTGAGCAGCTAGAACAGATGAGCGCCGAGGTTGATTGCTGGTTTTTGGATGGTTTTGCGCCAGCAAAAAACCCTGATATTTGGAGCCAGGCGCTCTTTAAACAGATCGCTCGACTCAGTCACCCGTCAACCACGCTTACAACCTACACCATTGCAGGCGTAGTAAAGCGAGGATTAGTTGCTGAAGGGTTTAGCGTCGAGCGCATACTCGGATTCGGGCGTAAGATGGAGATGACACTGGCTAGGTATTGTGGAGCCGGAGCCGGAGCCGGTGCTGTTGCGGGTCCCAATTCTGGCGATTTGGTTAGCGTTAAACCAAGGATTCAACCTTGGCTGAGTCGTCCTCCGACTGAACGGTTAACGGGAGCTATTGCTATTATTGGTGCAGGACTTTCTGGCGCTTGTACGGCAAACGCGCTAGCACGGCGTGGCTACAAGGTTGATCTATATGAGCAACACTCTCAGCCCGCTAGTGAAGGGTCTGGAAATCCCCAGGGTGCTCTCTATGCAAAGCTTCCAGCAAAACCCACAACACAGAGTCGCCTTCACCAGGCAGGGCTCCTCTTTACGATCCAATTACTAAAGCGCCAGGGTTGGAATGATGGGACCACCGCCAGCCTCTGTGGCTTACTTCAACTAGGCTTAGATGAGAAAGAGCGGATACGTTTTGAAAAGATGATTGCAGGGGGTGAATATCCACCTGAGCTTTTACATCGAGTCAGCCGTGAAGAAGCGTCGCTGCTCGCGGGCACAGAGTGCAACGTACCTGCGATCTATTTTCCCAACTCAGGCTGGGTTTCGCCTCCAAGGTTGACAGCAAAACTTCTTGAGCACCCTAATATCACAGTGCACTGCGGCCATAAGATTGAGCATTTGGAGCGGCATCATGGTGGTTGGGACATTATTGAGGCAGGCCCTCTTTATGACGCCGTTATTTTCTGTACAGCCTGGCGAACCGATTTAATCGACCCCATACACCGGTTAGGCTTGAAACCCATCCGCGGACAAACAACTTGGGGACCTGCACACAACACCGCTGCCCTTAAACGTGTTGTCTGTGGTAATGGTTATGTGTCCCCGCCACTTGATGGTCAATACTGCTTTGGCTCAAGCTTTATTATTGCTGATCAGAGCACCGATATTCGACAACAAGAACACCGTCATAATCTTGAAATTCTGACGGAGTCACTACCCCAACTTGGGGCGGCACTTTCATCAGAACCGCTGACCGGTAAAGCTGCGCAACGAGCTGGAAGCCGCGACTATATGCCATTGGTAGGTGGTTTGTGTAACCAGAAACAATTGCAGTTGCAATATGCTGCCCTTTCAACTGATGCGCGACAAATCTTCGAAGATGATGCACCCTGGCTTAGCGGTCTATACGTAAATCTTGGACATGGGTCTAAAGGGCTTATAAGCTGTCCTTTAAGTGCAGAGATTATTGCAGCACAGATACATGCAGAGCCCTACCCAGTCGAGCAGGAGCTTGTTGATATTCTCTCACCGCAGCGATTTACCATTCGTGGTTTGATTAGAGGCGAATAGATTAGGAGAGTTGGTTTATGGCATTGGTTGTGTTTGACCGCGGCACACGCATAAAAACGCCTGTATCCAGTATTTTCCCCCCTAGACGGGTAGATGCCAGCGGATCGGCACCGCCCGAGTCGGCGCTACCCTCCGGACCTGACAGCCCGCGTGCAGAATATGAGCAAGCGATTGGAGACTTTACGCGTTTGGCCGAAAGTGCCGAACATCGAACAGCCGCAAAAGCCTATCACGCGCAAGAACCCCAGACACAGCAGAACATTATTCTTGCTCGTCAGATTATGAGTACACCGGTTATTAGCTGTAACATCCAGATGCCCGTACGCGATGCATTAAGTCAGATGCAAAATGCTGGCATTCACTATCTCGCCGTCTTCGATAATGAGACTGAACTTACCGGCATTGTGAGCCAGCAACACCTGCTGGCAAAGCCGAGCCTTGCGCAAGCTGACGTTGGAGCGGGTTTACAGCAGAAGTTTCTCGCAGCGACGCCTAGCACACCCGTCATAGAGATCGCATCCAATATACTGGAGTATCATGTAGGCGCCGTACTGGTCATAGACGCGCAGGATCAACTCTGCGGTATTATTACCCGAACAGACCTTATCAGGTTGCTTATAAGTCGAGCCCGTGTCGAGGGCTGGGCTTAGGGATCTAAGGCTTTAACCTCGGATGATGAACCGCCAAAGAAACGTCCTATCGCCCTAAATACACGTTTAATACCTCGCCATAGCTTAGGTAGTAACCAGATAACTAAAACGATAAATAGCAGCAGCCCAAGCAAGAACCACAGGGGGTGGTTTAACGCAGCCCAGAGTCCGCCAATAACTGCAACGTCCTCAGCGATTGAAGCTGTCCAATTGGTTACCGGTTCAGGCGAGGTGTTAATCAATACCCGTGAACCTGCCTTGAACGCATGAGAGCCTGCCGCTATAGAGCCACCAACCAAAGCAGCGGCTAGCTCTGCACCTGCACCTATATCCCCAACGGCACCCGCCGCAAGCATTGCACCTGCAGGTATTCGAATGAATGTGTGTAAACCGTCCCAGCCGGTATCTACCCCTGGAATTTTATCGGCAAAAAACTCTACACAATACATAAACCCAGCAGCAAGCATCACCATCGGATCGGCAAGAATTAGCAGATCCGGAGGTAGATTGATATTCCCACTGTTTTGCATCCAACCCAGCATAAATACGGCTGCGTACAAATTAATGCCGCTGGCCCAGGCCACACCCATCGATAGGGCAAGTAAGCTGCTAATCTCAGCGAGTTGTTCCATCTTGCAGGCCCCTTATTCACTATCCTGTTGCATTTGCGAGCGGATCTTAGCTAGATCAGCGGCAGGTACTAGGTGTGTAGTTTCTGTGGCGCTTTCAAACCAGATAAGCGCCTCGCCAGTTTCGATCTGTCTGCGCACCTGCTTTACACGCGTCTCTAGGGCAGACTCTACTTCACCATAGTCTGTGCCGTCGCGCGTGACAAACTCTTCAATCATGCCTAGAAGAGCCCCTTCGGATAGCATATTAGCCGGCACTATCATATTGCAGTCGCCACTCTTTCATCTCTCTTCAGTGTCGCATTGATAAATAACAGCCCACTCTAGGCCTAGAATCATCCGTGTTTTAAACGCCATACTGCGCTAAAAAAGCCGTAAACTCGGCTTCGTCCATAGTCGCAATGCCTAAAGCCTGAGCTTTAGTCAGCTTTGAGCCGGCTCCGGGGCCTGCTACCAGTTGATCGGTTTTTGCCGAGACGCTTCCACTAACTTTAGCACCTAATGCCAACAGACGTTTTTTTGCGTCGTCGCGACTCATAGACTCCAGGGTGCCTGTCAGTACCCATGTCTGCCCCTCTAAGGGAGCTGAAGCGCTAACACTCGGCGCATCGCTGCTCCAATGCATACCAAAATCGATCAACTGCTGTTCGAAAGCCTGCTGCTCTTTAACCCAATTAGAGTCGGCTAGACAGTGCAATAGACCTGCGCGACCTTTAGCTGAAAGCTTAGGCACTGACATCAGGTCATCTGCGCCGGCTTTTAAGAGTGCATCCAATGATACAAAGTAATCAGCCAACTGCTTAGCGCCCGTTGCTGCGATGGACGGTATTTGGGCTAAAACTAAAAACTGATCAAAACGCATACTTGCACGCAGGCGGTTCGCTAATTGGCCCGTTTGTTGAAGCTCGATACCAGCGTCCAGTAACTGATTTAGCACACTGGCGTTATGCGTATCCTGCATAAAGTGGGCAATTTCGTGCGCCACCTCGAGACCTATATCGGGCAGACAAGTGAGTATTTTCGGCAAAGCACAGCGGATGCGCTCCAGCGAACCAAGAGTGGATGCCAATGTACGAGCCGTCTCCTCTCCCACATCGGGAATACCCAAGGCGTAGATGAACCGTTCGAGCGATATTTTTTTGCTGGCGTCTATAGCTGAGATCAGATTGGTAGCGGATAGCTCTGCATACCCTTCCAGCGATAGAATCTGGCTCTTATCCAAACTGAAAAGATCGGCAGGTGAACTGACCCAATTTGAGTCAACTAGCTGTTCAATTGCCTTTTCTCCGACACCGTCTATATCCATTGCTTTGCGCGAAACAAAATGTATCAACGCTTGCTTCAACTGAGCGTTACACGCGAGTCGACCGACACACCTAT
>Ga0209137_1001541_pt1 | contig 21728 bp, 28 predicted proteins | sample SaaInl5LU_22_DNA_FD_184642 | JGI IMG/M metagenome (GOLD analysis project Ga0209137, IMG submission 184642) | Marine microbial communities from expanding oxygen minimum zones in the Saanich Inlet - ESP_105LU_22_DNA (SPAdes) (version 2) | ecosystem: Environmental > Aquatic > Marine > Intertidal...
TACAACCGAGCGCGATCATGATCAAAAGTTCGGTGGCATTATTTTGGCCAATATAGGCGCCAATGAGTGAAAAGAAGATCACAAAGGGAATGAGATAGTGGCGAGGAACGGTTAAGAGTTTCGCGATATAGGGGATGAGTGGAAGGTTCAAAATCAGAAGAACGAGATTCCCCAAATACATCGAAATGATCACAGCCCAAAATACCTCAGGTTGATCTTCCATCAGTCGCGGCCCAGGCGTGATGCTGAGAGCAACCAATGCCCCAAGAAGAATGGCTGTCGTCCCAGATCCCGGGATTCCCAGAGTTAACATCGGTACAAAAGATCCAGTACAGGCTGCGTTATTGGCGGTCTCTGGTGCGGCAAGTCCTCGAATCGAACCCTGACCAAATTTTTCGCGCTCTCCGCTTGGCGCCAAATTGCGTTCAATGCCGTAGCCTAAGAACGATGCCATAGTGGCTCCTGCGCCTGGCAGAACACCCACGAAAAATCCGAGCAATGATTGTCGACCAATGACCGGGGCGATTTCTCGCGCCTCCTCTTTGGTGATTCTGAGATTCTCGATTTTGTTGTTATTTGCCATGGCCTGGCTGCGCTTTTTATCGAGTATCAAAAAAATCGCTTCGGGAAGCGCAAATAGGCCCATCACAAGAGTGACGAAATAAATTCCGCTTTGCAGATCCATAATTCCCATGGTGAACCGCGCCGCATTGTGCAGTGCCGATTCACCCACGGTTGCGAGCATGACGCCAAAAACGGTCATACACATGGCCTTGATGATTTTTCCTCGGCCAGCAAAGGCTGCAATCGCAGTCAGACCTAACACCATGAGCGCGAAATATTCAGCGGACCAGAAGAGCTTCGCAACTGTCGATAATACTGGGGCGAAGATCATCAACAAGATCGCGCCAATGGTTCCGCCTGCAAACGAGCTAATCGCTGCGATCGTGAGTGCTTTACCAGCTTGGCCTGCTCGAGCCATCGGGTAGCCATCAAATGATGAGGCCACGGTTCCGGCCACACCTGGTGCATTGATTAAAATGGAGGAGGTGGAACCGCCGAAGATGGCGCCGTAATATACGCCAGATAACAAAATCAGGGCGGACGCTGGGTCGCCCAATTGGATCGCGATCGGGATCATAATCGCGATGATGGACATAGGCCCGAGACCTGGGAGCATCCCAATGAAGGTCCCTAAAAAGCAACCGAGAAATACCATTAAGATATTGAATGGACTAATGGCTGCCTGAAGCCCGACGAGCAATCCCTCGATCATGATGAGCCTCCAAAGATCGCCGGCATGGCCACTAAATAAATACCGAGCACTTCATCAACCAAATACCAAATCAATCCACTGGTGATGATGCCGGTTGTGATCGATCTCATGATGTTAGTTTCGCCGAGAACACGAGAGGACAAAATGATGAAGAGGGTAGTTGAGACAATAAACCCGAAGGGTCTTAAAACAATGGCATAAGCGATGGCGAGCCCGATCAATAAGGCCGTTTCTTTCCAGGCAAAGCCGCGCCAACCGTCAACGTCTTTCGACGGCTCATCAGAGTTTGGCATCAACAATAAAAGCGATGAGAAAAGAATGCCTAAAACGGCTAGGCCCAGAGGCATGGTATTGGGCTTGAAGGGCATCCGTGCTTCAAAAGGAAGCAGCGGATGCACCCAAGCAAGATAGCCGTAACCGACCGAGAACGCGAGCAGTGCTAAAGCGATATATCGATCGATCCGGACCATGGCGTTATAGGAACCCGAGTTCTTTCATCAAGCCACCGATTTCTGCTTCCTGCTTTTCCAAGAATTTTACGAAATCATCACCAGGGTTGTAGATATTGACCCACTTGTTCCGTGAACGAACCTCTTCCCACTCAGGAGTGTTGTACATATCACCAAGGACTTTGACAAATTTCGCTTTTTGATCGGCAGAAATACCGGGAGCTGCAAAGAACCCACGCCAGTTCACAAATTCAGCATCGTAACCGTCGCTCTTCAATGACGGGATGCCGTCGATTGCTTTCGGTGCTGTGGTCACCAGAATACGAACTTCACCTTGTTCAGCAAGACCAACGGCTTCTGATAAACCTGTCGACAGCGCGTCAGCTTCTCCAGACAGCAAAGAGGCCATGGCTTCTCCGCCCGCGTCAAACGGGAGATACTTCACTGCTAATGGATCAGCACCAGCAGATTTCATCGCAAGTGCAGCGACGAGATGATCCATGCCGCCTGCGACAGAACCACCAGCGATGGCGAGATCATTGGGATCGTTTTCGTAGATTTTCACGAGATCTTTAAATGATCGAATATCACTATCAGCTTTCACGACCAGCGCCGCGTAGTCACCAATGGTTCCCGCGATCGGTGTCAAATCCCGAAAGCTTTGTGGAAAGACTTTGGTGAGTGAACGGATCACGATGGGTGTGGAGTTCACCATCAAAGTGCCGGTGTTCGATTTTGCATTTTCGATCAGGTATCCAATCGCTTTACCGCCACCGCCACCTGACATATTTTCATAGGATGCAGAGCCAACAAGGCCTGACTTGGTTAGAACTTCACCGGTTCCACGTGCAGTACCATCCCATCCACCGCCAGCACCGCCTGGAATGATGAAGTGAATGCTATCGATTTTACCGCCGTGACCGCCGGCATGAGTCAGTGGACTGAAAGCGACTAGGCTTGCTAAGCCAGCGGCCGCAACAGCCTTAAAAAAAGAAAGTTTCATGCGTACTCTCCTGTTATGGTTTTCATTGAGACACAATTGCGTCTTAGCAATACAACCACAGGAAGCTGACACCAAACTGACATGCGATTATTACTGGTCGAAGACACCGATGATTTAGCGGAGTCGCTACTGAGACATCTCAGACAAACCGGTCATACGGTTGATCACGCCCCGACTTTGAAAATGGCCGAAGGCTTGTGGCACTCGGAAAAAGAAGCTTATGAGATCATCATCTTAGACATTGAATTGCCAGACGGTGAAGGGACGACTTTGTTGAAGCGGGTCCGTGGATCTGCGCTGCCTGTCGGGATTCTTGTTCTGACTGCGCGTTCTGAAATTGAAGATAAAGTGTACCTCTTGGATGAGGGTGCCGATGATTATCTGACTAAGCCGTTTGCCCTCGACGAGTTGGACGCTCGATTGCGCGCAGTGAAACGTCGACATGTCGTCAAACCAGCAGTGACACAAACGATTGGACCGCTCGCTTACGACCCCACCAATCGCACTGTGTGGATCGGCGCCGATCAAGTGCAGTTGCGATCGCAGGAATTAAAGTTGTTCGAGTCGCTGATTCAATCAACGGGCTGGTCTGCATCCAAAGAGTTTCTATTTGATCGGCTCTATGGGCTCGATCAAGATGCGTCGGCCAATGCAATCGAGGTGCATATCAGTCGGTTACGCCGAAAATTAGCCGATTATGGTTTGGAGATTGAGACCATCCGTGGCTATGGCTATCAATTGAGGTATCGCTCCAATGGGTAGCGGTTGGAGTATTCGCGGTCGTTTGTTCGGCCTTTGGTTATTGATGCTGATTGTTGTCTCGATGATCGTCTACTGGTCGACTAATGCAATCGTCGAGCGATCTTTGCGTGAAGGTCAGAATCGGAACTTGCAAGCAGTGGCGCAGGTGATATTGGATAGTGCAATCAAAGTCGACAATGCGATTGAGTTTGAATTGCCCTATCAGGCATTTGAGGTACTCGCGTATTCAGCTCCTGAGCGAATCTACTACGCGGTATTCCTGGATGACGAACATTTATCCGGATACCAGGATTTGCCGGCCGCAGATCATGATGAGCTTCCAGCCTATGAGCGGCTGTATCGCGGCGAGTCCACTCGATTTTTGATGACCAGTAAGCCGATTTTTCCTGGGAGCTCTGAACGCTTGCGTGTCTTGATTGGTCAGACCGAGACCAGTTATCAGAAACAATCGACAACGATTGCGATTTGGATTGCGCTGGCGGTGCTTGCGGCCTTTGCTGTACTTGCACTGTGGGCGGAATTGAGCTTGCGTCATGCATTAAAACCTGTGGTTGAGATTGAACATGATTTAAATACGCGACGGGCTGATGATTTCACACCAATTCAACGAGAAGTTCCCTCAGAGGTTGTTCGATTGGTCCAAACATTGAATCGAACCTTTGATCAGCATCGTGGCTTGCTTGAAGAAAATCGCGCGTTTATTGCCGAGGCAACGCATCAGATCAAAACACCAATCGCTGCGATTCTAACGCGTGCTGAACTGCTTGAGCGCGAAGTGGAAGCGCGCTCAAAGTCGGCTGTAAAAGATCTCATTATTCGATCGAGATATGCCAGCAAGTTGGCGACACAGCTTCTTCTCAGAGCAACCATTACCTATCGGCAGTTGGTTGGAACAAGAGAGAGTTTCGATCTCCGGGCATTAGTTTCGAGTATTTTGAGAACCATTGATCCTGCAGCAGAAATCAAAGAGATCGCGCTGGTCATGCATCCTGCCGACGCAGAAGTGTTAACGATTTATGGCGATCGTATTGCTATCCGTGAAGCAATTACTTGTTTGATCGATAATGCCATCGAGTATTCCCCTGCATTGACTGATATTGAAGTGGTGGTTGAACAACATGACTTGACCGCTTGTGTAGTTATTCTAGACCGTGGTCCTGGTTTTGTTGGCGAGCGAGAGCACTCCAACGATTTCGAGTCGACTAAAACCACTACATCCCATGTCGGCTTAGGCTTGGCGATTGTCGAGAAAGTTGCGACTTCGCATGGTGGACAATTCACGATCTCAGCGAGAGAAGGAGGGGGATCACGATGCGATTTATGCTTTACGGTCTGTTAATCCTATTTTCGATTCAGGCAACCGCGCTGGAAGTGGAAGGTGAGTTTTTTGTCGGTCAGGGCGATGCCGAGGTCACCGTGATGGGCACTTCAGAATTCGCGCGTGTCCAGCCAGTATTTGCAGGCTTTGTTGGATCGCAGAGAGCGGTAAGGGTTCGCTATTTGCAGATGTCCAGTCGTGATATTGATCAAGCTGTTCGTTCGGGGTTGTCTGCAGATATCGATCTTGTCATGTCATCAGCCGTTGATTTACAGGTGCGCTTAGTGAACGACGGATTTGCCCGACCACTTGACCAGGGATTGACTCGTCACCTGAATTGGCGTGACGAGTTAATTCAGCTATCAGTGGAACCAATCGTCACGATTTATAACAAAACACGCTGGAGAGAACTGGAACATGCCAGAACCCGTCGGGAGTTGGTGTCTTTCATCGAGTCAGATCCGAAGAAGAGATTGAAGTTAACCATGTATGATCCAGCAATCTCTGGAGTTGGTTATCTTCTTAGCCGACAAGATTTGGTTCAGGATGAGCATTTTTGGAGTTTGCTTGATGTGTTTGGGTCCAGAGCCTTTTTTCCAAATTGTTGCTCCGGCGATATGATTGATCAAGTTGTCGCGGGCGACTCCGATCTTGCTTACAACGTCTTGGAATCCTATGTCTTGCCGCGGCTAGCGAATGCGCCAGATCTGAGAGTGTTGCGTTTTGACGATTATCAATTAGCGATTCCAAGAACAGCATTTATTCCATCTCAGGCGAATGATGTCGAATTGGCCAATGCTTTGGTTGGTTATTTCCTGAGCCAAGACGGTCAGAGTCGTCTGCTACCGAGCGTGCGTCTGGATGTCTTGCGGGTCAACCGGAAGGGCGGTCCGCTCAAGCCGATTCGGATGACACCAGCGTTGGTTGTCCATTTAGATGAGGTTAACCGTCGGCGATTTTTCCAACGATGGGAACGCGCGATTGACCAGCGGTAGATGTTTGCAAGAGGACGGGTGGTTAGGATCCAAATGCGAATAAAGCCATCATGGACATCGCATTGATCCCGAACAATCCCACCGACAGACCGTGGAGCATACCGAATCGTTTTTTGATCGTCGGGCACGGGTCACTGATGAGCTGATCTGACACTTCATTGACCTTGGGCATGATGACCCGCAAATTAAGATAAGCGAGAACAGTCACGACCAAGCCAACACTGATGCCATACTGATAGGTCGTTCCCTGCATTGAGAGTTCGATGCTGAGCGCAATCATGGCTAATCCAACTGTGATCTCAGATTTGAATAAACGCGGAAAGTATGCCCTGAGAAAGGCGCTCGCTTGTGGTCCCTCGAGAGTCGCAAAGACTGTCGGGGATACGGTCAGTGTAAACATGGTGATCGCACCAAGCCACGCGAAGATTAACGCATGAAGACTCGTTAGCATCAGAGGCTCCCGAGCGTCTCATGAAGTATCCGACAGACAGCTGCAGTCGATTGTGGGTTTTGTCCTGTAATCAATCGTCCATCCTTTACCGCATGAGAGGTAAAGTTCTCACTGCATTCAAAGAGCGCACCCAGCTCGCGAAGACGTGTTTCCAGTAAAAATGGTTCAACACCCATCAGCTCGATTTGTTCCGTCTCGCGGTTGGTGAAACTATTCACGCGTTTTCCTTGAACCAGTGGTGAGCCATCTGTCTCTTTCGCTTGCAGCAATCCTGATGGTCCGTGGCAAACAGCGCCAACAATCGCGCCCGATACCCAGGCGTCAGTGACGATTTGGCCGACAGTGGCGTGATCAAAATCCCACATTGCACCATGTCCGCCGGGTAAAAAGACGCAATCATAGTCTGCGCCATCGACTTCGCTCGCTCTCAGGGTAGTCTCGAGTTGACCCATTGCATCCGGATCATCCATAAAGCGCGCGACGTTTGGCGGTCGCTTGTCGGGTTCTACGACGGTTTTTGGATCGGGCAGGCCGGGTCCGCCGGCGATGGATGCAAGCGTGATATGCCAGCCAAGATCGCGGATCGTCCAATAGGGTGCAGCCATTTCATCATAATAAAAACCGGTCCCTCGGCCTGTATGACCAAGTTCGGTGTGAGAAGTGAGCACAAGTAGAGCACGTTGAGTCATTATGATTATCCCGCTGATTGATTCGGTGTTAGTGGTAGCACAATCTGTAATTTTCAATCATGCACCGATTGGCTTGATGTTTGCAGTACTCGTTTCACTGTCAATTTTTTGGAGACTTGGTCTGTGGATGTATTTGCGGGAACCATTGGATTTGTGGTGACGATTTCAGTGATTGGTTTACTTGATGTGTTGATTGATAAGTATCAATACCGCTCGGAGCTGACTGGTTTTTAAGGTCAAACAGTGAGGGGGGATCGCATTCAGTCCCTCTCTGCCGATACACTTCCGCCGATTGATCATTGAAGCGGTAGGTTTTGGAAGCGTATTTATCGTTATTTGCGTCATCATTGGTGGCGGCAACACTCATTCCTGCTCAGTCAGAAGCGTTACTGGTCGGTCTGATTGTTTATCAACCGACGCAAGTGGCGCTTCTGATCATCGTGGCATCAGTGGGAAATGTGTTAGGAGCCCTGATCAATTGGATGTTAGGACGATTTTTTGCGCAATCGGCTGGCAAACGCATGTTCAAAGACTCGTCTCGATTACGCAAAGTCACATCGTGGTATGAGCGCTTCGGATGGCTCACATTATTGGGAAGCTGGTTGCCGATCATCGGTGATCCATTGACCTTTTGTGCGGGCTTGATGAAAGAACCGCTATGGCGATTTCTGTTAATTGTTTCCTTTGCGAAAACTGGCCGGTATCTTGTCCTCGGATGGTTGACTGTATCCTCCTTATCATAAACCACGATGACACGATGAGATGTTTCGGTCACCACCTTGCAATTAGGGCGTGAATCACAGGTATTGCATGAGTTTGACAATTTGGGTTGACGCAGATGCCTGCCCGAAGCCGATTAAATCGCTGATTTACCGAGCGTCAGATCGATTGAAGACCCCGGTATTTTTAGTGGCGAATGGCTTTTTACAAAAGCCACCTCATCCGTTTGTTTCTGTCGTGCAAGTGTCCAAGGGATTCGATGTCGCCGATAGCGTCATCTTAGAGCGGCTGACTGCGGGTGATCTGGTGGTGACACAAGACGTGCCACTGGCTGCAGAGGTGGTCGATCAAGGCGGTTTTGCGGTGAATCCTCGCGGGACCTGGTATGACAAAGAATCCGTCAAGGCCTATTTGCGGCGTCGTAATGAACGTGAAGAGAAGCGAGAAGCGGGTTTAATTCAAGGAGGTCCCGCTCCTTTTGGACCGAAAGAGACGCAGCAATTTGCACGAGTATTTGATCAGTTTTTGGCGCGAGTTCGGTAGTCATCATGAGGTTCCTAACCAAGCGGCAGTCAGCGCCTGTCGTCGAAGAGTCAATGCTGAATTTTAAATGGCCCGTAGCTATCCGTCGTTCGTCTCGACGACGAACGATGGAGCTTCGAGTGACCCGAGACAGCACAGTTCGTGTCCTGTGCCCGGCCTCGGTGACAAATCAGCAGATTGAGAAATGGATTCAATCAAAATCGAGCTGGATTGACGCGAAATTATTAGCCAATTCGAAACGTCATTCGATTGCGTTGCCAACCCTTCAAACCGGCGCCTCCTGGTTGTATCGCGGCCAAGATCTCACCTTGAGAATCGAACAGTCTGAGTGCTCAGGAGTTGAGCTCAAAGAAGATGTGCTTGTGGTAGCGGCTGTGGACGCAGAACGAGAGACGATCTTGAACTTGTTGCGGTCCTGGTATTTGAATCAAGCGCATGAAAGGTTTTTGCAGCGGACGGCTCTATTTGCTGATCGACTGAGCGTCAAGCCGGCCCGGATGCAGCTGAAAGCCTATCGATCGATGTGGGGGCGATGCAATGGCAGAGGTGAGGTCGCCTACGATTGGCGTATCATTGTTGCGCCTGATCGGGTTCTTGATTATTTAGTGATTCATGAGCTGTGCCATCTCAAACACTTCGATCACTCCAGATCATTTTGGTCTTTGGTGGAGTCACAACAACCGGATTACCGGGACTCGCGAGTTTGGCTGACCCAGCATGCAGCTTTCGTGAAATCCATGTTTCTTGCCGGCTTTGAGTAAGACGAATCTCCGGTGGCTTGCATGAGCGTTATTACTGATTCTGTAGTCGTTTCAAAGTGTCTGCGTCTTTTGAGCACATGCAAAATCAAGGGTCGACTATGGAGTGGTTGAATTTGTGTTGGAAGAGGGGATACTAGCCGTAGGTTCCGTGATGATTTCTCGATCGAGAAATTGGCGGTTTGCAAAAGAGGACGCTTCGTAAGAGTCCCGCTAAGGGCGCCTGTGTTGACAGGCAAACGGAGAAAGTAAGGGTCCATTCGCAATTCGCTTCAGGGGTTGTGCCCTATATGGTGTCAATCGGAACCGGAAAAGGCTGGGTGGAGACACGCAGCCTTTTTTAATTCCACTCTCCCGCGGAGTCAGTAGACCTCAAGCCAATCACCTATTACATTGTTCAAAACATAACAAGGTGCGAGCGATGGACAATAAAAAGGGAAAGCCTGCAAAAGCCTGGTATGTGAATTGGCTGATCATTGCCGGCACCATCATTGTGATTATGGTGCTGTCCTAAAATCAAAGGATCTGTTTCCCTTTCTCGGTCAACCAGGGGGTTTCGGGGGTTTGGTCGATGATGTCGATGATCCGAGTTAATGGCCGACAGAGCCTGACGCCTTTGTCTGTCTGAACAAAAGGGCGCTCGACTGCTTCGGGATGCTCGATCAGATAGTTGATGATTGCTACCTCGTCGTTAGCGATGATGAGTGGTTTGAGGAGCGTGCCGGCGTCAGGCCTCAGCATTTCAGTCCAATCCAATGAACTGGCTGTTTTCAGGGCGATCAGTTGGTCGTGAGACCAGCCTTCTTCCAAATAAAGAACAACCTGAGGTTCGATCCCAGATGCTGTTAAAAAACGCAATGCATCCCGTGATTTGCTGCAGTTCGGATTGTGATAAATGGTGACCGCCATCGCTGTCTCGAGCCTCTAATTCGTCGGAAACGAAGTGTATCGCGTTCGCTGAATGCCTGTCGTTGTAAAAGTCTAGCGGAGGATTCAGGGCTCTGTGAGTTCGGCGACTCAGATTATTGGCTTGATTTTTGCTGCTATTCATCCCTGTTAGCTTTTTGACAGAGGACGAAGCATGTCAGTATTAACAAAATTAGAATATGAGCGTGATACGAATTGTGTTGAGATTAGTCTGTTTGCACAATGTAAGGCATTGATCAGCGAGGGCATGTCGACTGAGGTCGATCAATTGATTGAGCGAGCTCGAGGCATGACGTCGGATGCTGAATTGGACAAGATTCGTTTAATCAAAGATGTTGCCTTGGGTTCGAAAGCACTCATTAACTGAGCTTTTGCGTCGGCCCCAAGCGTAGACTGATCACTTTTGATTGAGGGCGGCCTGTGTTTGTCGACATTGAATCCATTCGTGATCAATTTCCATTTGATCCGTTCAAGGCGATTGTCGCTCCAAGACCGATCGGTTGGATTTCGACGATCTCGGTAAGCGGTATTGCGAATTTGGCCCCTTACAGTTTTTTTAACGCCCTAAGTAGTGATCCCCACCTGATCGGTTTCAGTAGCTCTGGCTGGAAAGATACTGTCTCGAATTGCGAAGCCACGGGCGAATTCGTGTTTAACCTTGTGACCGAACCATTACTCATGTCTATGAGTCAAAGTTCAGCCGCTATCCCTCTGGAGGAGAGCGAATTTGAATTTTGTGGGCTTGAGTCAGCGCCGTCTTATCGCGTGTCCGCTCCTCGTGTTGCTCAGAGTCCCGCTGCGCTTGAATGTCGCGTGGTCGAAATCAGACAACTTCAGGGTCTCGATGGTGTGCCATGTCAGAGCTGGTTCACCATCGGTGAAGTGATTGGAATCTATCTTGATCCAGCCTACATCACGGAGACCGGTCGGTTTGATACCGGTAAAGCGGCAATTCCAACGCGTTGTGGATATCAAGATTACATGCAGGCCGGAGATTTGTTTGAGCTGACTCGTCCCTAACTGGTTAACGCCATTTTGAGTCCATAGCTGACAAACGCACTGCCTGCGAGCGCTTTTCCGAGACGGCCAAACCAGTGACCTTGATCCAAGCGACGCCTGGTGTAGACGGCAATGCTAATGATGGATGCCAGATAGATCTGACTGACGATTTGCACCAAACATCCAAGAACGAGAAAAGAGACTAGGGGCTGGTCATAACTCGGGTCGACGAATTGAATGAAGAACGAGATGAAAAAAAGGATGGCCTTTGGGTTGAGTAAGCTAATCGTAAGAGCAGTTCGAAACGGTTTGGAACGCTTGTTGTGGAGGTGATCGACGCTTGATTGTTCAGCGAGCGCAGGCTGTTTGTCGAACGCATGTTTGAGAAGTCCAAAGCCTAGCCATGCCAGATAGCCTCCACCGAAAAGCTTCAGGGTCATAAACAGAATCGGTGTTGTTTGGATCAGCGAGGCAACGCCAGCCACAGATAAGATCATCAAAATACTGTCACCAGCAAAGATGCCCAGTGCCCCTAAAAATCCTGCTCGTAACCCATCGCGAGCCGCAACGGTCATGACGAACATCGAGTTAGGCCCCGGCAGCAGTACAATGATGACCGTGCCGATGACGAAGGTGGCAAGATCTGTGATACCGAACATGATTTTGATCGCGATTGAATGACAAGCTTTAGTATAAGGGAGTTTCTGCCGATAGAAGTAGCTGTTGAAGTCAAACAAATGGATCTATGTTTCGCATGCAACGATTGATTGCCCTAGTCGGTCTTCTTTTCCCCCTCGCAGTTCAGGCAGCGGGAGGGCAAACGCTTGGATCACCGGTGGCTGTGTTAGACGCCCTCAAGCAGTCAAGGGGTGGGGTATTGCTCGCATTCATCGATAGCCCTTCGGATCAAGCGAATCCAGTGAAAAATCTCCAGGGGTTGTTAAGTCGTTATCGGCTTGATCTCAATGGCACGGATTTGGGTCAAGTTCGCAGAAATACGATCCTTCATGTGCGGCCTCGGTTGGGCGTCAATCGACTAACGATAGAAAACACCTTTGATGATCAGCGGCGAAAACAACTGAGCTTTCCGGCGATGCGCGCAGCCGGTGTTCCCACAGCAATTGTCGAGATTCGAACCTCTCGAGATTTCGCATGGATGGAGGCGCTCACGTTGTCAGCAGATGAAGTACAAGCGATTGAAAACGCGTTGAATCGAAGTCAAACCGGTGGAATGCCCAGAGTGTTGGCATTAATCCGTTCTCGCGGTCAGGAAGTTGTACAACAGCCACGCCCATTGCGGAACTGGAGTCGAGGGCTGCCTTCCGGTGGTGACTCGAGTTCGGGCTCTGCTTCCGATGGCCCCGGATCGTCAGTTGCACCTACCCAACCCTCATCCTCTGGGGATGCGACTCAAGATACTGCCGAGCAAGGCACTACGGAATCGGCTTCTTCAGAAGAGACTGCCGCCGATACGTCGAACGAAACGGAGGACACGGATTCCGGAGTCAGTGTGTCGGCTGATCGACGGAGCTATTACTAACAGATCGATATCTCAAGTACACTCGACGCAAACGGAAGAGGGTTGCAACATGAGTCAGTCGATCGAAGTGCAAGTCGTTGAAGGGATCTTGTGTGCTGATTTTAATGAAGGGCGGCTGATCATTGACACAGGTTCACCGGTCTCTCTTGGCCCAGATACCACGATTCAACTCCTTGGCTGTGCGGTTCAATTAAACTCAGCAATTGGAAACTACGCCTGGGCTCAAATTCAGGAAAGTCTTCCTTTTGATGCCGTTGGACTGATTGGTGTTGATGCGTTTTCTGAATCGTCACTCGGCTTTGATTTAACCAATGACACACTGGCGTTGCTTGAAATGCCAGTCGAGGGAAACCGCGAGCCATTTATCATGGGGTCACCAGTGATTCGATGTCAGATTGGTGAAGAAAATCTATTGGCCGTTTTGGATACTGGAGCGGGTCTTTCTTATCTCCGCGATGCTCACCTCGCAACTTTCGGTAAGCCACTCGGTCGGACTCGAGATTTTCATCCCATGCTGGGTGAGTTCGAGGTAGACACCGTGGAGTGTTCGGTGATGGTGGGGGATCAATCAATGACGGAAGTCTTTGGCCTCGCCACCAAAGATCTTGAGCGATTAATGCAAATGGCCAAGATTGATGTCATTTTAGGCACTTCCTGGTTCCAAAAATGTGTGGTCGAGATCGATTTCAAAAATGAGCTAGTTGGCTTGACGATTGGCTAGATTAAAGTAACTCCAGCCGTTTGAATCCACCGTTGATGTGTCTCGCCATTAAGAGTGATGTCAACTGTTCATCCCGTTCTTGCAATGCCTTCAACAACTGTTCATGTTCCTCGATAGATTTCTGAATATTCACTTGGCTTGCCAAACTTCGGCTCCTGAACAACAGGGATTCACGCATGACTTGATCGATGAGTGCAGTCAATCGAGGCGAGTCTGCGACTTGATGAATCTGTTTGTGAAATTGAATATTCAGTTCAAAATATTCGGAATAATCGTGATTGATAGCAGCCGCTTTCATGTTTTGGTGCAGTTGGTCGAGTGCATCGAGGTCGATTTTCGATATGCGCGTTGCGGCAAGTGCTGATGCTTTTGCTTCAAGCATCTCGCGGATCGCAAAAATTTCTTTAACTTCAGAGAGTAAGAGTTTCCTCACAACGATCTGTCTGGCACTGATCTGTTCGAGTAAGCCCGCGTTAATGAGCTCACGAATGGCTTCTCTGACTGGTGCGCGAGACATGCCAAGGCGTTCTGCGAGATCGCGCTCGGTGATTTTTTCGCCCGCACTCAAGCGACCTTGAAGAATAAATTCTTCGGTCTGCTGTCGTGCTTTTAGGCTCAATGAATCAGTCATGTCAGGCTCTCGGGGCGCTTTGCTGGTTGGTATACCTTAATGCTTGTTTTTATGCTTAAACAAGTAAAAAAATCGTGACTCCAAGGATTTGGTATTGCAAAACCAGAGTGGGTAGAGCACCATCATTCCCAACTTGGAAATCCAAGTACACACATATAAAAACATAATAATGGAGCACTATCATGGTGAAGCATTTCAAAACTGGCATTGTTGCTGGGTTACTCGCAGTCTCGCTCTCTGGGGTTGCGCAGGCCGAGGCAGAATATAAGCTGACATTCTCAACCTACTGGCCAACTTCTTACAATTATCTCATCGATCCAATTTTTTCGTTTGCCGAAAAAGTGAAGGAGCGGAGTAATGGCCGTGTTGAGATCGAAGTCTTCCATTCGAAGCAGTTGTTCGGGGGCAAAGAAGAATTCGGCGCATTAGAGCGCGGTGATATCGACATGTCTGCTCCGATGGATACTTATAACACTGGGTCAATTCCGGAATTGGGTATCGCTAGCATGCCATTTCTCTGGCCAAGCCCCCGAGCAATGCAGACCAGTCTTGATGCTGGTCTCTGGGATCTCGGTGTCAACCAAGCCATGGAAGCTCGTGGTGTCAAAGTATTAAACGTCGCAGCCGGCGGTCCCTATCAGCTGTACGGCAAAGATTTTGAGATTCGAAAGCCGTCGGATCTGAAAGGGAAAAAGATCGCTGTGAGTGGTTCAGCTGCCAGTCGCGCAATGGAGTTGGTTGGTGCATCGCCAACTTCGATGAGCTCTGGTGACCTTTATGTGGCGTTGCAGCGTGGGACGATTGATGCCACCTCCCGCCCCCTGATTACGGGCATTGGTCGGAAGCTCTATGAAGTGCTGGATTACATTACCGTGGTCAATATGTCCTACTTCTCTACCGCTTTGGCGATTAACCTCGACACTTGGAATAAATTGCCGAGTGATATTCAAGCGATCATGCAAGAAGCCGCTAACGAGCGGGGTCAAGAGCAACTTGAGATGCTCGAAGCCTATATGGCAGAAGCTGAAGGGTTGTTCGAGAAAAATAATGTGAATTATCACGTGGCATCAAAGGATGAGCTGGCTGGTTTTCAGACTGCGGTCGCCCCCGTCTATGACTGGTGGAAGGGCCAAGTTGCCGATGGTGATAAGTACATCGAGTTCGCTAAGAAAAATCAATAATCTCTCTAAAAAGTCGCTTGGTACGCCAAGCGACTTGAGGTCATGAACATGATGTTTTTGATTCGAGCACTCTCTCTTGTGACGTATCGGGTCGCTCAAGTGTCGATTGTCGGTACCTTAGCTGTGGTGACTGGTGAGGTTGTTGCTCGGTACATTTTTAACAGCCCAACGCAGTCATCACTTGAGATTACAGAGTACTTTTTGGTTGCGATGGGGTTTCTGCCATTAGCCATGATTTATCAGCGCGGCGGCCACGTGTCGGTTGATCTGGTTGTGAATTTATTCCCCGAGCGTGTGAAGCAGCACTGCCTCACCGCATCGGCTCTGATTACTGCGATCTTTAGTTTTCTGGTTTTCTGGTTTGGAATGGGTATGACCTTGCATGCATTTGAGTCTCAAACAGCGTCGTCTTCCTTAATGGCATTTCCGATGTGGATTGCCTATCTCCCCATTCCATTAGGATTTTTGGCTTTGGCGTGCCAGGCAACGTTGGCGGTGATCGACTCCGATCGCTCGGATGTAGGGAGCTAGATATGGATACAGTCACCATGTCGATTCTGGCGATTGCTGCACTGTTCGCAATGATGGCGATCGGCGTTCCAGTTTTCGTTGCCCTGGGTGTGTCGAGTGCGGTCGGAATCTTTTTATTGCAAGGATTTGACGCACTAAGCGCACTTCCTGGCGTGATGTATGATCGAATGGCGAGCTTCACCTTAGTTGCGGTTCCGTTATTCATTCTGATGGGTGAGATTATCTTTGTCTCAGGCCTCGGTGGCGATATTTATCGCGCTATTCGGATTAGTTTGCACCGTGTGCGCGGCTCTCTTGCGGTCGCCAGTGTCTTCGCATGTGCTGTGTTTGGAGCGATGTGTGGCGTGTCCTTAGCCGGCGCAGCAACCATTGGTAAATTTGCGATACCGGAGATGTTGAAAGCGGGCTATGCCAAGACAATTGCTACTGGTGTCATTGCTTCCGCCGGAAGTTTAGCGCTTTTGATCCCACCAAGTGTGGGACTGATTTTATATGGCCTTGTTGCTGGTGAATCTGTTGGCTATCTGTTCATTGCAGGCGTGATTCCCGGCATTATCATTTCTTTGATGATGATGACGTATCTACTCATCTTGGGGTATGTCAAACCGGAACTCATGCCGGCGGTTGATTTGTCGGAGCTTGAAGCGGGCCAAAAAGATAATCCATGGGTGGTAACCATCCCTGCTTTATTACTGGTTTTTGCTGTACTTGGCTCGATTTACTTTGGGATCGCAACGCCCAGTGAATCGGCTGCGATCGGCTGCCTTGGCGCCCTGGCTATCGCCGCTTATAAACGGACGCTCAATGTTGAAACTCTCGTTCGCGTCATTTCCGATACGACGAAAACCACTGGAATGATCTTGGCGATATTGTCGAGCGCGTTAGTGTTTGGATATCTGCTGACTCGTTTGCGCCTACCTCAAGATCTGGTGGCTTGGATTGTCGAGCAGGGGTTTGATAAGTATATGGTGTTGGTTGCCATATTCTTGTTATTGATTGTCATGGGTATGTTCATGGATGTGGTTTCTGTCATTTTGATTGCGACTCCGCTTCTGCTGCCGATCATCAAAAACTTTAATTATGATCCGATTTGGTTCGGTATTGTGATGGCGATTGTCACTGAAATGGCTGTCATTACTCCGCCTGTGGGCCTCAATCTCTTTGTCATTCAGGGAATTTCTCCACAGACTTCTTTGATGACGGTTGCTCGTGGTTCATTCCCATTCTTCTTGATTTTGGTATTGGCGGTGATCCTGTTCACGATCTTCCCCAACCTGGTCCTTTGGCTCCCATTTGGATAGGAGGGATAGATGACATCACCGACCTCCGGCCCCTTAGAAGGTGTTCGAGTCATTGAGCTTGGATCCTTGATCGCTGGACCATACGCAGGAGCCTTATTTGCACAATTTGGCGCAGACGTGATCAAGATCGAGCCACCAACAATTGGCGATCCACTCCGAAAGTGGCGCAAGATGGATGGAGACACATCGCTTTGGTGGTACTCGCAAAGTCGGAATAAACAATCGTTAACCCTGAATCTGAAAGACCCAGACGCGCAAGAGGTGTTGAAGCGTCTGGTGAGTGAAGCCGATGTGTTAATCGAAAACTTCAGACCAGGGACGCTCGAGAAGTGGAATCTCGGTTGGGAGTGCTTATCAAAGGTCAATCCTCGACTTGTCATGCTTCGTGTTTCAGGCTACGGACAATCGGGTCCTCAAGCGGGTCAGCCAGGGTTTGCCGCGATTGCCGAAGCGATTGGGGGGCTGAGATATTTGATTGGGTATCCAGACCGGGCGCCGGTAAGAACCGGGGTGAGCATCGGCGATACCTTGGCTTCATTGTATGGCGTCATTGGGGCGTTGATGGCGCTTAGACATGCAGAAGCGACCGGAGACGGTCAGATAGTCGATGTCTCACTGGTGGAGTCTGTTTTGGCCGTCACAGAGAGCTTGATTCCAGAATATGGTGCAGATGGCACCATCCGCGAGCGCACGGGATCGAGCCTTCCTGGAATTGCACCCTCGAACACCTATACCACTCGTGACGGTCGTTATCTGGTGTTGGCGGCGAATGGCGATAGTATTTTTAATCGCTTGATGCATGCGATCGGGCGGCCTGATATCGCTGATGATCCTCAGTTTAAACATAATGACGGGCGAGCCAAGGCCTCTGATGAGTTGGATACGATCCTCGGAGCCTGGTCAGCATCGGTGACCTTGACTGAGGCACTCGATATTCTGGAGGCTGCAGAAGTACCGGCGTCGGGAATCAATTCAGTTGCTGAAGTGTTTGAGGATGCGCAAATTCAAGCGCGCGGTTCGATTGAGCGACACGCACTTGAGTCTGGATTAAACCTTTGTATGCCTGCGGCTGTTCCCAAATTGACAAAAACACCGGGTGGAACGCGTTGGCTCGGACCCAAGCTTGGGGAACATAATGAGTCAATTTTAGAGTCACTGGGTCTTGATCCGGTGACGATTCGGAAAGTGACGGGCGGCGATTGATGGTGGCGCATTCTTCTGATTTGGTCTGTATTCAAGAAGTTGGAATGCGTGACGGGTTACAAAGCGCCGGTCAGTTTGTCACGACCGAGGACAAAGTCAGACTGATTAATCAATTATCGAAAACTGGGCTTTCAAAAATTGAAGTGACCTCCTTTGTCTCTCCCAAGGCTGTCCCATTGCTCGCGGATGCCGAAGAGGTCCTGGCTGCAATCGATCGACAGTCAAGCGTGACGTACAGCGCTTTAATTCCGAATCTCAGAGGGCTTGACCGGGCGCTTGCTGTTGAGCTTGATGAAGTGAATGTGGTGATGTCGGTGAGTGAGGCTCATAATTTGGCGAATTTGCGGATGACCTGTGAGCAATCCATCGAGCAATTTCGTGAGATTTGCAACAATCGGGGATCACTTCGGGTCAACGGGACACTGGCGACAGCGTTTGGCTGTCCCTTTCATGGAGAAATTGCGCAGTCGACGGTCTTTGAGTGGGCCCATCGCTATATAGATGCCGGCATTGATTCATTAACGCTAGCGGACACGATTGGCGCGGCAACGCCTCGGCAGGTCTATGATCTTTGCAGTGGTTTCACTGAGGCTTTTCCTTCCATTGAAATCACGCTTCACCTCCACAACACACGTGGCCTGGGTATCGCGAATGCGTTATCGGGGATTGCTGCAGGGATTCGCCATTTAGACGCCTCGATCGGCGGTATCGGTGGTTGTCCGTATGCTCCCGGAGCGACAGGAAACGTCTGCACTGAAGATCTGGTGCATGCCTTAATTTTTGACGGTTATCGATGTGAAGTGGATTTAGAGCCATTACTCTCGATTAGCCACGAACTGGGCGCCTTACTGTCCGATCCATTGCCCGGTTTAGTGCGTCATGCAGGTTCGAAGCTGACCAAGCACGCAATGTCAGAGGACACAAAACAACGAATGAGTCTAGTTGAGCAAAAGCAATAGTCAGCAGTTGCTGGATCATCTTTGACGAATGTTCATCGGTCGAAGAATCGAGCGATTCGTGTGTGATAGCGAAATGATAATCCCGAGAAACGGGTGAAGATTTCGTGGGACTTGTCGATCTCTATGGTTAGACATTGGGATATTGACGGATGAATTGGATCAAGCACCACACTCAAACTGTTGTCGCACTCACGTGCATCGGCGCAACGCTCTTGTTTTGTGCTTACGCCATTATTGACTATGAATCCGACCAGTGTCATTACCGAGAGATTCGTGGATTTAACCAGGCTCTTGGTGCAAAAGGCTGGTGCCGGATTCTCTAGTTAGATCACCCGGCAGGTGCCACTGACAATCTTGGTTCCGGTCCCGGTGTCATGGCGGTGGTAATAAAAAATCCCGTTTCGGAACATCCCGCCTTCCACTTCACTTCCAAATCGAAAGGTCGTTTTGGAAAAATAGTGGGTCATTGGTAGCTGACCTCTTGATTTGACTGGGAAGCCGGCCAAGAACGTTAAATTACCCTTGCCATCGGCTGGAATTTCAAACTGAAACGCTCGTTTCGTGATGACGTCGACACAGCGAAAGGTGGTTGGTGGTGCTGCCTGAGCGATCGAGATCAGCGCAGAGATGCTGAGGATCGTGATTGATTTAAGCAGGTTTTTCATCGGTTTCTTCATCATAGTGTTTGATGTTCACACTATCATACCGTTCTTTATCCAGTCTTCCACCGGATGATCGCTGACTTGTCCGAGAGGTCCGCTTTCGTCTCGACAAGATCCCTGTGGTGGAGGTTGCGTCACGAGGTCGATCTAAGCTCGAAATCTTGTATCATCCTAGGACATGAAAAATTTGACGTGAGACTTGGAGAAGTGGATGAGCGATGAATTGAAGGCGTTGGAAAAAGAAGCCGAAGAGTTACGTCAAAACCTTTGGATCTGGAAAGGCATCGCCTTTGTATCGTTGGTGTTATATGTCTCTGAGATCGGCGGCTGGTTTTCCTGATGAAAACCATTGGTCTTCTCGGCGGTATGAGCTGGGAAAGCACCCAAACCTACTATTCCTTGATCAACCGAGAGATCAATGAGCGGCTAGGGGGACTGCATTCGGCCAAAATCGTTTTGGTGAGCGTGGATTTCGCGGAGATTGAACATTTTCAGCGCATCAATGACTGGGAGGCTGCTGCTGGGTTATTGATCCAGGCCGCGCGTCAACTCGAGACTGGGGGTGCCGATTTCATCGTGATTTGTACCAACACGATGCATGAAGTTTACGATCAGGTAAGTGCATCTGTCTCGATGCCTGTGCTGCATATCGCTGATGCGACGGGCTTAGCTGTGCAAACACTTGGCGTGACTCGGCTTGGGCTATTGGGCACAGAATTCACGATGCAGCGTCCATTTTATCGCCAACGATTGAGCGATAGGTTTAATCTCGACGTTCTCACTCCTTCATCTGAGCAACAAGCAGTGGTTCATCGCATTATCTATGATGAGCTGTGTTGTGGGCTGATCAATGCACACTCGCGGGAATCTTATCAGGAGGTGATTGCTGATTTGGTTGGGCGAGGTGCGCAGGCTGTCATCCTCGGATGTACCGAGATTGGTTTATTAATTTCACAAGGCGACTGTCGCGTTCCAATCATCGACACGACCGTCATTCACGCAAATCAAGCAGTAGACGAAGCGCTCAGTGAGTAAATGTTGCGCACGGCTCAGAATGGTGACAAAGAGTGCAAAATCTGCGTTTATTCACACAATGATCCACAAGGTTTTTGGATAACATCGACTGTGTACCCTGAGTGAGTGACCCGAATATCTGGGCGCTTGATTGGCATCAATGCTTTTGTGACCGGTCGCGGTACACTGCGTTGCATCGTCTAAAGAAGTGACTGTATGAAAGTATCTCCGAAATTTGTCGGTCCTATTGTGATGGCTTTCATCATGGCAATGATCATGACCGATTTTGCGACCTGGATGAATCTCGGCTTCAATGACGCGTTTTTCGTCAATTGGGGCCGCGCTTTTGTGTTTGCCTGGCCTGTGGCGTCAATTGCTGCCTTTTTGGCCTTACCGATTGCACCAAAAATTACCTTGTGGATTGTTCGACTCATTAATGGGAATCCACCGCATCATGATCATTCCTAATGATTTTCAATCAGCCTTGAATCTGATTGAAAACGACATTACCTACTGGGTGAGATCACTGGGAGCATTGAGATGAGGCGAACCTTGGTTATTGTGGATTCGTTTTTGACAGTCTTATTTGGGCTGACTTTAGCGGGATTACTGATTGTTTACGCAGGCCTTGGTGATGATCTGGATATTCTCGTGTTCTTTGTGGTCCTCGGGGTTCCCTACGGACTCTTACGATTTGTGGTCTTAGGGAGTCCCATTCCCTTTACCGCCTTACCTAAAGACAAGTCCTTGTCAGGTGATTAGATTGTGGGGTTCGAGCTCGCGCACTGATCGCAGAGGCCGTGAATCTCAATCGTCGATCGAGTGGGTTGTAATCCGACGTCGTTAGCCAGTGAATTCAGATTACGTTCGAATTCGGTATTGATGATCTCAGAGACCTGTTCGCATCCATCGCAAATGGCAAAACTCGAGACTCGATGCGATCCGCATTGAGTGTGCTGACAGGCGAGAAAACTGTTCATGCTTGCCAATTTGTGGGCAAGACCCAGGTCCAATAATTTATCGAGTGCACGATACACCTGCGGCGGTGCTCGAAGCCCATGCTCGCTGAGTCGTTCGAGAATCGTATAGGCACTC